>JAAUXU010052291.1_pt1 | contig 13384 bp, 7 predicted proteins | sample 7278151 | NCBI WGS metagenome assembly JAAUXU01 (sample SAMN14350113, study PRJNA611818) | marine sediment metagenome | isolation source: surface marine sediment (1.8m) | place: French Polynesia: Moorea | collected 2018-08 | reverse complement strand
TAAAAACCGGGTGTTCTATCCCCATATAACGTATCTCAATGTACTACTACTACTACTACTTACACACTCTCACTCTCCAGCATATGCTCTCTACCCTTTCCTACTTCAGTCTTGAATAAACGTTCCTAGAGGACACACGTGTGTTCCTGACTCAGTGACAACACCGGGACAGCCATTATTTGTCAGTTCTTTGTCTACTTCATTCTCATTTGTGGCTCAGAGTTTACAGATCAGACTAAAACGAGGTTTGTACCTCATACGACTTTACTGAAGTTCAGTGGTAGGACAGATACTATAGTTCTGTAGAACATATGAACATGGATTGTTGACCTTGATGTCAACTTTTACATACTGAAGAATTCAGATAAAAACTAAGGCATCTATCCTCGTTTAGTAGTGCATATGAATTGGGCAGCAAAAATAACTTAACCCGAGTTCGTATGCACTTGGTATGAACTCCATACGTATTTGGCAGGGTCAATTTTGTTCATCTCTCGTGGCGTCCTGGATTTGTTGCCAGAATCCACTTGAAGACCTTCTAGTCAAATGGAATGAAAAAAGAATGACTTTTTGGGTCCCCTCTCTGCCTCCAAAGTATTTTAGACACAAGGATGTTCGGTCAACATGACAAATTTGATGTGGACCTGCTTAGTTACTGTCTAGATGCCATACAGAAGCACTGCAGTCAAATGCCACTAAAAGACAAAGTGCTTACAGCTTCGTCACAGGGCTGTCAAAATCTGAGCACCTGGTTATGTACCGAACTTATGTAGTAAAAATGTTATTGCCATGGAGGGGGGTCCCCCAATTTTTTTGGAAAACCATTTGACTACATCTTCAGCGTTTGGCATTAGGTAACTGACCTAAGATGCTCTCAGTTGAATTCCAAAATTTTCATCTTTTGACCTAGCCTAATTACGTAATTACAATCTGGCAGGGCCTATAGCTTCTGTTTTTTAGGACATTACTCGGGCCACGAAAGTGAAGTCTTCGAATGGTCAGAGCCTCTCCGCCCTGACTGTGTTCAGCCATACCATTCGTTACTTCCGCGACCACGCCCTCAGGGAGCTCGCGGACGCCGTGGGTAACAAGATGAGCCAGGAAGACGTGCGCTGGGTCATCACTGTGCCAGCAATATGGCACCAGAGGGCAAAGCAGTTCATGAGGGAGGCAGCATACGAGGTACATAGTTGTGTCCTAGTATTCTGCCGGAAAGTTCCCCATCGCCTGTCTTGTCAGGAAGCTATTCTGATAAGCTTGAGCCTCTGTTTATGAGCAATGACTAATAAGGAATCTTATTCACCCCAAGGCTGGCATTGGCTGCCCCCAGCGCCCTCATCAGTTGCTAATTGCGTTGGAGCCTGAGGCGGCCTCGATCTACTGTAGGAAGCTGAGGACGAACCAGTTGGTGCCGAAGAGGCCAAGGTCCACCTATGGAGAATTCAAGGAGGCAAACAACTCGAGAAAAGAAGTAGACAAGGGATCAGCGGATTACGTACTCGAGGATGCTGGAACAGGTGAGAGAGACAGTTACAAGAAAGCCTCGACACTTTTTTTGCGGAACAACTTCCACGCAACTTCGATGAGTCTTTCTAGATATCTCCATTTGTACGCTTATACCGTCTAGGGCAGTAAGTGACACCCTGGCCTTGTATTTGGTCCAGAATGTCGAGTGTCAGGACCGGTTGTTCCATGATGCCCATATATGCATTATCGGGAAAGGAAATTATGAATCTTCACAGCCCAAGATAATTCATTGTGTCATCTAAGGTGTTTCTCCCTCCGGTTTGAAACGTCCCTGAGCCTTAATACAGCATGAGACGTGGAATTCCAATGTTGTTTGGTACTGGAACGAAGAACCCGGGGTCTGTATTTTTAGGGATCCCAGATCTGGTTCTAGGCAGGGTCTGTATTTTTAGGGATCCCAGATCTGGTTCTAGGCAGGGTCAGTATTTGCAGGACTATATGGCACTAACAAATCTCGAAAACGCTTGTAACAACTGATCAATGTTGGTGCAATTGGTTGACCTCACTGAGTTTACCGACGGTGAACATACGCAGTCATTGCAGCCAATTCTGCCGAACATGGCAGGTACCGTAAAATGTACAATTGGTCCGGCTTTTTGGAGCAGGTTACAGTCTGACTTTCGGCCAGACCATTCAAATATCTCAATGAATGGGAAGGTTGTGCGTCAGGAATAAGTCTGTATTGGTCAGCTGCACCTAAGTGCACTATGATTAGCCACTATGACTCGTCAAGCTTGGAGCAGACAAAGTTAGGTGTCCAGATTACTCCAAGCTGTGATGTCCAAGAAACCGAGGAAGTGCGAAGAGCCTGAGAAGTCCACTTCGATGCAGCTGACCAGTGCAGACTAATTCCTGACGCACAACCTCCTGATTCACCAAGATGTTTGAATAGCCTGGCCGAAATCCAGACTCTAACATGCCCCAAAAAGGCAGACTAATTGTGGCTATTGCTGTACGTATTAGCTGCGGAGAGTAACATTGCCTACTCGCACATGTACACATAGAACAGTTCAGACTCAAGCTACAGTCACACGGACGTGATCTTTGGCACTCAAGTGACCGTGCATGACAGCAGATGGTGCATGACTTGGTGAGAGCTAAGAGCAGGAGATAGGCCTTAACTTAGCCCCTATTAAAGAAAGATCCCTTCAGAACAAGGCTACGCAAATGTGAAAGAGCTTGAAGGGAGTGATTCTTAGCAGTGTCACTATTTCTATGGTTAGTTGGAAAAATAAGTCCAACTTGAGTGAGAACAAGTGAAAGCATTCATCAATCAGCAAGGCGCCAAAAAGAACCTGAGGTGACAAAGCAATAGAAGCCTGGAAGTATGGGTCGACCTTGTTCTTTTGCAGCGAATTAGGTGTATAAATAAAAAAAGTTACTCTAACACAATCACTGACCTTAGGACAGTTCATTAAAGCTCGAACATTGTCTAGTGAAGAGACAAGACCGATCGGGATGGTTACATCAGAAAAGGAGTTACGGTCATTGACAGATTCTTTCAGCCTCTCTTAGTCGTTGTAGCGAGCTGTGTGGAGCTTATGGATGTGCACGGGACTACTTAGTTGTACTAATGCATCGATTCTCTGAAGGCGGTCGCTACATGGTCGTCGACTGCGGTGGCGGCACTGTCGACATCACCGTGCACGAAATTACGAACTCCGAGGGGCAGCTGAAGGAGGTCTTCAAGGCTACGGGAGGAGCTTATGGATCAGTCAGTGAGTGGAAACTGAAATGACTTTTCCTCACCGTTTCAATGCGCTGTGTTTCAGCCGTGGATGAGGCGTTCGAGTCTCTCTTGTGTGACATCTTGGGCGAGGACTTCGTCCATAAATACAAGCGCAAGCGCCCGGCAGGATTCATCGACCTGATGATCGCGTTCGAGTCTCGCAAGAGGAGCTACTCTCCGAACAAATTGACCTGTTTGAACATCGCGCTACCTTATTCGCTCATCCACATGTACAAGAGCGTCAAGGGCAAGGATGTTAGTATCATAGATGATGCACAACACAATGCTCGTGATCCAAGTCTCAGTCCGTCCGCACGAGTAGTGATTTCAACTTTTTTACAGATTGGCTCGGCCATCAACAACTTCGGCAATCGCGACGTGTCCTGGGCCTCGCACGGCATGATGAGGATGGACGTCAAGGTCATGAAGAGACTCTTTCAGAAGCCTCTCAGCCGGATCATTGAGGTAGGACAATACTGACTCTCGGCAATTCGTGATATATCATAGTTACAGCTCATAGTTTATTTGAAACAAGGTAGAAGAGAAGACTGCACACAAGAGTCTTCATGAATAGGTACAATATTCTATGATTTTAAGAGGTTGGAGTGTTGCAATGCAATAATGGCTTCTTGACTAGAGTGGCAAATTTGTAGCTGTTAATCCAGACCTACCTACGTACGTATGTAGTGAGACATCTACAGGTATTGGAAGCCACGAGAAATACTCTTTTGAATTATGTATCACAAATTTGCACGAAAGCACCATTGCCATTATATAAGAAGATTTGTATCAATGGCACTACGTAGGGTGAAAGGTTTCATCATGGTGACCGAGGTCTCTGGCTACCACACTTGATAAGAAGTTCCTTTGGCAGTGCAAGAGACATATTGATGCATTGAACCACTTACGGTGAGCAACTATCACTTCCTGGCAAAGAGATATTCGTCGCTGTCGGCCAGATTCTTGGTGAGTGGGACACTTAGAGAGTCCGGCGGACTTGGCACGATACTCTTGACCGGTGTTGCTGACATGTAGTCCTCGTACGTTGACACGATCGTTTGGTGGCCGTCGAGGGGCATGACGGGTCCGCCACTGGCGGCCGCGGCGGCGGCCATCGGAGGAGGAATCTCGAGACTGGCCGGGCCGGAAGAACCATTCGCCGTGGTTGCGGCGTCCTCGAGGTAGGCGGCGTCGCTCACCGAAGGTGTGGTCATAAGTGGCGTGCCAGAGTGGGTGGGAGTCGGCGCCGTCAAGCTTGTGGGCGGGGTCCCGGAAGAAGTAGTCGTCGTATTGTAACTCCGTCTCCGTCTCCGCGCTAGCGCCATAAGCGCTAACAGCGCAAATACCAGAAGCGCTAGAGCGCCAAGGGCGGTGCTGATGATCGTGGCGGCGCCAAGTTTTCGACTGCCTCCACCGCCGCTTCCGACACCTTCGCCACTCTTGCCCGTCACTTCCGAATCTCTCACCCTTCGAGCGTAGTCCAGGTCCTCGACTACCGTGGCCTCCACGAGGTTGGCGGAAGGCGCACCACTTCTGCCGCCGCCGCCGCCGTTTGCGCCATCAGCCGCTCGCAAGTTGGCCTCAAAGAGTGGATCAGACGAGGCAATGACGGCTACCGGAGCTGCAGGTTCCACCAGACTGAAGTCCTTATCAGTCAGGTCGATACCTTCTCGGGGCCGCAGCGTGATTGCGTCACCAGCTTCAAACGGAATCACATCTGGATTTTTTACGCCGCTTCGTGCCACATTGGGAGCGAGCGGAGGCTGCGAAAAGATTTCGTTTTCTTCTTCGTTTTCCTCCTCTGGCCGGGCGTTGATCACCAAACTGTCTCCCTGGCTGCTCACCGTGACCTTCAGGTCCGGAGCTTCTTCCTCTTTCTGACCAAACGCCTCTATCAGGACACCTTGGACAACGTCTCCGATTTGTCCTTCTAATGCCTGTGTTTCCTCTGGCCTCCGGGGCTTCTCGTTGTTGAAAGTGATGTTGAGGATGTTTCCGTCAAAGAAAACGTGCTCTCCAGTGTGGTCGTTCATAATCTTTTGCCTGTCGAATGGATTCTTGACGTTGTATCTTAGTGGACGCGTTGATCCGACGGCCAACGGATCATCCCTCCTGGCGGGCGACAGTGGCTGAACGGCTGCCTGGGTCATGAGCCCTGTGACTGTGGTGGCTACCAGACCAAGGACGATCTCACGGATTCTCTCCAGGATGGATTTGTTTTTAGATGAGGGAGGACTCGTAGTGGTAGGTTTCTTTATTGGGCTGGACGGTTGATCTGAAAAAAAGACACCAAGTACTTGTAGAACAAGGGGGATTAGGTCTATAAAATTGGTTCATCATTAAGAGCAGTTCTTGCGTACAGTAAAAGCAGACGTATTACCTGACTCTTCTCCACCTGACGTGATTTTTAGCCCAGTTTCGGGTGATGAGATCGTAAATCCAAACTCTGGCAATGCCATGATGTTCAAGGACTCGTCACTGTTTACTTCTCCCTGCTCCTTGTCCACAACTGTTGCGGTCTTTTCGCTCGTGAAATCACTGAGCCCCTCCAGATTCGTTTTCCTGGTTCCAGACAGGACCGGCGCTGGTGCAACCGTCTTTCCGGGATTGACTGTTTGCGGCAGCGAAGAACCTCGGACTGTTTCGGAGTCGCCGATGATTCCAATAGTTCCAGAGTCGGAATCCGGAACCGGTCCGGTGGCGTCTTCTAATGCTACCTTAACCAAGTCTAATGAAAGTTCCAAGTCGTCCTCGCTAAAGGGACTCTTTGGATGCCCTATGTCGATAATTTTCTTCACTTCCTCACTGATCCGTCGCTTCAGCTCGACGACATCGGGTTCAGAAGATCCTGGCTTCGTTGGTACCTTGATGCGGATTGTTCCAGAATCCTGTTTCATTGGAATAGTCGACGAGATCGTCTTGGTAGTTCCTCCTATGACGATTGCCACAGACTGAGCCTCCGGGTTGGGAATAATTTTGACCTCGTTTTCTCCGGGGGTAATGTCGGCTTCATTCAGGAATGTGGGGGCTTCGTTATTTGTGCTATCAATGAAGTCCAGTATCACTGAGTCTATTATGCTCTTAAGCAGATCAATGTCAGTAGATCCATTTTTGACAGGTATTTGTACGACAACAGGCTCTGAGTCTTCCCGGATTGGTGGAGCAGAAATTACGTTTCTTGTGTCTCCAATAATCACGATCACTGAATCGCTCTGAGAATCTGGGATCAGCTCCATGGTGTCACCAAGCTCAGGGTTGCTTCGGTCCAACAACTCTTCAAGGTTTTTCTTTGTGACTCGATTGTTCAAATCATCCCCATGCGCCAGAAATCGGTCGATTTCAACGTTAACTAATTTTCTGAGCTTTTCCAGGTCTGCTTCATCACTTGTCCCGTCTTGCAAAGGCACCTTAATAAATACCGGCTCTGAGTTAGATTTCAATGGAATAAAAGACTGGATTGTTTGGGTCATAGAACCAATGGAAAAAGTCACGGTTCCGTCTTCAGGGTTGGGGATCAGCTGTACTATATCTGTCCCTGATATCTTTGCTTCCTCAAGTTGAGCTTCTACCTGTTCCTGATGCTTTTCCGGCAAGAAGTTCTTCAAAGCTGTTTCAATTTGTTCCCTCAGCTTGTTACGATCAAGAGTTCCATCTTGGAAGGGAACTCTTATTGTGACCTCTCCAGAATCAGCTTTGAGTGGTACTGCGGAAGCCACTGTTTTCACTGTCCCACGCATGATGACAGTCACAGAGTCCGGGTTTGGAATAAGGGTGATCTCATCATCGGGGCTCAACGAAGTCACAGTATCAAGCAGAGACAATGATAAGACTTCGGCTTCATCGTCGACGGAACTTGATGCGTTCTCTTCTCCCTTGTTTTCAGCGATGCCGGAGAGGTCAAGCAGCGTAGTAACGTCTTTGCCAATCTGAGCCTTGAGCATCTGGACATCCGGACCATTTGTCTCAGGGTCCAGAGGAACAGAAGTCACAATTGGAAGGGAATCTTCTTTGATGGGGACGGTGGATTTGATGCTTGTCGCCCTGTCACCGATAATAAGAGTAATAGAATCATTTCGTGGAACAGGGATGAGCACGACTCGATCGTTCACTTTGGTACTCTCGACGATATCTACCACTTCTGAGTCAATGTCTTTGAAGACTTTGATGGCTGCGTCACTTTCCCCTACATTCTTTATCGGCAGTACAAAGTTGAGGATCGCTGCGTTGAGCCTTTTCCTCAGATTCTTCAGATCTGGAATGCTCCTGTTTGGAACCTCTGGAACCGTGACAAAAGCAGTTTCTGAATCTGGCCTAAGAAGTTGTCCAACCTTCGCCAAAGTTGATTTTCCTCTGACAGAAAGAACAAGACTATTACTTTCCAAGTCCGGAGAAAGACTGACAACATCTCCAGGTCTGAGGACACCTCTATTCTCTCTCAGAAACCTTTCAATGGTGTCTGCCATGAATCTGTCAGCGGCCCCATTATTGTCCATGGCTTCAGCAACAATTTTGCTAAGGGTATCTTCAACAACATTAGTAACTTTGACTATCTTCTCATCAGCATTGCCAGAGAGCGCGTCTGTCAGATCTAAAGGAACTGGATCGGCTGTTTCCATCTTTGATATTCCCGACTGGAAAACTAGAACGTGGTCGTCATTCGGCTGGTCGCTCAAGATGTCTTCGCCGATGATATGACTAATGCCATCTTTGGCCAGAATGGGAATGATCTGGAAGCTCTTGTCCTTGTCATCCAGGACAGTCTTGACAATGGAATGAACGACTCCCTGGGGAATCACAGAGTTCGAGGAAATGTTTCTCATGTCAAAGAGAATTGACGTTACTTCACTGCTTCTGTGTTCGTGAACTTTTCTCATGACAGTATGCAAAACTGCGTGCAGCTGTCTTCTCATCTCTGCTTTGCTCTGATGCCTGTTTAGCGTTATTCTCTCTCCCAGGTCTTTTTCCAGGTGGGGTAACTTCGGTATGTCGACATTGAAGAGAATGACGATGTCGTCGTTCGGAATGTCTGAGATTATGCCTCTGCCCACCAGAGGAACGACGTCTTCGTCGTGCAAGATGGGTTGAATTGTCAGGTCGAAGTGGCTGAAGTCAGTATGATCGAATTTGTCCATCAGGGTGGCTGTCAGCGCTTCCAGCACCATAGGAATGGATGCTTCGGACTCAGATCTAAGGTCGAAAAAGGCTGTCAAGGTGGCACTTGAGTCTTCTGGACTCGACCCCGACTTAAGAAGAAAATGTTTGAGCTTTTCGGTTCGTCTGACTCCTTCCAACTGGTCCCCGGAGAAGATCTCCACGCTGATCTTATCTCCACGTTCTTGAACAATTAGTTCTTGGTTCTTCTCCAGCAGAGAACTCGATCGATCTCCATTTATGATGAATTCCACCTCGTTCAAGATACTCAAAGAATCCTCGTGTTCTTCAAGAATTTTATTCATGATCTCTGTCACTTTGCTCCCAATTTCTTCAGAATGACTAGAGGGGTCCTGCATCAATTCAGAGAGAATCTTGTTAACCATATCTTCATCGATTGTTGCCTTATGATGAGACCTTACAGACTCATTATCCCCAGCACCGCTGCCTTTAGAATCGCCACTAGCTTGACTGAAGACTTGTTCATCTTCATCATTTACATCGACTTCACCAGGGAGGATATCATGGGGATTTCCTCCTTCCGGAACTTCATCCTGTACATCCGACCTCTCTGGATTTGTCAAGTCAGTAATACTTTTTTCCACTACATGGATTAAACTTCCCCTGGGTGATTCTGGAACATCGGCGTAGATAGTAACCAGTATCTTGTCCCCGGCAGTGGTCACGTCTCCCTCGATATCCTCGATGTCATCATTGTAGATCTTAAAGTTGGCAGTGACGATTTCGCCAATTTTTCCTGAGTTCAGGGTAGTGGCGAAGTCATCGACGACATCATTGGCAACAGCTTCTGCCTCTTTGGTTGACACTCGAGGAGATCCAGAACCTATGTTAAGACCCTCGTTGATGACATTCAGGACAACATCTCTTACTGCATGACGATCGAGTTGTTTGATTTGAATTGGATCGTTAGCAACAGTGACAAGAGGTTTCTCGTTAACCTCTTCTTTGTCTTGAAGAACTGTATTCTCTGGTCTATCGCCTCGATTTTCTTCCTCGTCATTATGTTTCACTTGTTCGAAGTCATTTGCTGTCGCTTCGAGGGTTTCCTCTCCGGCGTCATTGACATCCTGCACGTCTGAATTTGTTTCTTTCTCAAGACCTTCTGCATCTTTTGCAGAATCTTGGTCAACCTGTTCTTTGGAATTAGAACTTTTGTCTTTTTCTACTTCATTTGCGCCCTCTCGTGCTGACGCAACCGGACCAATGAGCAACTCATCGGCCTCTTCTTGAATGGCTGCCAAAGTTCCTTGAGGACGACTCGGATCATTTGTGTCCACGTGCGCCGTCACTTCCGCCCCTTTTCTCTCCACGCTTATTTGCACGTTGCCTGGAGGCAACAACTTCACGTTCGTCACCATGAATTCCACCTTCTCTGGACGATCAGGGCTTTTCTTGAACGTCTTCTCCAAAAGATCAGCCACTTCTTCGCTCACAGTATTCACTGTGTCTTGAGAAATATCTCTGTTTAAGGCAGACTCGACCAAAGTTGAAATCGTGGACTTCACTTTTTCTTTGTTAACAGACCCTTTTGCATCTTCTCCATCATTCCGACTCGGCAATCCAAGATCAGGAGACGCTTTTACTGAGGCTGCGTTCACCTTTTTGTTCGATTTTTTTATCCTCAGCCTGTATTTCGTGATGGAATTGAACGCGTTAACAATGTTTTCCTTAAGCTTCTCCTTGTCGATAACGTTCGTGGTAGGTCGAATCGTCTGCTCCACGTAAGGAATTGTGACATTAAGAGGCTTCGTTAGGTCAGAGGTACTTTGAGCTGTCCGCGAAGATAGTGGTACAGCAGCATTTACCGTGGCAGCATCGTAATCCAGAAGAATAAAGGGAGCAGTAAGCCTTGTGTTAAATGTCATCCGCACCGGATTCTTCCCAAGGTCTGGATTATCCTTGACAACGTGGAAAATTGCCTCTGCCAGCTGATCGGCGTGCTCTTCAGAGAGAAAAAAGTCAACGTCTTTATTTTTCTTGATATCTTGGGATTTGGTGACAACCTCTAGGACATCGTGACCCTGAGTCATTTCTTCCACCAGGATGTCAAAGACTGCCGAGAACTTTGGAAGGTTTTGTCTCGTGTGGGACTGTTTCTCTACAGCGACCTCGATAAGAGGCCCCTGGCCCGAGGGATCGAAGGAGAGGAATTTTGAGGGTCCTTTTCCGGTGTTGATGCTGCTTCCGTGGACGACGATGGGCGAATCCATCGCTTCTTCGCCGCTCTCATCCATCTTGACCTGGACGAGATCCCTGACGGCCGCGGCAAGCTTCAACTCCTCTGGGGTCCTTAAGTTATCTCTCAAGAATTCCTTGAGCCTCTTCTGTAACTTCTGTGGACCCTCTCCAGGCCTTCGCGTGAAAGCGAATTGCTGGTGCTGACCGGATTTGAACCTGACGGATGAGTCCCTGGAAGTGACGGAGATTGCGGGAGGATTTGAGCTGTCCACGTCGAAGTCATTGTCTGCTGCTGGAACTTCATTCGAGAAGGTAAACAGAACTGGAGTTCTTTCAGGAGTGCCAAGACCAGCGATGGCGTCAACTACTTTAGCCGTGATTCTGTCAATCAATGACAGTGAAAAATTGTCAAGATTTTCGCTTTCCCGATCTGGAGTGACTTCTCCGACCTTGTCGGGACTGATGTGATCTAGACAGGTGTCGAGCTGGCTGTTACAGAATTCGAACCCAGTGCTGTCAATCTGGCAGAGGAAGTTCTCAACCAGGCACTCAGACATGGCAATTCGTTCTTCTGCCGAGAGCCTGTCTGCGTTGTCCCTGCCCACGCACTCCCTTTGGGCGAAGAGGCAGGACTTCGCCTCAGCACACTCTATCCCCCTAAGACAAATTGCCAGCCGGAGCTTGATCTCTGCTCCAGAAGAGGGATTAACCAAAATGGGGTCCAAGCCTGGTTTCTTTTCACCGAAATGTGGTTGCTTGGTCGTAGTAGTGAACGGATGAGGATCCTCAACTTTTTCCTCGGGATCAGGAGAGTCGGCGTTAATATTCCCTGCTCCCAAAGATGGAACTAAAGACGAAGCATCTGACGGAGTAGTTGAAGCAGGAGTGGTGCTGGACAGACCAGGGAGATTGTTCGGAAGGCCTGCACGAATTGCTTCAGACTCCTCGTCTACAGGAGAATCTCCCACTGGATGACCTTTGCTTTGGTCGAACTCAAAGCCTGGATTAGCATGGCTACAAGTTGAACATACTGTGGCCACTTCCACAATGTTTTGAGTGATCTCGTCAATGATGGCTTTCTTGGCCTCCTTGCTAATGTCTGTTTGACCATGACCCCCAACCACCAACCCACCGGGATTAAACACGACTTTGGGATCGTTCAAGTCGACCATGAATTTCGTCCCGTTCACCATGACTGGCACCGACGTGGACGCGTTGGCAGGGCTGTCGTCTAAGATGATGTGGACGTCTTGGAATATTGGCACGATCTCGTCATCTCCAAGAACTTCGTCCAGAGAGGCGCCAGGTTCCAAGTTGGTCACTTGAATGCCACCAAATGTCTTGTTGAGCGATTCTAGAACGTTGTTAGTGACGTTGTTAACGACGCTATCGCCACCACCACCTAAGCCCAGAAGGAATAGAAACAAGTCTGGCTCAGTGGGTCCTGAAGGAGGCTTCTCTTGGCTCGCTCCTACGGCAAGCAGTTCGACGTTCTCAGGCAGGACGATTTCTGTGCACTCCAGGAAATGCTTCTTACAATCTTGGTCTTGATTCAAATGACATAAGATATCCTGGACTTGACACTCTGACAATTTTTCCCTCACTTTGGCACTCAGATTCGACACGTCCAAGCCCACGTTGCAACTGGCGTGCAATTTCAAGCACTTTTGATCTTCACTTTTGACCGAGCACCTGATGCCGTTCAAACAGATGCCCAACCTGAACGTGTTGCGGGGGGCATTTAAGTAGAAGTCATCGGTCTGGCTCTTCAGAGGCTTCGCTCCCTCAACTTGTTCCTCTTTTGCATCAAACGTAAAAACATCACTGGGCGGATGGATGTCTTGGCTTTTCGCAGAATCATCTTCGCTAATCAAGCGTTGTTGCTGTTGCCCATCATCATTATTCTTAGAGACGAAGTCTCCTCCGTCATTATTTTCCTCTTGTGGGCTCTTTTTAGGATTCTCGCCTCCTTTTTCTGTTAGGCCGCTTTTTGTATGACTTCCTCCCTGTGGTGGAAGATGTTGATGTTGCAGTTGCTCCTGCTGATTTTGTTGCTCCTGCTGATTTTGTTGCTCCTGCTGATTTTGTTGCTCCTGCTGATTTTGTTGCTCCTGCTGATTTTGTTGTGGTTGCTGCTGATTTTGTTGTTGTGGTTGCTGCTGATTTTGCAGTTGTTGCTGCTGCTGCTGATTTTGTTGCTGTTGCCTATTTTGTTGTTGTTGCTGTTGCCTCTGCTGTTGTTGTTCCTGTTGTGATGGCTGTTGGCCCTGGTGTAGTAGCTGTGGTTCCTGCTTATTTTGTTGTTGTTGCTGCCCATTTTGTTGTTGTTGCTGGTTTTGTTGCTGTTCTTGCTGATTTTGTTGTTGCGGCTGCTGGTTTTGTTGTTGGTGTTGCTGAGTTTGTTGTTCCTGTGGTTGCTCCTGCTGTTGTAGCTGTGGCTCCAGCTGATTTTGTTGTTCTTCCACTGCTTGCTGCTGATTTTTTTGTTGTTGCTCTTGTTGTCCTTCTTCCTCTTCTTGCTGCTGATTGTCTTGTTGTTGTTGTTCCTCTTCTTGCTGCTGATTGTCTTGTTGTTGCTCCTGCTCCTCCTGTTGTTGTTTCTGTCGCTGTTCCTCCTGTAGTAGCTGTTGCTGCTGCTGATTTTCTTGTTGTTGTTGTTGCTGCTGCTGTTGCTGTTCCTGCTGTTGTTGCTGTGGTACATTTTGCTGCAGGTTTTGTTGTTGCTGTTCCTGCTGTTGTTGCTGTGGTACATTTTGCTGCAGGTTTTGTTGTTGCTGT
>JAAUXU010026804.1_pt1 | contig 13384 bp, 10 predicted proteins | sample 7278151 | NCBI WGS metagenome assembly JAAUXU01 (sample SAMN14350113, study PRJNA611818) | marine sediment metagenome | isolation source: surface marine sediment (1.8m) | place: French Polynesia: Moorea | collected 2018-08 | reverse complement strand
TTTAACAAAAAAAGGTCACATTTTAGAACTAAAGAAGGCCCTAAAAATCAACTTTTCCGTCTTTCCCGCCGCTGTACGCTCACTTGTGGCCCCCACTGTATATCTTCTGACTAGACCGTCTCTGGTTGGACAGCAGTCGCATGTCTAGGAGGGTAATGGATCTCCTGCTGGGTCACCTCGTGCTTCATCTGCAGGACCCCAACACTAGGGTCCTCATCTCTGGCACCAGGGAGAAGAGGCATTTTGGCCCTATGACTACTGTTGATGTACAACACCTCTATACCCTAAATAAACACTGGTTCAAATTCACCGACCGGGCCGTCTCCCAGCGGCATCAGGCAAAGAGTGGGCTGACGATCATTTCTATGGTGGTGAACAACTACAGCCATAAGCCCATGAAGAACACTCTAGCCAGGAGTGGTTTGGATTCTTTGGACCTTACCCCAGTAAGGCTGGGTGGTGCAGATACGATCAGTGGCCCTGTTGGAGGAAGGATAACAGGTGTTTGTACTGTTCGTGTCACCACGAGCACCTTCATCATTGGTACATGGCCCATGATGTTTCGGTCCCCCTCTCCTTCGTCCTCATGCTGGTGCAGGGGGATCTCTGGAGAAGGGGGAATGCCACCGAAGACATCAAGCCAGTGGAGGCCGCTTGGAGAGCGGTGTCTAGGGTCCTTTTGGACGCCATTGTGCTTCCTGGGCTGGATGACAATGATGACGCGCCCCCAGAAGCGCTGTACAATGTTAACACGGCAGCGCCAGAATATGTATCTGTGCCCTTGCTGTCGGTGGAGCCATCAAGTGCCTCGCCTACACCTCAAGCAGATGCGATAGACACATGGGGCCTGTACGACTTTGACATCAGCGAATTTTACAACGCAACTGCACCCAGGACCAAAGAAGGGTGGAGTCTTACGACCAAGCATGGAGACGCGGATGATGATGACAAGGGAGAACCGATTCTTGCTGCCTGGGTGAAGTTTACCCCGAACTCTGCCAAGGAGACTATGACTGCTGCTCCTACAAGAAGCGGCTTGCCATCTCAGCCTCTGAGGACACAGACCTCATGAGGCCTCAAGTGAAAGCGAGAGGCAGAGGATGTGATGGATGAGTATGGGTATGCTCTGATTGGCAAAAACCCTGTGAAAAGAGCCCGTAAGGGACGTTATGAAAAATCAACACCTTTGGGGATTTGTGTGGTGGAGGTGTATCACTTGCCAAGGGTGGAACACCCGGAATGGGGCAGACGATGTGGATTTTGTGGGAGTTGTAATCATCTTTATTATAGGGAGGGTGAACCTTTTCCCTGCCCTCATGCAAAGTGCCGGCTTTTAGCTGATGGCTTTACCATGAGCTACACCATTGTCTGTACCTACTCAAAGTGTACGATCCACCACCTCCATGTAACTAAGGTTTGCCCCATCTTGCACCACTTATGCAACGTGTGTGGTCTATGGGCCATGCTGGCTCATGCCAGATGACCAGAACATGGATTGCTGACATGTTGCGGGCCTTTGAACAGGTAGCTGACCAGGGTGTTTATACTTGTCGATGTCTTGAGGGACCAGAATGGGGTTTCTCCCCACGGGATAGGCCAGAAAGGGCGACCATCCTACCAACCTACCAACATCTCCTATCAATGGAGCCCATTGCTGCCTACAACTTCTCCAAGCTTGAGTGCCCCGACAGGATCATTCGGCGATATTTGTGGGAGCCAGCTCACAGACTACATGCCCATTTCAAGCGCAGCAGGCCCGAACACTACAATCTACGACCAAGAACGGACTAACTTTAGTGCAATGTGGGATTGCGAAGTGAGCGTCCCTACCCAGTCAGGCCTTGGGCAGGGTCAAAGGGGGAATTTGTTGGAACGATAACATTGAAATGGGTCAGATTTATTGCATATGGACGGGATGATCACTTACCGGTACAGAGAGAGAGTACGGAGTTTTGTTGATTTTTCCGTTCTGTTGCTTACCGCCTTTGGACCAGCGTGGATCACTCCATCGGCCATATTACCTACAAACACAACTACGGTGATGATGACCTCATCTCCTGCTACGCTCCGATGTTGTCCCTTGCTACGCTGCAGACCAAGTGCACGGTGATGGGCACCGTGAAGGTCAGAGGGAGGAAGGGCAGGTATCGCACTACAGTTGACTCTGCATCTCTTGATCCTCTCATTTCATGTTCAATACTGTTTCTATGTAGAAGTGAATTACAAAAACAGTAAGCAATACTTTTCAGCCTCTTCCAGCCCATGGTCTCCCCAGCTAGCGCTTAAGGCTTAGTCATTAGCTCATCTTCTGCTTCCATAGGTGGTCAGACCCTCACCATCTTGAGCCCAGCGGCCATTCCCTCTTGTACATTTTAGTCATGTAGAACTAACGCTATCAAAGCTTTCAGAGTGTACTGGTGCTCAGGCTGTCGGCCTTATTTTGATCTACACAAAGACTACTCAATGACTCGAGACAAAGGAGAGATTTTAGCAGTAAGACAAAAACGTTTTATTCTACTTGGAGGGGACACATACAAGAAATCCTACAAGAATGAGGAGAACTGGAACTTGTACCTAGCCCATCACCCCTAGGGAGGAGCGGATTCCTCTGGCTTAACCACAACAGTGCAAGTAGTAAAGGTCTGAAACAGGAAGGAGAGCCAGAAGAATGCCTTGGCATACCTTTACCATGATCCGAAAGGAACCAGGATCAGCTAATGCTGCAACACCGGCAGGCAGAGTCCTGGGCCAAGAGGGCTCCTGGAGAGGATCTCCTGATCGCTGAGTGAAGAAGGGCAAAATTCTGCTCCTTTTGCCCCCATTTTTTTCAAATATGAGGGCTGTGACCAACCTGGCTGATCCTGAAAAAGACGCAGACAATCCCATGCATGCAAGTTTAAATCATAACCATAAACTCCCCTGGCAGCATCACAATCAGGAGGATGGGGTGTTGGAACAGAAACCTTTACTTCTAAATAAAAATTGTAAACAAGGACAGAAAGACACATATACTAGAAAGGCACTGCACGTCCGCAACACTGCACATTCGGCACGCTGTCTCTTGGTCTAACGGTAATCATAACTGTCCGGGCAATTCAGAGCTCCACACTGACTGTCATCTTCATAAGCTCCTGCCTTATATAACATGCAGGATTCTTGGTCTTCCCCGGAAGTGCTGTCAGAATGAAGCTAGAGACCATAGAGTCCTGTCATTTGCACTGCAGCACTCCCTTCTGGATTTTAGCTGCAACTTGGTGTATGGAAGCAAGAACCACAGACACAACAGAATGCTACCGTTCGTTTGCAAGGGAGACAAAAATGTCCTTGTGCGCCAATGTGACTGTGATGAGTGACTTCCAGCACATTCAGGCTGACTTCTTTTGCAGTGAGATGCTTCACAAAGGCGAAGATTTAGCCCAGTATGTGTACAATGTTGCTGAGACAAGAGCCACAGGGACTGTCAAGATCTCTGCTAAGTGCATAAGGACCACGTCTCTCAGCGAGGAGCCCTACAATGTTGAACTGGATATTGATCCAACCTCTCGTCATGTCATATCTGCCTATTGCACCTGTGTCGCAGACGTCATTGGAGCATGCAAGCATGCAACCGCTTCGTACATTGTCGTTAATCGTGAGCGCACTGAAAGCTGCACGGACCTCACAAAGAGGTGGAAGGCACCATCTTCAAAACTGCTGGCACTTTATCGAAAGGGCATCCTGTGACCATTGAAGAAATGGTCACAGGAAAGGAGACTCCCGGGCATGACTTTAAGTTTAATGAATATGCTCTGAAGGAACTGGCATCTGATCTGAAGAAGCTTGACGTGTGCAATTCCAGCATGGACAAGACCATCTGTACCGACACGTCAGAGCCAGTGGCTCCTGAGCTTCCACAGCAACAACCACAAGTGCCTGCTGAAGTCGTGACTATGATGCACCAGCTTGACGTTATAGTCACTCTGGATGCCCATGGGTGGAGCTACTGGTCCAAACTCGAGAGACAAGAACAGATTTTTTATTAAAAGAACGTTAGCATGAATGCACAGCAGCGTCTGGATCGCATCCACCACTTCGCAGTCCAAATGGTCACAATGGCTCACTGCCAGAAAAGTTCGGATCTCTACTTCCAGGGGTCGCCAAATCTATGCTGCACAGACAGCAAGGACATGACTGAAAAGCTTCTTTCAAAGTGCAGTTGATCATCGAAACCTTCGTTTTGGACGAGAGCAAGAGACACTTGCAAAGGATGCATTTGAATCCATTACACAGAAGAATGCCCTTGATGGTGGGGTCATTGTGAAGGTTGCACAGACATAGCTCTGTGGATATCCAGATGGTCTAGTTGTTGAGGGTGAAGAAATCATTCCTGTGGAAATCAAGTGCCCGGTGTCTTGCCGAGGAAAGAGCATTAAAGTCTCCTACATTGATAAAGTCTCTGGATGCCTAAAAACCACCCACCAGTACTACTGTCAAATTCAAATTTAAATGTATCTGTGCAATGCCTCTAGGGCTATTTTTTGTGTTCTCTGATCATGATTATCGGCTTCTTGAGTTGATCAGAGATGACAGCTTTCTGTAGAAGCTTGTCCCGAAGTTGGAATTGATATTTTACACAGAGATTTTGACAGCCCTAGTCCATGCCACCCAGGAATAAGTCTCCAACCTGTCATCTGAAAGCAATAAATGATGTCCCACTGTGCATGCCTTCAAAACTGCATGTACTGGTTCTTATCTGTTCTGCTCACCCTTTAATAGGGTCAGGATAGTTGTTGCAAATGAATGCAATGACAAGGAGGATTTTATCCACGCCTGGAAGGATAGAGCTTTTCAAAAAATTCAATACTTCAAATGTCTTCATGCGCCCAATTGCTCTCTCAACATGAATTCTTACTTATGCACATTCTTAGCCCTGCCTGTTTTCTTCTGCTGTGAAATGCTGGTTTGATCTCTTGAAGGGAGTTGTGACCAAGAAGGATCCAGAATTGGCCGTGTCTGCCTGTATTTGTGGGAATTCCTTGTCAGCAAGGACTGTGTCTCCTGACTCCAGCTTTTGGAGAAATACACATCTGTTGGTCAGCTCAGTATCAGTGATCCTTCCACCAAATATGCCTAGGATAAAAATGTAATCTCACCATGAAGACTGATGGCAACGAGAAACTTGATTGTGTGATGGCCCTTGTACTGAGAGTAGCACAAAGTCCTCATCTTCAGTGTCTTGCTGGATAAATACCTCTGATGCATCAATAACAGCTCTACAGCTAGGAAAGAGAGCCTTGAATGGAGTAGACATTCTTGCCTTGATTCGTGCACGATCAAGCCACTGTAGGTAAGGCTTGAATGTCTCGTAACAGGCATTCAACGTTGTTCCAAAGTGCTTACTTGCAGTAGCTGGTTTGACGTTGAAGAAGCCTCCGAGGATGGCATAGCTGACATTCAGCTTCAGCTTGATGAGCATCAAGGTCAACTGGTCTTTCACTGAGTTTCTTGGAAGGTGAAATGCTGCCTTGTAGCTTGGACACCTTATACTGGAAGAAATTCTTTTACACTCCAGTGTATGTTTTGAACAGAGCCTTTGAGAAACTGTGTATGGGCAGAACATTGTTCACCTTGTTCACACCGGTGCATGCTCTCTTGCTGTTGCATGCTTGCTCGTCGTAGTTGGCTTCGTTGTGCTGCGTCTGTGTGGACCCAAAGCTCAAGAGAGGGGAGTCCACTTGGGTGGCTTCGGTGTCAGGTGGTCATCCAGAAACGAAAAGTTCCGACTTTCACTTGCTGCGCATGTCTGAGTCGAAGCCTCCTTGGTGGATGATGGGTGAGTGGATCATGGTAATAGATGTTTTCTGGCTATTGCGCGAAGGCAGACGCAAAGCATCTCTTGAGGAAACTAGCATGCCTCTGACGGTCCTGTTCTGTCTTTTCCTTGACATGTCGAGTGGGGAAGATACTTGGGCAACCAACAACGCAGCAGAATTTACCTTGGGACGCTATGAAGAAGATGAAGAACAGGATAGCAATGACCACAGTTATCAGCAGGGTGTTTTCATCCCCCGAAATCCCCAAGGCTCCGCTAGCCGGTATTGGCGCGTGCGTCGCACTTCTAATGACAGAAGTCTCTAGGACTTAGGACTTGGAAGATTGGGAAAAATTCCAAGGCTCGATACATCCCTAGAACGTTGAGTCCAAGCAGAGAATAGGGCCACATAAACTGGTTATTAGTGCTACTGCGCGGACCGTTGCACTGCCATGAAGTGTTGAAACCAAGTGCTCCAAAGAGGTTCCATCACTATGTGACTGGCTCAAAACTTTCCCTCAGTTTTACTATTTGTACACTTGTGTTATACACCTGGCCTGTCCATGAAGAGTTAATAGAATCGACATCATTGTAGTGTCGCATTGTTTCAAACAAAATCAGTGACAACTATTCACAGATCACTTCGAACCAAGCGTTGCTTAGCCACAAGAAGCGAGACCTGAACAAAGGTCTCGCTTCTGCTTCGACTTGCGGAGTCACTTGCAACCCCGTCCAAAAACACCCCGTCAAATCCCGAGGAAGTCAAATGAAAGCTCATCACAAGTCTCGGAGAAACCAAAGTCGATTGAATCTCAAAAGTCCACCCGGACACTTTCTAGGAATCTCGACCACGACTCTTGCACTCTTCCAGCTGCCGGGAAAGTCATCGGAGATCATGAGACTCTCACTGATACGATTACAAGAGGAAAGCAAAACGGTCAAGCAGTGAAGGAGCTTGAATTTATCCTCTGCTCAGACAAACGCGAGTTGAGTTCATGCAAAATTATCGCAGTTTTAGGGATTTTCGCTGCTTATGCTTGTGCTGCATCGCAATCCCATCGGTAGCGCCTGGCTCACCGTACATGTGTGCCGAAAAAGTCATCTTATTTACGAAATGGTCTCGCCTCCTTTGGGCCGCATCTCCAGCACAGTCACGCCGTCGTTGTTCATGACAACCCCGGACCCGTTCAAGGTGACCAACACACACTGGATGGAGGCATCGTAGTCACCCTCAGGGAGAATGGAGCTGCCCCGAGAATTGTCTACAGGCTCTGCTGAGGCCTCCCCTGCTCCCCCATCGTACTAATAACTAAAGGACTTGCAGAGGCCGAGTTCGTAATCTGCAAGGAGCCCGTGTCGGTCAGACCTGGACTTTGTCTCACCCGAAACACCAAAAGACAGTTTTTTATCAAAGTACAAAAGAGGTGGTGGCTGCATGTGTTGTTCTGGATCCTTGTTTATTTTCTGGCACACTCCATGCTATATATTGTGTGTAAAAAAAAAGTGAAGTTGAAGAAGGGGAGTCGAGGGGTGATTTTTGTGTCAGTCTCCACTGTATTGCCTTATTCTCCATTTTTTCCTCCTGTTTATGCCTCGGTCTTCTCCTCTCACCCTTCTCCTCCTTGGCTCCTACCTTGTCGAGGTTGTTATCGTCTTGGTCTGAATCATCCTCTTTGCGGAGCTTCAGCTCGGTCTAAGAATAGAGCTGTTGTTGCCAAAGTTGGCAGGGTCGTTGCACAACGAACTTGAGCAACTTGATTTAACACACATCTGCCCTTGTTCTTTCCTCCGCCTTTGTCTCTCCGTTAAAGGCAAGCAACTTTTCCGCCAGAAAATTGAGAACACGCAAGTCAGTCAAAAAAGTTAGCCTCTTTTCCTCATCTAGACAAGTCTTTTAGAGAAGAGACTTTTGAGGACAAGTGCAGCGCGCTTAAGACCTGTGTACACATTACGAACTCTTTCTCATGTTTTTTTGCACTGTTTGCTAAAATAAACGTCCAACTGCTGCAGGATAAAAGTTGCAGTTACTCTTAGGTGACTTGCGTCAGCACGTGAGAGACACCATATACGCAAAGTGGCCTTCAACTAACCTTCCTCAAGTTCACCGGTGGCATCTGACGTTTTCGTTGGTTCGCACTGTATGGACAAATGCATGTGATCATTTGCCGACACTTAAATTCTGTGTACCAGTGCAAGTCGATCTTAAAAAGTCAGTCTTGCTTCTGTAAAAGTTGTGATTTGCTTTGACAGAGGAGGAGGTTTGTTTTAGACTTTCAAAACTCGGCTGAGGCCAAAGCCTACAATAAGACTGGCTGTTTTGGCATCGTGAAAGCCCCGTTTGCATCGCAAATATACAGTTTGTACTTTCAGCAAAATCGAATTCAGCCATAATCTGAGTTGACAATGTTAAGGTGACTCGGTTCGAGGTCGTTTTGGGTGACCTCGGAGCCCATGTTCAGTCCATTCGTGTACTGACCTTGAGGCCAAGTTAAATTCATTGATGCAGTCGCGTTGACTCCATGTCAAGTTCACTCATGTAGTGACCTCAAAGTTTAGTTGCAAGAGCTAATATGGCCACCTTGAGGCCATGCGAACATCCCAGCGATCTCGGGGCCGAGTCAAGTTCGCCAATGCAGTGACCTCGGAGTGTAGTTTACATGTACTCGGGTGGTGGCGTCGAGGGCGCATTAAGTGCATTCGCACAGTGACATCGAGGCCTCGTCAAGTGCATTCTTATAGCGACCTCGAGACCAAGGTAAGTTCACTCATGTACGCAGCGGCCTCGAGGCCAAAACTTTCAAACAGGTCCGCCGTGGGTCTTCAGTGCCTCCCACGGAAGGCAACATTGCTGATAGACCAAGTTCACTGAACAACGCTCGTTGGGCTTTATCCTCGTCAGTTGAGGCCGCCGGCCTTTGGACCGAGTCTGTCCTTGTTCGCTCGTGGAGTTCGGAGGGATTTCGTGGTAGGCACGCGATCGAGCTGGAGGCACCGACAAAACTTTCCACTCTTTCACAGATTTTCGGGAAATGTGGTCAGGAGCACTGAAGTAGGACAATTCAGTCATTGGTGAGCATGCGGGTGTGATTGGGGGAAGGTAACCCCCCTCCCCTCCCCCCCAAAAAATACACCCCACCCTCTCTCTATTTAATAATCCTTTCTTTTGGCAATTCATAGTACCTTTTGTCCCTCGGAAACGGTTAGTTGCAAAGTACTAAGCACAATGGCGACAACAATATTTAAATTACAAGAAGTGCGCTACACGTATTTCCTTTATTTGTTGCATAAAGCCAACGTAGCAGGGCCATCCTTGTTAAAATAGGGAGGGGGGGTCACCACCTTCTTCACTCACCCCCTCCCGTTGAGGATGAGAACGATTTTTTTCTTGAAAACGTGACTTGACCCAACGTTGACTTTGCACACGTGATGACTTGCAGCGATCGCCTTCCTCTGGGACATGACCACAGAAGGTAAAGATGTCCGTGGACTACGCCTCCGGCTACTACGACGCGAACCACAGCGCCAGCTTCTACACGCCCGTCAAGACGGCTGCCGTCGCGTCGGCCAGACACTTTTCGCGCCACCTGCGCCAGGTGGGTGCCAGAGACAGACAAGGGAGTGCCAGAGGAGACAGACAAAATGACTCCGGCATCGACACACGCGGCGGATACAACAGCAGCGGCTACAAGAATGTGGGCCCCAGGCCAACAACCGACGCCAGCGGCAACGTCGGCAGCAGCAACTGGCGCAGTCGCGGCGTCGAGGTTGGCACCACCGCTGGACAAAGTCGTGGTGCCAATAGTGAGTGGCACAATCATCATGTGGAAGATGGCGGCATCAACACCGGTTATCAGGCGAGTGCACTCAGGAGTGCTTTGTACTTCTTCGCATGGTCGACATTTAGACACACCTCGAGCCTGGGAGAGACAGTGGAAGCCACAAGAAATATAATGTAGGGAACTTTTTACAAGGTCACCCAAAATGGCCAAGATATGTAAACTTTTGGTTGAAGAGAACCTCCCTTATTTGACACAGGTCAAAAAGATTTAAATAGTGTTTTTGGCGATTTTTCGTCGAATTGTGGCGGATTTTCAAGCGAATTTTTTTTACCCTCATCCAAACTTGGTGAGGTCTCCATGACAGATGTCTTCAACTACAGTGTAATCAGCACTTTCAACTTTTTTAAGTGCGTCTTGTGACAAAATTTTGCAAATTTAAATCCCATAGAATTTTTGGTGTCAATAGCGAACCCCTCGCCCAAATTTGGATAGGTCCGACTTCAGAATCTCCCCATCAAATCTCTAAGACCCCTTCTCGATTTGGGACGACCCGGTTTTTTAACCCAGAGATTGACCTAGCACTAGCCCAATTTCTGTCTATCCACCCTGTACACTTTGACAGCTGAAAGAAAGACTGGAGAAGATCAAGCATCACAGCAATGTTTGGCGCTCATTGAGAGACTCTTACTGTACACACAGGATTAGACATAGCAGGCAGTAAGGCCCAGGGCTACTCAGTACAGTGTGCACTGCGCGTGTAACTGCGCCCTAACACATTGACGGACGACTCCATTTAGGCGAGCAACAACAATCCAACGGCAAGTGACTCTGCCAACGGCGGTCACCATCATCACCAGTCAGGGTACGATAAAACAGGGAACGCCAGCGCAAGAACCGAGGACCAGTCGAAAAGCCCCGGCGCAAACGCCGGTCACAACGACCCGGGCAGCCCTGAGAATGCGCCGCTCCTCGCACTCCGCAGACCTAAAGACGCCGGACGCCAAGAACAGAGTTACCAGCGGACGAGCACCGGCTACTACTCGACAAGACCCTACACAGCCGCCCTCCGGTCTGCGGCGAGCATGAACTCGCTGTCCTCGCCTACCTATCACGCCGGGAGGAGCCGCTACGTGGAAAACGAGGCCCCCACAACGACAAAGAGAGAGTTCAGGTGAGAAGAGAAAGCGGAAGCCAAACATTGCTCAATTCTGTCCTCAGTCAACCTGTGAACAGTCAACGTTCTTCTTATTCGACTATTGCAGCATTAGGTTTCATGCATTGAACAGCCGTGGTTGGGCACTTCGACAAGAGCCAACTTGGCAATTTGAGTGGTACTGGTACTCACTGAGTTGCTTGTAGCATAGATTAAGAGCTAAAATAAATAGAACACGACCCGGGACCTCTGAATAATGACGGACAAGAGTGGGTCGAAGGAGCTCCCAAATAGTTTCTTGTTTAACAGATTATACTACCAGTGAAGAAGCTGAGCAGTGGGTGGAATTATTCCTCGGTCAGCCTTTCCTTGCAGTCCTGGTCCCATTCATCAGTCGGCAATCGGACCGTCCGTCACAAGTCCATATGTCACAGGTCCCCGGGTCAGCATAAGGACAAGTCCGGGCTCCTGTCTATGGACCGGGTAGACAGCCTAGGGTGATGCCCAGCAACAAAGTTGCCAACAATTTGACCCATAATGCATGTAAATGGGATATTATTGTTCCACTGTGTCTTTTTAAATGCTGTCTCTCCTTGTACAGGTGAACGCAAGTAATTGCTTGCTCGCCCACCAACGTCAAGAAAGTCTTTTTAGGAAAGTCACAGCCTTTCCAGAGTCTCCCACAAAGAAAGTGTTATTGCGGTGTCGTGGCAAACAAGCTTCAAGAGCAGGAAAAAACGATTGAAAGGGGTGGTAGGAGGGGGATTTTTTCCGATATCGAGCTCAAGCCTCGTGAATCTTTGGATCTTTGTCCGAATTCAATTCGCCTCCGTCAAGAATTCACGCCAAGGAAGTGGCACAAACTTATTCTGATTTGCGCAGAAAGTTGGGTTCACACAAAATGGTGCGATGACCCCATGGAGTTCGAACTCTTTAACACACAACAGACAATGACTAGAGTCAGGACTCATTTCCAAAGCTGCCTGTACTCATTTAAGGGAGTTTGTTTGATTTTTACCCCAAATTTTGCCTCTCCGACCGCTGGATTTTGAGGGCTATGAGATTTTTTGGCCTTTCGGGGTCGCTTTGGAACGCGGGTCGACTGCATCGAGGTTGACTCGACTCGACTTGTAGGTGGTGTTTCGGTGCCATCATTACAATGTGTCTCAGATGTATTCTCCAGAAAGTCATGGGTCTCGAACGTTTTCAGAAAGTTCCCACCTCATAACGGTCTAGTAGCTCCAGACATGGCAAAATTACACTACCATAAGCACCGCAACTGTTAGTACTTCATCAACGTTACCTGCCAGACCCTGTACTTGGCTTGAGAGACTTAGATGGGACCTCTGGCACGCTCAAACGCGCCAGGACGCCCAGTTAAACTTTCCAAACGTTCGCTAACCCTAAGCTTGACACTTAAGCTTGGATCCACCCCTAGTGTGACCTAATTTACAGCAGATTTGCTCTCTTTTTGTAGTTGAGTCTTCGCAATACAGAGTAAGCCGGAGGAGGAGGGGGGAGGGGGAATGACAAGGTTATCAAGCACGCAAGCAGCGGTTTTTACGAGTCTCCCTTAATATAAGGAGGGGGGAGATTTCCCCCTGCTCGTTGCTTCACCCTTGCTGTTAAGCCTCTCTGTATATACGCGTAGAGCACAGCACGTGCAGATTTATGCACTGAGACAGCGGAAAGGTTAATTGCTCTAGTTTCTACCTGAGACCAAACTGTCAGAGTTCCCGTTGGGAATGGGGGAGAGAGTTTGAAGGTATCAGAAGAAGTGGTGCAATGTCTGTTACATTGTACGTGATGCAGAATGCCTCAGAAGTAGGGATGTTGAACAAAGTTTGCCAGTTGCGTTCCAAAAGTCTGCAGAAAATTGGGCAAAATGCTGTTCAAGACGGGGAAGCAAAAGAAAACTCGCTATGCGCATGTTCTATTTCGATGCGGCAGAGACCGGGCATTCGCAAAATCCTTTTAAAACGTTAAAAAAGTAACAGCAATGAATGCCTTTGATGCTCTGACCACTTTCAGTACAAGGTAGCGAGAGATCACCTAAATGTTCGCAAGTTCCCGCAACCCGCAAGTTCAGTGATCACCTTTTAGTGCTGTCTGCGGACGTCAAGTGGGACAGCTGGTATGACGCGTTAGCAAGACTGAAAAGGACATCAAGGTCAGGGACATCGAGCACGATGAGCTCATGGATCCCAATGGACTAAAACAGTTCACCAAGGGGGAAGTCTAGCGCATGTCAGAGTACTGCTAGGTGTTCCAGCACTTTGCAAAAGCACCGGACATCCGACAAGGCGGAGATAACTGCTCCTTGGCCCTTCTGCTCCTGGCACTCAAACCTCAGATAGGTGCAGCCTTCCCTGATTTTCAGACCGGTCAGACCGGATCGGTTTTTTTTTAATCATGACCCCGGAGTGACTAAACCTTTCCTCGCCCCCCCCCTTTCCCCGGGTGCACATGCGTGCAAAAACACCCGCGAGGGTGCGAAATTGCTGGAATCGCTAGGTTGTAAGTCAAGTGGGAAAGAAAAAAAATGTGACGGAGTCGAGCCGAGTTCAAGCCTACAAGTTCAAGCCTACAAGTTCAAGCCTACAAGTTCAAGCCTACAAGTTCAAGCCTACAAGTTCAAGCCTACAAGTTCAAGCCTACAAG
>JAAUXU010101951.1_pt1 | contig 13386 bp, 19 predicted proteins | sample 7278151 | NCBI WGS metagenome assembly JAAUXU01 (sample SAMN14350113, study PRJNA611818) | marine sediment metagenome | isolation source: surface marine sediment (1.8m) | place: French Polynesia: Moorea | collected 2018-08 | reverse complement strand
CAACTGTTCAGGAGGCTCAACTGTTCAGGAGGCTCAACTGTTCAGGAGGCTCAACTGTTCAGGAGGCTCAACTGTTCAGGAGGCTCAACTGTTCAGGAGGCTCAACCATCCTGGAGGCTCCACTGTCCAGGAGGCTCAACTGTTAAGGGCCTTAAGGCTTACTGATCTGGTCAAATTAGAAAACTGCCCAACCTGAAATGAATTTGTGGTGCCAGAGTAAAACCGTGCATTGCCGCTGCTACTTTCATAACCCTGATGGATTATCCTGTATGTGCCCGGAGTTTGATCCTCTGGAATTGCCCACTCAATCTCAACTACACTCTCATCGTCAGTAGCACCTCGACGCCATTTAAACCTGAGATAAAAAAAAGTTATATAAAATTTTCGCGGATCCAACCTGTTTCGCATAATATCCAGAAGTAAATTGCTCCCCTTTCGGCACGTTGAACTTTCTTAAAGAAGTGATTAACACACTGCTGCTTTTCGAGGAACTTAATTTACCACGAACTGCATAACGTTGCTTTCAACCTTTTTGGGGATGTAAGGCCCTAAAACTTTCAATTTTTTAGGTGCCAGCTGCTAAATCTTGTGTCTGCCACACTGCCGGGGCCCCGTTAAATGTCTTTGGACAACGAGCATAAGCTGTAATATTATGAGTAGAAGCAGCTTTACTTCTGGGTCATCATGTACTGCAGTTCGATAGGCCTACTTGGTCTCCCAATGGGCGTCCGTCGCCACCTGGAGCCACCTGTCCTGCGACTCCTCCATCTCCACGTATAAAAAGGAGCTCTCCAGCATCAGGTTGTTACGGGGATTTCCAGCCACAAAGCTGAACAAGAGAAGAAGTGAGGGTAGGAGCGGCCTTAGAAACTCTTCAGTGCTTACGCAGGGGACACGACGTCCCCCCTTCTTGCCGTGGGCGGCGGCTGCTGGAGGACGTCACCAAAGCTGGCCCCAGCTGGAAGAGCATCTGAGAAGGGTGGCGCGAACGACAGCTGACTAAAATACAGGTTGGGAGGCTCCGGGCCGGGAGGGATCTCGTCACCCTAGAGGGCAGGGAACAACTATTACGCGCACACCAGCGTCAGTGACGGTGGAGTGGGTCAGGACTTTCACCTAGTCAAGTCTTAAACAGCCTAAGTGTGCTGAATACGATCTAAGCTCAACTCCATCCAACAATCTGACAGTTGAGAGCCACAGGACGTACACTGAGGAGCGACTTGGTGAGGTATTTGTACTGCTGCTGATAGGCCTGCAGTGTGTGGGGCCCATAAAGGGTCGAGGCTGCCTCGTATCGCTGTTTTTGGTACTCCTCAAATGTGGTCACGTAATGAGTGTAGACGTTGCAGAGTCCGGCCAGGACGACCCTGGTGGAGGTAGGTTCGGCACCAGCAGAGATGGCCTCGTCCAATATGGTGTCTCTCATACGTCTGTTCCAAGAGAATCAAATGGTGTACCTCGGTGAGTGGCACAAGCGATGGCTACAAGGCTCGCTCTGATTCACATTATCGGCGGGCTGATTTTTTTTTGTACGAAAAAGAGCAAAATGACTGCGATTGAGTCGACAGTTAAGCCTTCTGCACACAGATCAGTAAGAGCACTCAGTGGGGCTGAGCTATTGGATGACTTTGTGGGGAGTAAACTTGACTTTCTGACTCCACTCACCTTCCTGCCATGGTTGTGAGTTCCCCTGGCATCGCTCCGATAATCAGATTGCCCAATTTTAACACCTGAGTATCCACGATGTTAGGATGCCACAGGTAGGGGAATGTAATCTGTAATAGCACAAGTATGAGCATACAGAGCTGACCGCAATCAAGCGCATAGTTTTAAACGGGAAATGTTTGTTCGTCACATTTTGAACTCTCCTAAGTCTTTGGTCTTGCTTGTGTCCATGTACATAAAAATGTGCTTTTCCAAGTCATGTAACTTTGTGATAAAATTGTAGACTGAGCAGTTCCGCAATAATGCGGTCACATTATTAAGTGAGAATCTCTCGACCAACATTTTGGTGATAATCAAAGAAGATTCAAAAGTGGCACTTGTTTATTTGTCCATTGATGATTCTGAGAGATGCCTAATAAATTCTTATTTGATTATTGATAGCTATGATAAAGCTTTGAAAAGTCATCCAAGGAGAGCCATCATCTGGGTGTCTTTTAATCATCATTTTATGCATTTGATGCTTAAGACAATCTTTCATGATGATCAAAAATGTTGGTCGCGTTGTGGCTTTCTTTTGGATTTCGGGCTGCACAAAGTGACCACGATAAAATGGGTAAGCTGAAGTAAGAAACTTTATATTGCATCTCTGAGTCTGGTAAGCCACACAGGAGAAACACATGTGGAATGAGAAAGAAATGGTACGTTCATTATATACATTGTCGAATGCGCACCTCTCCAGTGTCCAAGAGTATCGGCTTTGGTGCATGACAAGCTTCCTGCTCCGGGGAAGGATCCTTGAGGATTCCAGAGACTGCATCCCAAAACGGGTTGCTCTCGGTAGTGCCCTGATATGATTCGTAGGAGTTGCGGTTGAACAATGAAAATTACAGCCAGCATCCGCTTGTTCGGCCGAAGACAGTGTATTGGAAAGACTTAATATTTTCCATATTATGGGCACATTATGAGACATATTATGGGAGAAATTTTTAAAATACTCAAGCTACTTTTTTGTTACCCTCTGAACACGCGACAAATAAAAAAGTGGGTATTTTTCTAAAGAACAAGACCAGAATTCTTTTCTCTGACAGTCCCATAATTTAAGAAACAAAATTCTAACGAGCGAGCAGGTCATTGAATGAAATCGCTTCTTATCGGTCAGTATTTTTGTCATTCCAAATCTCTGACCAGCATTTTCCTGCTGGCTCTTGCCTTGCTTGCCGAACGGCCCTTCTCAGCATGCATGCTTGACACACTTAAGTAATGAAAGATAAGGAGTATTTTTTGTTACAAATGCTCTCTTTTCACCTGGATGAAATTGAAGGCACCAACTCCATCAGTGCAGCCAGCAGCGAAGGAATAGCCCAGAGCAGCTGGACAGGTGGTCACGTCAGTGCCGTCATCCAGTGTTACCTGTAGAAACATTTTCATATAGCAGAGTAGCTGTCACACTACCCACAATTGCTGTTCACTGGATCACCGTATAGTCATTCATGTTAATCCACTGGTTGATGTAATCAATGTTTCCTGTGACTTCCATGGATTGATCATAGGGCAACAGCTCCTGAAAAGGAGTCGCACTCGTAAGACGAGGAGTGAATATTACCATAACAGCTTACTGTTCGGCGAGTGTACGTGTATGCATATATACAAATGCACTCTCAAACTTGAGTAGTGCCTCTAGTCAGAAGGCAGTCAACAGTCATCGGTCGCTTGTGCTATTATAACGCAGGCTGTCTGGCTCAGGTTAGGTTGGGTAGAGTTACTTAAGACAAGGACTGGACAGGAGGTCCAAATAAGGTGTGAGGGATAGAAACACCAACATTTGAGTGGACAATCTGCTAGCAACTGGAAGGACTCATGCATGAGAGGATTCTCCAAATTGAGGACTGCTTTCCTATTCAGGACTATTTTTTGGCACTCCTGAATTTGGCACTCCTGGATTATCCGCCATCCATGACTTTTGGCGGCGTGGTGCCTTCTGGCTATGGTTTGGGATGCAACCAAGTTGAAGTGAGCGTGCGGACACCACGTGGACATTGTTTGTACCAGGGAAGTTGTCCACTCTTACCAGTGCCTTCTCTGCCTGCCTGGTGCCAATGATTAAGGTGGACTCGAAGCTGTCTCGGCCTGGTCCATCAGCCTGGCACATTTCATTTCTGCCGTCACATGTGGAATGCTCCCTGTCGCACTCGAGTCCTGTGTCGATGCAGCGAGGACCATTGAGGTTTGGTGAGACATCGCCGAGGTTGGTGGACGCAAAAGCGGCCACAAATGGGCCCTTGTACGTGCAGGCAGGCATGGTTAGGTGGGCTGGGACTGCCCAGATCGATGGCAATAAGGTGACTCCCCAATCGGTCAAACGCCATATTCCCCACAACCTTTGCTAGCCCTCATTGCGCCCCCACTAAAACATGACTGCTTGCACACTCTCCTTTCCCACAGCGTCGTTGAACTGCCCTTCCACGATTAAGCTGGCGGTACCTTTGTTGTCGGATGAAATCAGCTGGTTTTGGTTGTTCATGGAGACTGGATGGACAGCAAACCAATTTATGAGACCAATGGGATCCAAGGTGTCAGCACTATAGATGCTGAGCTGTGCAAACAAGTGGTCGGTGTCACTGTTGTACCTATAGAAATTGGAAGGTCATGTATTCAGTTCTTTTGCTCTGAACAATCCAGAGCGAGATGGAAAAGTAACCTGTTGAACTCAAGGAGCATGACAGGTGTTCAAGCTGTGGAAGTGTTTTGCTTTCCTAGACACATTTTTAGCACCTTCAGTAGACCCCCGATTCAGTTCAGGTGGCATGACTATCAGGTCATCCCCATGAAAAACCCTGCAAAAGGTCCTGCAAGACTGACAGAAATGATGAAACCCATTTGTTTCGCATAACAAAAGAAGACATTTCACTCATAGTGAAACAAAGTTGTTTTTTCTGATTCAGTTAATGCCTCTGCCATCTTCAGTCTAAAAGAATTTAAAATCATTTTGGAAATAACGCGAATGCAGTGTGCCAAGTGAGACTTTTACGGCCCCTTGAAATTTGTACGGCTGAAGCGAACCTGAGCGACTTCCCCGGACTTCAGTGATGATGTCAAAAGTACGAATATCAAAAACTATTTTGAAACTTGAGTCCCCTTTCTTCATGCTTACTTCATTAAAAAAGCACAGTAGGAGAAGAACTCTCCATTCGCAAATTCTAGGGTTTCTTTGATGCCCGGGTTTGCCATAGGGGTGAGTCTTAAGCTGCCACATTTGCTGAATGAGGATTGTGCTTCAGGCTCATTTCCGGGAAGGTCATGACCTTGCTCTCTCATCCGCTGGGTTGGCCAAATAGGACGTTGGGCTTCTGTTGATGTTGGCGTTGGCCAGCTCCCCCTCATTGTAGAACAGTCTTGCAGGTCGCATGTTATTGTGGGCGCGGATGATGGACTAAAGGAAGGTGATAGCGCTGTTTGTAACGGACTTACACAGAGGACTCGACTGTACACAAAGATCATGTTATGGTTAATAACATTTCAAATAGACTTTTGTTTCGTCTTCAAGTCAAAGGCTGCCCATTGCTAGGCCACGAAAGTGACAAAGACTTATTTGAGGCCCACCTTGCAATAGCCTCAAAGGATAGTATTAATAGTACAACGTAATCAATTTGTACAATTCTGCACCTCCGTGATGCCTGTAACGAGGCCCTGGAAAGTTTCATCCACAAATCCTAGGGAGGTGACCTCAAAGAGGACGTACTGGAGGTAGCCCGCGGGTCCTGAGTGCGTGTGGGTGCCCGAGAGGACCACGTTCTCATAGCGGTACAGGGGACCGAACGCAGTGGCCAGGTTGTCAATGACCTGGAGGAAAGGCGTGACAAGATGCACAACATAGGGTTCTTGCTGAGGTTTCTTCCACAGCAGCATTAGAAAGTGGAAATTTGGATCTACCAAGTCCAAAGCAAAAGTCCCTGAGACATACTGTACAATTGCTGTAGGGCTTCAAATGTCCATCTCATGCGAACACGAGTGACGTCCCCTACTAAAGTACAGGGTGACTGCATATCCGCCATACACTTCTTGGAGCGACGCACTGCAATAGAACACGCTTATAAGGTTCACCGTTTATAAAGTTAAGACGCTTATGAGGCTCATGTTTCCAGGAACGAAACCCATCTGGCCAGTTCGGTACTTAAATTAATGTTTAAAAGGTTCATTCGAAACGTTCATAGGGTTCAGTTTAATGAAGCAGTTCATTCAAAAGCACAAAAATTTGCTGGTTTCCAACAAAACTTCTCAAGCTTACGCGATTTTATTGAATGTAAGTCTGACTTAGACTGTTGACGGACAAAAACAAGATTGGTCTGCGATGGAAAACCATGACTGTCTCAAAAAGGAAAGTTCTAGAGGAGTATGATTGCCTCCCCAAGATGAAACAACTGACAAATTGACAAGTATTTTCACAAATACTCTGGTATGCCCAGCAAAAATCAGAAGCTGTGCCCTAAATACGAATATAAGGTTCATCCAGTTATAAGAATGTTCTACTGTGTAATGTGGGCAGCTGCTTCTTGAGGACGACCTAACCTAACCCTTTTTTAGCTACAGACAGTCTACATCCTGACAGTGGGCAGCAAGTGGCCTCTTAAAACTTCCTTCAGTCCAGTTTTTTAAAGAAACGAAAAAGTGCTTAAAATCAAATTTTTTATGTAAATGCATGAAATATTCCTTGCTCTGCACGAACACTATTCTTTCAATGATTTTCAAAAAGGCCGCCACAGCGATGAAGGCCATCAGCGACGAAGGCCATCAGCTGGGCTCTAAAGGTCGGGCACGCGAGGCTTCACAACTTTTTTTGTCCCTGCCTCACATGCAGTTAGGGGGAAGGTTGATCAGAAATCTGTTGCATTAACAGTCTTGACCAATGCGAAGCTGCTTCGGTTTGACATTTTCATTGAACTTTAAATAGATGCAGCTCACTTCATAATTACTTTGTAAGATGCACCGCGGATGTATGTGCTGTCACCCTATAGTACCATTCATTCTGCTTTTTCGCGTTCATGCAGCCTCAGCCAGAGCTTCAGTCAAAAATGTCCCTCACGTACGTATCTCTTGACGAGCTGTCCCATCATGCCCATGTCCACTGAGACGAAGACTGCGCGGTCGTCGCCGTCGTCGAAGATAAAGGCTCTGGAGAAGAGGCGCGTGTGGATGCCGGCGGTGGTCTGATTCGTTTTGGCGTAGCCCATCTGGAAAACACCAGTCATTTGCTGCAGTTTCGCTCCTCTTTCAGAGAATCTTCATGCACAGGACCAATGGTTAAAATTCGCTTCACTGGCCTTGAACTATGCACAGATATGTTCATAAGTAGTGGCAAATGTTTTATAGCGATTCAACCCTTTACTTTGAGTCTCATGAGTAAACAAAGGAAGCTTCAACATGATCGCACATAATTCGTCATAAACAAGATCAAATATGGCTGAGACTGTTAGCACAAAGTCATGATTGAGCTTTAGAGACGCCGATAAACGGATGATTTGCGATCTCAGAGACATTGAGGAGTTGCAGCTACGGTGAACTTTTAAAATCACGTAATTAACTCATTAGAATCATTGTCCAATGACTCACTTCTAAGATCACTGAAGTTAGGAGTCACTGCTTCAGGGACACCTCCGCACTTTACTGTTTGCAGTAAAGTCTTTAGCTTTAACATTTGGGGAACAATATTACAGGAGGAAGCAGAACAGCAGCCATAAGCTCATGTCTTGTACGGTTCGTCCAAGCTGTGGCCACAACTTCAGGTGCATACGTACGGGGCAGCGACCCTTCTTTTCTGGTGTTACAAGTTACGAAGATCTCAGACGTCACCATTCCTATCTGTGCCGCAGGTCCAGTCGTGTCGGCGATCCCGATTCCAACCTCCCACTCTGCCCTCGCCGTCGCCAGCATCAGAAGCAGCACCAAGGACTTCATGCTCATCAGGATTCAACAATCTCTGGGAAGGTACTAAGAACGACACTGCCTTATTTCAATGTCTTCACTGATCCCGGGCCTTTTGTGATCGAATGATTTGAGTGGCTTGAGGATTGATAACTGAGTTGGATTACTTTAGTCTCAGCATTGTAAAGATAATTCCTCGGAGCTACAAATGAGCTACAGATACACTTCTCTCTAACGTAGATGCCGACAGCCATAAATGCTCTTCAAAATTTTGGCTGGGTGAGTAAACAATTGCGTCTTATGTACAACTTTTATTTGCTTCCAGTTTCATTGTGATATCTCTATTATCCTCTCACGTCAATGCCGTTGCCCTCCCTCATGGCCTCGTCCCTGCTGACCCCCCCCTCCACTTCTTTCTGTATTGACCTCACCATGATGCGCATTATCAAGGGTGAGCCCTATTTACCCTCATTAGTATTTAAGGTGTCAGCCGTGAATCAATAGAAACTTGGCAACTTTGATCTTGAGATGTGAAATAAAGAGAATTTCACAGGATGTACTCAAAATACTCACTACCAGCAATTGAAAACGTTTTCAGCAGCCCAGAGATGTCGGAAGCATGGACTTCGGACGATGACAATAACTCTGATACCCTTGACAACATTGGTTTTCAGTCAGGAGTTACTTGGATCCGTCCCAAGGCGTCACTATTACGGAATGTTGGCGTTGGACGCCAATGGTGGATCACACAGGGTGATTCATACGGCACGTATTGTCTACAAAAAATGCATTGTTTGCATTATCAACTATAGAGCCTTTCCCCATTATTCTCCCGGACTGTCAGTGGTTCTCGGGAGACTTGATGCAGTAGCACACTTGTCAAGACTGTCCAGCCTCACGTGCCAAGATCTGGTCCTTGGACGTACAAGCCACACACTCAAGGACTGGTATCAATGCGAGAGACCGTTGTACTTTAATTCACGTCAATGCTGAACAAGCAGTCAGGGGGAAGTTTGTATGGCTTGCCTACGGGTTTCCCTAGTTTTGAGGCCCAAAAAGTGTTCGAGATCACCAGATACAGGATATCGATGTATCCAATACCAATAATATACGTCGGCAAAGAAGCATGTTTGACATGACTTTTACATTTTGTAACTCGAGGGGCATTGACGGCCCGAGTGCGGGGTGGGGCGGGGTGCGGTTAGATACCCGGGGGCCCTAATGTGGTTCATTGACGACGTTTCCACTGTCACATCACAATTTTTTCAGTTACACCTGTCAAGTTATAGATTTGAATCTAACCAGATCTAGATGATTCCTTTAAGTTCTTTAGATAATAATATTAATAAAAAACAACAACAGATGTAGAAGCGGCTGGATTCGAACCCGCGACACTTGAGAAAATATGTAGTTCACCAATATGTACGCACAGTGCTTGCTGCAATAGATGATAGTCCGATTGTCGGACCAACTTTTCTCTCAGAAATTTTGTTCTTGCATCCCTGTACTTCAAAAGCCGCCAAGCTGTGCAAGTACTGACCGCCTCTCAGAGATGAGAAGGTAGCATAATTTCAAAAAGTGCAAAAAGAGTCCAACACAACCAGCTATCGAAGCACCAAGAAAATTTTGGTCATTCCAACAAAAAACATCTAAAATTTTGGCCCTTTCAACAAAACAGCACCTAAAATTTTGTCATGGCGCCCACGGTGTTAAGTGGGCGCGTAAAGGACCGGTCAGCCCACAGCCAGGCAGCCCAGTGTCTCGAGCTTTGATGACTACTTTTCGACACAGTGCAAAAGCAGGCAAGTAATAACTGTATACTTTGTCCTGGTAAAGTGGCGCTTTATCGCACGTTTTTGACTTTGCAGCCTGTCGGCTCCTTGGCGACCTGGGGATTGCCAATGTATGGCTGTAACGTCAGATACGCGTGATGAAGCTGTTGCTTTACCAGAGAAATGTGTAATTTGACTTCATCGACTTCAGTACTGCCTTTTTTGTGCGTTTTTTTTTTTTAAAAAAAAACCCTTGAAATCATCCAGAAGTAGCTTGGTTCGAACCTATGACACATCAAGGGAAAACGTGATGGCAACTGCATACATCTATCTTGGCAAAGCTTTGACCCACTCTTTCGGGTTCAGAAGTTCGTGACCACACACCCCGTAGATCATGCTTTGCAAAACAATTCATGGCAAATAAAGGTAGGCATAAACGATCGCGGACAAGATCTTGAACTCTTGGAAGCATCTTATAGAACGTAGACTCCAGTTTCTCGGAGCATTTTGAAACAGTCTTGAGTCCGATTGAGCATCTCGATCCAGAGCTTTTGTAGAGCTCTAGAAGATCTCAGTCTCCATTTCATCCCTCGAAAGATAGGTCGCGTCCGCCGTGGTTCTCACGGCCACATTCCTCCCCGAGCCGCCGAACGCCGCTGCCGTTGCTCCAGGCGCTGGGTATTGCAGTTGTTGCTGCTGCTGCAGTCCGGGTTGCGGGATGTACGGCTGGGATCCTTCAGGGTTACTGGGGTAGCCGAAGCCGCCGGAGGCGTCCGAGATGTAGCCAGTCTCGCGACTAGAGTGCAAGGAGTGTGCCTGGGCGGCATCGTTGGAGGCGATGTTGTTAAAGACCTGTGTGAGAAATGGACACGCTTGTCTTTGTCTCCAGCTGAAGCAGTGAATTTGCCTCTGAAAGATCTGTGAGAGCACTTTTTCAACTTCTGTTGATTCCTCACCACGTCATCTGTGACCCTCCCGGCTCCTCCGTTGCTGAAGTTCCTCTGCGGCAGGGTGGGAGTCTGAAGGATGCTGTTCAAGGCCAAGTCGTCCAGGTCGCGTCTTGAGCGCATGGATTGGGTCGATGCTCTGCTGCCCCCTGAAGTTTGGAAGTGGATTTATTTTCGGGCCTGCGGCAATTTGGCACCATTTAATACGGTCACCTCTTTGGAATGAGCTGGTCTTGCCAGACATGAGCGACCCGTCCCGCCTGAAGTAGCTGCCCGCGACTGAGCCGTCGCCGCCCTGGTACACGGAGCCGCCCATCGTGACTGAGTGCGCGGAAATCCTAGAAGGAATCAATACAGATTTCACCACGCGTTTTTGAAATCAGTGTTAAGAAGTCAACACTTGTCCTGAGGGTTGTTATAAAAAATCACTTACCTGAGTGTAGTTAAAAGTCATTACTGAAAAGTTACTGAATCACTTGCTAGTGGACTTTTTCAGAAAAAAGGTCAGATTTATAACTGTCAATTAAATGAAAAACACGTACCTGTCTTGTTCCATTTGCTTCTTGTCTATGGTGCACCTCTGCACGATGATGAGGATGAATCCTGCCAGGAGAAAAGTGACTGTGAGCCAGCCGCCAGCCATGGAAGCCTCCACCAGAGCGTTAGTCCTGGTGGCCTCGTACTACAGGAACAAAGCTTTCGTTACCACGCTCCTGCGCATCGTACTCAAGAACAATAACGGTATCACCCTTCATTACCTGTGAGTTGTAGGCGAAGAGGTCCTCTCCGTACCAGTAGCCGTAGTACCGGGACTGCAGCTCGTAGTGGGTGTCGTGCAGGCGCTGGTGAATGTCGGGGTCCGTCATGATGGATCTGAGAGGAAAAATTTGAGTGGTAATTTCGCTGCAAATATGTCACACATCTTCCATGGTGATTGAGCAGTACCTGCAGCTTATCCTGATGGTGAAGAATTCGGACCCGAAGGGGTTTCCGTAGCGGTTCGTGTAGCGGTGGAACTTGTAGTCGTCCTCGTACCTGACGGGCAACAAAACGTCCGACTTTGTCTCTTTTCCGAAGAAGCCACCTGTGGTAGAACTTACCGTGACCGGATCTCCTCTCCTCTGGTATCGTAGGGATCAACGCTCAGCTTCTCCTTCATCGTTGCACTACAATGACAAGAAATTGTCTGAACGAGCGAAGGCGGAGGAACGCGTACAGTGTCTGGGTGAGTGTGCGTGTTGACGCCAGCTGATAACAAATCCATTATGCAAACAAAGCTTAAAAGACAATAATATATAATGTACTCAGACATGAGCACAGCCCCCCCCCCAAATGGTCCATTTTTTAGGGGGGGACAGCTTTCCCTGTCCACTGCACAGACATGCTTATTACACAAAAATGTCATATTTTTAAAAATGAGGAAGTTCTCTGGGGGTCTCCTTTAAATATCACTAATATTTAAATTTTTAAATTTTTAAAAATATTTAAATATTTAAAAATTTTTATAACATAATGAAAAATAAAATTGGAGATGGAAACCAATCAAAATTGTGTCATGCTTACTGGTGAGTGCAAGTCTGATTGCAAATTTGACTCACCACTATTTGTTAGGTTATAAATCCTTGTTAAAGGTTACAAACTCACTTAAAATCTGTACCTGGGCACCTAGAGAGGTGGAAACAAGACAAGGTTGGGTCATTTCTTCTGCTCAACACCAGTGTGCTAACAGGAAAATTACTTGATGAGGGCACCTTACTTCAACCTGTAAATAAGTTGCTTCTTAAAGCTGATCCCAACTGTTCACAGTTCCTAAAATCAGTCTTAGCTGTTTTTTCCAGCACTCACTTCACTCCAAGAAGACCATTGGGGCCACTTTGAAGCATAAGTGCCCTGTTAAATTGGTTACATGACCAAGTCTACCTCAAAAATATATCTCACACTTTATTCTACAACTTCAACCTCTCCAAGTACAATGAATCTGATTTTTAGTGAGCTTATACCTGTAACAACAATCATAACCTAAGATATGGTGAAACATCTCATGTACATTCACACTGGTGTTGAGTTTTTAATTTTATTTTTCATTATGTTATATTTTTTTAAAATATTAGTGATATTTAAAGGAGGCCCCCAGAGAACTTCCTCATTGTTAAAAATATGACATTTTTGTGTAATAAGCATGTCTGTGCAGTGGACAGGGAAAGCTGTCCCCCCCTAAAAAATGGACCATTTGGGGGGGGGGGGCTGTGCTCATGTCTGAATGTAATACAACACTTAAGGCTGCTCGACTCGTCCCGTCCATTGCTTTCAAACTATAGTATTTGCGTCCGATAATTCGGACTCTTCTTTTTTGCCCTATTCCCATTGTTCTTCCCTCTGTTGATCCAAGGATGTGTTAGTTTGTTCGTCCATCCTTCCATCTGTTCGTCGGAAGACAAAGGAGATTTGGAAAAAGCCATCGGGAGAGCAAAAACCCATTCTGCTCGTTCAGAAGCTTGAAGTAATTCTCTACAGACTTAAGCGCCATTTTACTCTTCTCGAGATGATTTAATGGAGCAAGTAAGTGTTACTTGCATTTCTTCGGCAAATGAATTTGTCCCTAGTTTTTCTTCGTTCAGGCTGTAGACATAAGATTACAGTGAAGCTTTTTATCAAAACGTTTCTCTTCACCAAACCATGTTTTCTTAGATTGGTTCGATTGTAAAAATGTTTCCATTGGGTACACGTATGACACAGCTCCAGTTCTGGGGATCTTAGACGTTATGTAACACGTTTACAATGGGGATTTCAGACTCTCTGAGATCGTGCTAGTAATATTGCGGCACACAACACACGGTACCTACGTAAAGGTCGTTCTGGCTGGGTTCATCCTTACTTTCTGGAATCCTTGCAAGTGCTCCATCATCGTGTACTTCTTGCGCGTCCGTCTGTCCCTTTGTCTGTCTGTCTGTTTGTCATCTCAGCATAGAGATTTTTTGCACCCCTCAATGAGACCTTGCCATCTATGGTCAGCAATAACCCCCCCCCCCCACAGGGGGTGTGTGGGATTAAGTATGTAGGATATTGATGAAGTTGGGGTCCGT
>JAAUXU010080928.1_pt1 | contig 13389 bp, 15 predicted proteins | sample 7278151 | NCBI WGS metagenome assembly JAAUXU01 (sample SAMN14350113, study PRJNA611818) | marine sediment metagenome | isolation source: surface marine sediment (1.8m) | place: French Polynesia: Moorea | collected 2018-08 | reverse complement strand
TCAGTTTTCTAAAGTCCAGTTTAACAAGTCAGTTTTCTAAAGTCCAGTTTAACAAGTCAGTTTTCTAAAGTCCAGTTTAACAAGTCAGTTTTCTAAAGTCCAGTTTAACAAATCAGTTTACTCAATTCAGCCTGCCAACTCAGCTCGCTTTGTGCCAACACTGCCAAGTAGACGAATCGGATCAGAGGATCCATAAGTGAGTCCCCCAAGAGATCATCTGCTTCTGAGTCCCCCACTGTAGTGTCTTAAGACCTAAAAACCCAAAGTCACGCACTTTTTCTGCATTCTTGCCCATGCTCATGAAGAAGAAGCTCTCGTCTGTCCGCTCGGCGGCTGTGACCCACTGATTATAACGCCTTTCTTGGCAAATGCTGCGTCTGTCCTACCTCGTGATTTTCCTGGCCCTGACGCCGTCCTCGTCGACCGCGTGCCTGCGCTCCTTGCGCTCGCGCTCGCGGATCTCCAGCACGCGCTCGATGAGCACGTGGTAGCCGATGCCGGAGGAGGTCAAGAATCGACGGAAGGACTGCCAACGAGAGAGTGAACTCTTGAATGCAGTGGACTGATTGTACTTAAGAGACGAAGCTGCTTTAACACAAAACAGAACGTTTTTGTAATACCTGAAGCTTGAGCTGCTCGCACGAGTTGAGAAACCGCGCGCGCGACTTCGACCGGAAGAAGTTCTGATGCTGACGCTGTTGAAGGCGCCGATGAGGGTTTGGAGCGCTGGTCAAGTCGTTGATGTTGTTGCTGTCGATGCTGTCGATGCTGCTGACCTTGGTGGCCGGAGCAACCAGTCTCTTGTGATGCCTGACTTTGTTCTTGGTGCCGCAGTGATTGCACTGGAATTCTTCCTTGCCACTCGTCCAGGATTCGTCATCACTGCTGCTCTCAACGGCCAGCTCTTGCTTGGTCTTGTCGATCATCTCCTTGATCCTCTCGTCGCTCTCAAAGATGAGCCTGTGGATGTCCAACGTGCTCTCGGGCAACTTTCTGCTCTCTCTCCTCACCAAGGAGTGGAAGCTCTGGGCCTTTCTCACCGAAGAAGGTTCTCTCCTCGTCCGCCAGTACTTGGTGGCTTGGTCTTCCTCGTTGCCGTGACTTTTGGATCTGGTCAGCAAGTTGCTGCTTTCCAGCTTGCTTTGGTGCGCTGTCCTGCCCATGATCTCGTCCTCCTTGAACTTCCTGCTGGGGGGAGGCTCCATGAGGAACGCAGACTGGAAGTGATACGACTGATGCTGCTGATGCCGCTGCTGGCGATGACGATGAAGCTCCTCATGGCCCAGCACCTTTGGCTTGGACCTCGCCGGACTGGAGGCGGAGGTGGTGATGGTGGTGGTGGTGGTGAACCTCTGCGCGAAGCTTGGCCTGAGTTGCAGCGGGTGGCTGTCATGACGTCGCAGGCCGGGCTGGATCACTTCCAGGGGAGACCCACGGTGAGAATAGTGTCTTTTGAGGGCCGGACGCTTGGGCGGGGCCTCTGGGTGATCCTTGATCAATCTGGGCACCTTCCTGACAACGCCTTGGTGATGGTGATGATGATGATACAGCTTAAAGCTTTGAATGCGCGGAATTTCGTGAAGTCTTTGGTGAGGATGACGACGTTGATGATACGGAGACCAAGGAGGAGGAGCAGCTTCGTACAGCATCTGACGTGGACTTTCCTGGTACATTTTTGACGCAAGTAGAAGAAAACCACTCTGGCTACACAACAGTTATGAATACTCAAATTAATGCCTTAGGTTTGATCACGATTTCACCACTTTTTCTCTCTCTTTTTCCCCGCGAAATTCGCTTTATCACAATTTTTTGCTTTTTTTTGAGCCGCGTCTTTGCTTCTCGACCGCCGGACGACGACTGAACTGACGGAAGGCGCGAGCAAAGCAAGAGAAGAAGAACAGAACGTGTCTGTGGCGCCCCTGGTCACATTGGAACTGCTCTGATCAGGTCCCCCCTTCCTCTCCCCCCCCCCCTGCAGGGACGTTTGAGGCACCCAGTCTTGAGTGAAATATCAGTCCAGATGCATACACAAATCACTTGCATAAAAAGCAATCGAGAGAGTCCGGGGATGGAGGGGGGAGGAGATGATGCCTCATAAATGGGCATAAAAGATCGGGTAGTTTTCACTTTTTGTCGTCAAATAAAAAGAAAGTACATTAAAACCTTGCTTGTCCGACATAAATCAGCTTTTGGACGATTCTGTATTCCAGCATCGTATGATGCGCACTTTTTTGCCACATTTTGCCGTGCCCTAGTACGGGTGCGTATTATTCGTGGGCATACGACTGAAAGAGTTGAGGAGGCAATGACCAGAGTATCATGACTTGGTGTGCTGCTCAGCGGCTGTCTCAGGCTCAAAGGCCATGGCAAACAGTCATCACTGAGAGCGAGTCCAGGTTGGACCTTGTAGAGAAGTCGGCGAGAATAGCAAAGAAAAAAAGGTTGCATCAATGATATTCCGGATGCTGAAAAGTCTGCGCAACCCTGTTACTCACAAGGGACCCGAGTCATTTTGTCTCCTCCGGAGGTTGGGGCTGGTCTCGGACTGGTCTGGGGACTCGAGTCGACTCCTGAACTTGAGCAGCCGCTTGATGACAGTCAAAGTAGAGAGTTGTCGTGTAGAGGTTTTCCCGACTTGGACCTTCCCCAAAGTCGGCTGCAGTCAACAGAGGTTTTGTGGGACAAGCCAGGTTCTAGAGCACCTGGCAAACAATTGCAAAAAGAAGGCCAAACACAGAGTTTGTCACTTGCTCAGGAAAATGTCACAATGCCTGCAAAAGTGAATTCAGATCAACCACTTGATGTGGCTGAGGTGCCCAGGTGAGCCAGAGCATTAATGACGTGCATTCAGCCCAATGCAATGATCAAGATAGAGAATGAATGTCAAGAGAAGACTTTGGGCAAAATGTCAGATTTGCCACCAAGAGTGGACTCAAATTGGACTCTTCCTCCACTGACTTGACACGTTGGCGTGGATTAATTCGCAATTTCTTTTGTCCTCTCTTTGCAATTTTGGGAGGCACACAAAGGGAAAAGCTGAGCCTGAGGGCCCGAGGTCTTTTTGCCACTCTGCACACATCGCAGTAAAACCCTTTGGTGTTAGAGAAAAACTTATTGGGAACTATCGACTATGACACAACTGACTTCCCAATGACTTCAAGTGTTCACAGGGTGAAGAAGGAGTGACTTTAGTTTCCCCGCACCTGCGATGCAAATACCTGTTTGCTGTTGCATGACTTTGTCGCTCACAAAATTGCATCTGACTTGACTCTTACTAGCTGAAACATCGGGATTCGCACGCTGCTCAGGGCCAGCCACAATGCCAGAAGTGGCCGAGATGGCTGGGGTGTCGTCATCAGTGCCAAAGGCGGACACGTTGAACCCTGACATTGGCACTTGTGCTTTCAGCAACAACACTTTGAGAAAAAGAGCACATGAGATTCCTCTTGTGGCTGAAAACATGTTGTACAGGACGAAGTTGTCCCCAGTGAGCCAATGATGTCACGGTTCTTTGTCAACTCCTTCCCTTTTCTCCACCAACACACTGGATTCATTCACAGCTTGGTCAAATCCAGACTGGTCAAACTCATCCGTGATCGACTTGGTTAATCTGCTACAGAGGGAGTTTTTCTGCTTTTCTCCAGAGTCCTCACCGATTCGGATCCGCATTCGGTTCGACTGCAAAGAAGAGTTGCCATTTGGTGGGATGATTCTCGGCCAGTCGCAACTTTCTTGGATCCAGTCGAGCATGGACTGCTAAATCACAAGCTTTTATTCTTAAAAAAATGACTTTGTTGACCAAATTAGACTTCTACCATGCTGTTGTTATCATTTTGATAATTGACAGTCAATTGATACTACTGGTGTAAAAAACACCATCGATTCAACTCATTTTGAAGCCCTCGTTGTTCTACAAGAATATTTCTGGATATTTTGAGAAAGTTCGAGCATCTTTGGAACGGCGGAAAAATGCTAGGAAGTTGAAATGTTGGCGCAGCATGATGAAGTCAAAGCGCAACACCTGAGCGACGTGCGAGCGATTTGCAAGGGGAGCTTGTGCAGCACCAGCAATTATGAGTCTCACTTTTGTGATACTCGTCTTCTACACGGGGATCCTGCTCTTTGCCTCCTCCAAGTGGTTCCAGGTGAAGGAGCGCGGCCTGGAGGAGGAAGCAGAATCTCATTGCAGCCAGGGCAGAGAAGACATCTTCCCGTTCAATGCCAGTGAGTTCACCGAGACGGACGAGTACAAGATGTTCCTGCTGGAGATCCCTTCATCCAGCTAGGAACTGCTCTTGGGGAAGTCTTTGCCAATGGAACCTCTGCCAAAAGCAAGCACGTTGCCACGCATCTCAGTGATGCTCTCAGGTCTCAGGGCAAGCTCGTGACTTCACCTAGTCTCTCTCACTCCTACGTTCTTGAGCATTCAGTTTGGAGGCTGGTATGCAGACTTGGACTTTGTCTTGGTGAAGTCTCTCAGGATGGCCAACTTGGAAAACATCCTGGCCTCAACACAGGACAGTGATGGAGTCACTCCGGTCTATCTTATCAATGCCATCATCAGAATCAACCCGGAAAGTAAAAGGATGTGACTGTGTCACTGACACTTTCACAGGCATATGTGACTCCCCAACTATGCCGAGTATTCCCGCGACACCGTCAAGAGCGAGGGTAGGGCTGAGTTGGGGCCCATGAAGCTCACCAAGATGGTGAGGGACTTGTGCAAGCTCAACCCGTCACACCACCTGGATCACTGGTGTTGAAAGGTTTGCATTTGTCTGCACCAGATTCGCCCCCGAGGATTGATCGAACCAGTGCTTTGGCCCCACTGTGAGGGAGCCGTTCAACTTCAACCCGTTCAAGCCCTACCAAGTCTCGGAGTTGTTTCCCGATTCGCCGCCGCCAGATGGCGCCTCCTACTGGGGAGGAACGAGTCAGTGCTGCTCTGGCCGTGCATTCTTCCCATCTCACCAGAGGAAAAACATGGCAAAGATGCTTCTGACAGTTAAAGAAGAAAAGTACTGTACTTTCTTGCTTGTCACAGGTTTTGGACTCTCCTCACTCCTTTCTGAGTCCAAGGCTTTGTCCACTAAGCTATTGGTCAACAGAATCTTTCACTGGAATGTGAACACACTAGTTCGAGCTGGCATTTTGGCATTCATTTTGGCACCGGATCTTTTTGGCACGTTCATAGCAGTTCCGCCCATGCGTGTCTTGTAGCATTCGAGACGAAAACACCTGAGAATAGAGCAATGGCAATGAACTGGCAAAAAAAGAAGGAAGAAAGGATTATTTGGAAAGAATTAAGCGAAATTTCCCTGCCAGATTGATGCATACGGTATTTATACCGACTATAACTTCATGTGCATGGCTGAACGAGGATGGATGCCTTAGTTTTTATCTCAATTCTGTAATACATAAAAGTTGACATCAAGATCAACAATCAATGTTCATATGTTCTACAGAACTACAATATCTATCCTACCTCAGAACTTGTTGTTGATGGCCCCAACACTGAATCAACCATCACATGAATTTCATGTCAAAGTGAAAGATCTATAGTTAATCGGTCCTCAGACTCATCAATCCATCACGTGAAAGCCATATGGGTTCAGTCTCATGAGCAAATTTTGCGGAATCGCATGAAAAAGAGTTAAATTTGTGAGTGAAAATGGCTGATTACTTTAGTCAGATTTTTGTGTTATGTTCTCTTATCAAGGGGATGTTCAAGCACGGGAGAAGACGAACGGTGGAAAAAAAGAAGCAAAAAGTAGAAAAAAGACTTTTCCCAGTAAAACAAAGTGCATGATTTTTAAAGAAGTGAGGTGCAGCCTGGAACGTTGAGATTTCCAGTATGGGCCCCATCTCATGTGCACTTGGCCATTTTCGTGGCATTTTGGGGGTCCTCCTAGATACAATCATTGTTCGACTAGACGTGTTTTCAAAGTTTTACCCACTGCACAAGTCCGCTCCAGATGAGAGTGTCCAGTTCAAGCCAATTGAGGGAGTGGATTTGCTCTTACAATTGCTCTTGTTCAAGGTCGCTGGAAATGGCCCTGGCTACCCTGGTTATACGAGTCTGACCCACTCCTGCTGCAGTGGACGGTTGTCTATAAATGAGGAAGAAGAAAAATATCAAAAGCTACACACACAAACTGCTATCGTTTGCCTGATAGAGAATTATACATTGTTTTGTCACAACCTGCTCATACTCTATCCTACTGACTGCACTAAGTACAGTGCATTGATCTTAACTGAGGTGATCTAAGCAATCCGTGACAAAATGCCATTTCTTGCCATGATGTATTCTTGTGCAGACTCGGTGGGTTGGAAAATTTGACTTTTGCTGCTTCGTGAGGAGAATTTGGACCTTTGTTTGGCTGAAATACTAAAATTTTACTAAAAACATTTTTTCTTAAGAGCCGTTTCCGACGGTCTCATTTAATCCAAAGATGCAACATTAACTACTTGGGCAGAGTTTACGACGTAGGACTTGATTGTACTGTGGAAAAAGGATTGGTCCTAGAGCAAAGCTGCATATCAGTTCAGTTTCAGAGGAGCTTCTCAGCTTTCTACCCAGTTGTGAACCACTTCTGTAGCTCAATCCAGTGGAAAGTTATGGCTGAAAAATGAAGCGTCTGAGACACTCACTATGAACGGTAAGGTGTAAAACTGGATATATAGTACCCTTTGTCAATTAGTCCTTAAAAACCAAATGTTTTGAGTATTTCGGCTAGGGGCAGAGACCCTAACCAAAAGGTAAAAGTTTCCCCCAAAGTACATACATCTCAAGGTGTCCTGGTGCATCTACTCTGTTCTAACGTTGTTTGGCCACCTAGAGCCAGGCTGGGTTCTGCTTGTGAGCCTCACTCAGCTTGAAGGCCAGATTGGACAGTTTGGTGAAACACCCCTGCAACCTAAGTGTGACCGCACGCATAAAAGGGGAAATCTCAACATTCCATAGGGTATGTTCATTTTTCTTTTATTTGACTTTGCCAATGAACAATGTTTGATTGTTGTGTACACTGCAAACTGCTGTATCCTTGACCACACAACATGTTTTTGTGCCAATTTCCAACAGCCAAGAATTTCATCCTCGGACATTCAATCACTCAATGATTGATGATTGTCCTTTCTTCTGCTTCTGTCCTCACAAATTGACACATACGCATAAAAGACATTCGTGAATGCATGCAAGACTTAAAGAAGTGTTGCCATTTTTGGCAAACTCCTTCAATTGATTATGCTCATTGCATAATCGACTTTGCCTTGACTGCTGGTCTTCGCACCGGCTTCTTTGGCCTGGGCGAAACTGCCTTCTTTGGGAATCTCTTCTGCTGCTGAGTTGTTGGGTTTGGCAAATCTTCCAGATCCTCCAGGGGTGGCTGAGGCTCTTTTGCAGCCTTTTTTAGTGGCCTCGGTCGACTTTCCAGGCTTGGCTGAAGCTGTTTTCGAGCGTTTTTCGGTAACTTTGGTCGATTTGGAATGCTTGCCAAAGGCTGCTTTTGAGCCCTTTTCGGTGACAGCCTTTTTGGAGCCTTTTTCAAAGGCAGACCTTGATCTTCCAAGGTTGACGGGGCTTCCTCAGGCTCCAGCGGAGTCTTTTTTGGTGACTTTGTTCGCTCTCCCTGCTGTGCCAGGGCTCCCTGAAGCTTTTTTTGAGCTTTTGGCGGGAAATTAGGTACGGCTTCCAGGTCTGCCTCATCTGTCTGAACCTCTTTTTGTGCTTTGTCTGATAAATTTTTTGGGTCTTCCAGGTCACTCGGAAGCTGCTTTTGAGCCTTCCTGGAAGGCTTCGTCTCACCTGCGGACTTCTGAGGATCTTCAGACTCTCCTCCGTCTTCTGTCCCGCCGCCACCGTCGTCAGAGTGCTTACGTGGCTTCTTGGACTTCGGAGGCTTGATCTCCACCATGGTGAGAGGCTCGTCTGTCTCTCTGCTCTTGAACTCTCCCTCGAGCTGGCTGCAGTCGATCTTTTTGTTCTTGAGCCTCCACAGTCTGAATTCCCTGCGGTGGTGGTAGAGGTTGGGCCTGCAGATTTGTCTCACATCCTCCTTGTAGTTGATCAGGGTGACCGCGGTCAAATTGGAGGGGGCAGGAAGCTTGAGACCCAACACGTTCACCCGCTGCAAAGGGTAGAAGGCGGAGAACGGGTAGACCTTGTTGTCGGAGCGACTGAGGATCTGTGGAAGAGACATCTTTCAACTAGCACACGACGTCAATGTCCACGTGAGTAAGTAAATCTGACAACTCTTATCTTGTCACCACATACCAAGCTTGACCTCGCTCGGTCAACACGTGACCTCGAGGCCGCGAGGTCGCTACATGGGGTAGACATCACTACGTCCTTTTGCGCTAAACTAAATCTTGACATTAGAATGACAAAAACAGACAAATCTTGGAGAGAAAAGAGATTGGCAGTGAAGTAGTTGTGACGGCCACATCAAGGCAGAAGCTTACCTATGTACAGTTGCAGTGTGAGTGAAAAAGAATCCCTCGTACAAATTGTTGTCCTAGCCCCCTTTCAAACTTCTCTCCTTCTGGATACATTTCTTTGTGTCTCACACTGCAGATGTACGTAGTTCAGGGCTGGAGTTGGTGTCACTCCTGGCAAGAATGACTTCCCCCCCCCCGAAACTTGACCTTTTTCTTCTTTAAGTCCTTCCTGAAGACGAAGATGTCGACGAAGGGCCACTTCCACTTCATGTTCCTGTTCCTCATGGTCGATCTCGTCGTCGAGTACATCTTCATTTGGAACTTGGTCTTGCGGACTATCCGGATGTCGCTATTCTGAAGGGGTAAAGGAAGATAAGTATGAAGAAGGAAAAAAAAATGAAATCATTACTGTTCCGTCGAACTGATTCATGAGGTCGACGAGTCTTCCTCCCTCCACCAAGAGGTCGACGTCATCGGCCCATGGGTTGAGGTCGCCGTACCTGTTGTTGCACACAAGGGCAGAAGTCAGAACAGCATTGCTTCCTAAATCGTCACTTCATCTTACCTGTAGACGCCGGCCAAGGTGCTCTCGTAGATCGAGTACTCGATGCCCTCCTGCTTGGCGTAGCGGTCGAATTGCTTGAGGATGTACCTGTAGATCCTGACGTCCTCGGCCTTCATGCCCATCACATCCACCTGATGCTTGAACACTCTGAATCAGCAATCATTTCTGGGTGTGTTTTTTCTGTTGAGTGACCCAAATTAAGAATTACTTGACATTGTCCTGTCTCTTCCTCTCCAGCATGTAAAAGTAAGTAGCTGGCAAGCAAAGGCCCAGGATGGCCAACAGAATTAACATACACCTCTGCAAAGGAATCATTTTGAGGAGAAATCTCTGACTTGTCCGACCGCGAGAAGACTCGCCCACCTGTGATGCGCGCGGCTGACAAAGGCTTTATTTAATGTATCAAGTGTGCTAATAACAAAAGGAATAGAGAGCAACCTCAGCCAATGACAATATCGCACGAGAACTGATTTCTGCAGGCGCCCAGGCTCATCCTGTCCTCAGACGTCCGCGGAGGCGAAGTGAAAGTCCTTGGACACGATCACGCACGCAGAGTTAGATTCGCTTCGGGATGTGGGCGACTTCGCCAAGATCAAGTTCAGGGGTGAGGGTGGGGGGGTGGGGGAGGTCTCGAGCTTGCCCTGTTGTGAAAATATGCAGAATCCATCATCTACTGGAATTGTACGGGATAAGGGGCCGTCGAGGGCCTCGACGGAACCTCCGTTCACCTGGCCTCCAGCCTGCTCATGAAGGCTGCCTCGTCAAGGTCAAAAAAGGTTGCAGTCTGGACTTTTTGCCCTTCACTGCAAAAAGTCAATGAATTTTTCAACTCTTGGCCAAGATAGGTGCGGTGACGCCGCATCAGGACCAAGTACTGTCATCCGTGGGTCAGTTTTGACAAGATCTCCATCTCCGACCCCGTGGGTACGGGCGAAGTTGCTGGAGTTTAGAGGTAAAAGCGTAGGCTTCTCAGCATCTTTAGAGACCGGGCTCACGTTGAAAGTGTGGCAGACGAGAGTCCATCTTGCCGTTGGACATCACGGTCGGTCAGTTCCTGCCACGGTCAGGTACCCTGCCCTAGACTTGTAATGTCTACAAGCTTCCTTTTGACGGCGTAGAAAGCGACACCTAACAACGGCGGCCTTTGGTGGATCTTGAGGGCCTTTGAAAGGCCCACAGTTTGGGCCCTTGAAAGACCCACAATTTGAGCCGCTTCACTTTCTCCTAAGGACGTGTCCATGACAAACAGGCAGAGGTTCCTCAGGTCTGGAAAGTGATTAAGAAACGTTGATACACCTACACCAGCAGCATTTTCGCAATGTTATTATGCACGACGAAAATAAAATTTCAGGAAGCGATCCCACCAAAGAATTACTCATTTTTCTTTCTCTTGAAGTCAGTAAACTGCATAAAAGTCTGTAAAAATTGACTTTTTCCCCTACTGGTGAAAGGTCGCCGTGAGGAGCGGGTCCAGCGGGGATCACGTTGGGGCACTTTTTTGGGACTGGAACACGTTGTTGCGGGCAAAAAGTGACTGCCCAGGTGCAAATGGGGCTTGAGTACCAGGCCGTACTCAAGAAGGCCAATTCTTTGCCATGCACTCTCCTAAGTGAATCTAATTTCTGCCGTGCACCGTGTAGAGATCTCTGCAATCGACTTTGATCGCTCCGTGAGGCGTTTTGAGGGCCCTCACGTTCCTGTGGTCGTAGGTGCTGAGGATGCACACCTCGTCCAGTGTCTCGGAGTCGAACTGGATCCTCAGCACGTCCCTTATTTTGGCGGGCACGGGCAGGCTGACGTTGAGTAGGCGAGTGCGCTGCAGCGGGAAGAAGTAATTCCACGGGTAGGTCAAGTTTTCGTCGAGGTCCGTAACCTACGTTGACAGAAAGAGTCACGATGACGACGACGATGGCGTAGTTGAAGACTTTCCAGAACATCTCTGTCAATTGTGGCCACTAGCTACTGCAGGAAATTTGCTGTGAAAGTATATTTCAGCTCTGGTGGCTGTCAGAAGCTGCCAAAGTGGGTGAAAATCACCGACCAAAATGCTGACCTGCTCCAGTTTGTCAGAAAAATAATTTACAGCAAGTCCTGACGAAAAAAAATTACAACTTCTTTTACAGCATTATGCAACTTTAAATGCATTTGGGCATAGCTAAAACTCCTTTTTTCACTTTCATTTGACTACAAAGTCTTCATATTGTATGCAGTTACAAATTTTGCACACCCACAGGGACTTCCAATTTTCGACCTATCTAACATATATATATGTATGTATATATATATATGCCCATTTAAGCCAATATGGTCACAGAACATTTCCTCTCCTCACGACAAACAGTGAGTTGAAAAGACACAATTTCGATTAAAAACTGCAATACATCCCGACTCTCAACTATGAATCCCAGTTTGCGCGCATGTTGTGTGAAAGTGATTTTTAAAACCCCAATACTGTAGGAAAAGAAGCATTTGGCACAGTGACACTTTGGCATGGAAAATGGCACGCTAAATCATTTAAGCTTTTAATGAGTTTTTGCCGGAATTACTATTTGCTCGTCCTCCTTTGCTTGGTAGGTGAAGAAGTCGAGGTAGGGAAACTTCCACTTGTACCTCTTGTAGACTTTGGTGAAGTGAGTGTCGGAGTAGATCTTGAACTTGGTGCTGGAGTGGCGGTACACCCTGAGGTCGCTGTCGCGGTGTTGCATGTCTGTGAAGATCTGTGTCATCATGGTAGAATCGACCAGCAGATCGACGTCGTCGTCCCAAGGTATGATACCGTCATGGCTGTGGAAGATGGAAACGGTCAAGTACGGTCTGTGTGAGTAAAAAAAAACCACCCGTCTGTTAGATGATGGCAAGGTTAACCCAACCCACCTCTACATGGGATCTATCTCTAACGTTTCCTCACCCCTTTGTTCTTCTGCAACGTGTTATACATATCAGGTTTCCTCCATCTACATCTGCTGATGATTGCACATTATTTCGTAAATATAGTTCAGTGTAAAATAGAACACCGTCGTTCATCATCGTGCTGTGCCATGAGAAACTGTATGAGCCACGAACGAAGAATCCAAAACTAACTTGGGTGGACTTCAATCACGTGTGCAGCGTCACCAAGGCCGTCAACATGGTCTACGCGGACTTGGTCAACAGGGTTCTCAAAAAGTGTCGGGAAAGTTGGCATGTTGACCACCACAGCAGGTGGTGATGTGGTTGTCAACATCGTACGCTTTCACATTTCTTTGGATAAAAAATTAATTATGATAGTAAAAGAGAATTGTCAAATGTGTCCTACAAAAATGTTAGTCTTCAATCTTTTCCCGTCACGAACTCCACCTGTTGAATGTTGATCCCATCCAATGACAGCAAATGTTTGTTTTCAATATGCATGTTTTAATATAAAATATATCAAAACATGTTGACATCTTCACATATGTGAACTGCCTTTTGTCCATAGCTCTTGGCGGTGGCGTTAGGACAAGTTCTTCCCCGATCATCAGTCTGGCACATTCATGACCACGTCCACAGTCGCAGTGTCTGTCCTGGTGATAGCTGAGTTGTCCATGCTGCCCATGGAACAGTTCTCCAGAGGGAGGCCCCGCCAAGCTGTCATCAGCGTCGCTGATGATGGCAGCAACCTGGCTCAAGTTGGGTACCTCCTTGGAGCTGAGCTTCAGGGTCGAGTAAAATGCGCTATCCTTAAGGCGCTGCTTTCTCCTCCGTTTCACGCCTACAGTCGACTTCGGAAGAAACCTCGAACATTGGATGGCCCCTGGTTCTCGTCCTACAGCGCCAAGATGAACATGGGGAACTAGGGGAAAGTTCTGCCCTACCTTGCTGATGAGTCACTCCCACATCTGCCGTTTGCCTATTCCCTGCCAAAGCCTTCAATGGGGCCTCCGCCCCGCAACCCGACGACGACGGCAACGACGAGAGGAAGGGGATTACCGCATGATGCCCAACAGCGTCCCAGCGTAGAGGATATAGGAGATGCCTTTCTCCGTGGCGTACTCGTCGAACGTCTTCAGCAGGTACTTCAAGATCTCGGTGTCGTTGGGCTTCAGGCCGAGCCAGGCCGCCTGGTCCTTGAACATCCTACGCACACACCGGCAGAATTGTCATTTCCAGAGCGTTTTAAGCAGCATTTACATAAGTAGCATCTCCGGACATATTATATATTTAGTAGGCTAGGTCAAAAAGGAGTCAACTTTGGAGACTCACTGACGCCGTCAGGGGTTTGTTACATGGGCTCAAAAGATGAAGATGTAGTCAAATACTTTGGAAAAAAATTCTGTTTACCTACCTTGATTTGAAATTTATGTGTTAAGCCACTGTAGAAAATTTACTGTGAAAGTAGATTTCAGCTCTGGTGGCTGTCAGAAGCTGCC
>JAAUXU010118635.1_pt1 | contig 13392 bp, 15 predicted proteins | sample 7278151 | NCBI WGS metagenome assembly JAAUXU01 (sample SAMN14350113, study PRJNA611818) | marine sediment metagenome | isolation source: surface marine sediment (1.8m) | place: French Polynesia: Moorea | collected 2018-08 | reverse complement strand
CTCCGCTCATCGTAGAGACATGTTCTATGTTTTGATGGACCACCACGACAGCTGACATTTCGCCTCAGTTCAACGGCTTCGTTCACCTTCTCCCTCCTTTATTTTCTTTGGGTACAAAAAGTGCAATGGGTCCAAGTTCTGGCTCGAGTCACAGTGAATGAATCACGGAAGTTGAATGGGATCCCTGCACAAGAGGCTACATCCGACGCGCTCCAGCCACGTCCAAGTTGCCCTCAAAGCTCATCACTAGCAAGCACAGCAAACAAGGCGATGACGTGATCAAGGAGTCATCATTTTTCTCCCCGGGAAATCAATTGACCAGTTTTGGCTGACTTTACGGAGGGTTTTGATCGAAAAATGTCAAAAGAACCGAGGTTGCAGTGACACCTGCCAACTGAGCAACGACAGCCTAACTGTTTTCAACGTGGCTGTCAGTAAAAATGTTGCCCAAAGTCATTTTAGCATACTTAGAATCATGACTCGATGAGGTCACATTAGCAATTCCAATCTTTCATGCTGCCTCCCCCCCTAGAGAGGCACATTCTTGAGTCTCATCATTAGCAGCCCCGTCGGTGGGGAGGAATCGACATAAATCTCCATCGCAGCAGTTGAGAATGTAAAGTGAATTCAGTAGAGGAGAGGCATAAATCTGCGCGCAACTGTGTTGCACACATCTTCCTGGCAAAGTTGCATCATGATCATGACAATGACACCGGAGGCCTCGAACAAAAGTTGATGCACGTGATAATCATCATCTGGGAGCGCAACTTTCTACGCAAATTCTTTTTCCTCAGCTCCTCATGTCACGGTTGAGAAGATGGTTTTGTCTTTGCTAAATCGCTGACTTCACGTCTTGTGCAATGCGACGTTTGGTAGGAGAGTTAGGCCAAAGATTCTTGATGAAGAACGATCTGGAATGATTATCACTGCGTGCCAGCCTTGGTGGCAACAAGACAGGTCCGGGTCAAGCCGGGTCAGGTCTACTAGACTCGGGATCTCCCTCGGGGTGGTTGGAGTAGGGTGCGGTCACCCCACACGCTTGGTTGCCACTCACAAAGTAAAGTGCAAGTTCTATTATTGGAAAAACTGGTTTCGCCCATTTTTCATCGCAGGAGTGGGTGTTGAACCCCTCGTCCCGTCCCTCCCAGGCTCTGGCGCCCTGTCTGTCCAAGTTCTCATCCCCTGCCAACTCGTCAGTGACCTCTGCGGCGTTATTCCCTCCACTGCTGAGGACGATGGCGAGAGCGACGCACAAGTGGCGCACGGACAAAGACGTCTCTTTCTTCACACTATCAGGACAGGTTCGACACGGGAACGGTCAAGGCGGCTCCGAACTGGACGACGTCTTCATAATCCGCTCGTCAGACACGGAGGCGATAACGAAGCGATAGCTTATGAAGCGTGAAAGAGAGCGTGAGCGACTTTGAGACCAAGACCAAGAGCGTCGTCGACAGCGTCGTCCTCACCTTCCTCGCTCCACCAGACGCGTATTAGGTCACCGAGTGATAGAGTCTTAGGCAGATGCAGAAGAGAGCGTGGAGAGGTCGTACGAGCGAAAGAAAACGTGCAAGCCGCCTCGTGCGCTTCCTTGACGGCTCTCACTGTGCCTATTTAGAATAATTCCTCCATGGTTCCTGGGGAATGTGTCAGGAATGAATTCGGTAATCCCACCACAAAATCTCACGTAATCCTCTAACAAAGCAGCTGCTCTTAGAGCGACCCGGCGTAGTGCAAGCCAGCGAAGCCCCCCTCAGGTCTGAACGTCCGTCCGCCCTTCAAGGCTACCAGAAAACATCACAATTTAGGGCGAAAACGGCTTCTTCCGGATCAACCCGAGTGGGGAGGAGAGGAAGGGGGTCACCTCTGCTAGGGGGTGCCCAAGGAGCAACCTCAGCTGCATCGCTATTACTTTGGGGGCATCAAGTACTACTACATGGAGCACTAGAGATCTGTTTCATGGAACTGCATGGCCTATACATGGGCGCTGTCCATCGTCGATGGCCGACAGGAACAGGACGTCCGTGCTGGACTGGAGGTCCCTCTTGACGTTGCCGAAAGGGCAACCTCCACCAGACATCTTTTGTTTACTCAATGCACACGTACCCATCCACAGAAGGGTTCAGTGTGGTCTCAATCGGTCCAGCAACAAAAGCTTCGCCTATTAAACCCGTGCAATAACAGCCAAGGGTTGGGGTGGAGGGTGAATGTCCGGGTCCCAGATCTGTTCTTTCAAGGTCGACCCGGACACACATCATGCTCACTTGCGTCGAGCACATGACTTGGACTTATTAAGTTCAACAGCAACGTATGTTTGCCTTGCAAGTTTGATATGATCTGGAAGTTTATGATTTCTTGAAAACTTATCTGGCATCATCTCTCCCTCGCTCGCTCGCTCTCGCTCTTCAGGCCCATTATCTCCTCTCTTCACTTCGTCAGTCCTGAGCGAGCACTCAGAGAGACAACATCTCATCTGCCCTGCCCTCTCCTCCCCTCCCCCTTCCCCTCCCCTCCCCTCTCCACTCCCCCGCGTCAGCGTCTCTTACACACCATAATTGAGGGTGTTTTAGGGATTGGAGGGGGGGGAGAGGGGGGGAGGGACGGCGCGAGTGAGGAGGGGGGATAACTTTACATAGGCATTAGAGAGAGAAAATAAGGCAATTTCATGGTGTCGACAGTCGGGTTGACAGAAAAAACAGAAGGCGCACGCGACAGCAAAGGTTTCGCACGGGTGAGCAGACAGAGAAAGAGAAAGAAATGGAAAACGGTTCGCGCCCCGTTGGTGTGAGCCGTAAAGAATGACGCGCCCGAGTTCGGGAGGCTGCCCCGCACCAAGGAGCTGCACTGCCTCGCAGTCACACTGCGTGAGGAAGACGCTCCTGCGGTTGCTGCAAGACCTCACCCAGAGGACGGGTCAGTAGGGGGCACCTCTTTGCGACTCATACGACGCACACGTGCTGCACTGGTCGGGGCCTGCAACAGGCCTATTACCACCACTTTTTACAGCAGAGGCCTCAGCCACCTCACAATTACGCCAGTGCGTTCGGTGTGTGCGCTGAAGAGAAGAAATCATCGTCACCAGTTCGTGACTTGGAACCGTGTCGACACTGTTTGTGTCCCCTTGGAGAACAGGCACTCGTTGGGAAATTGTGAGAAGAAGCAAGAATGCTTGAACCTCCGAGGAGGATGAGCCTCAAGTGCCTCCTTTGCCTGCTCATATGCGTCGGAACAGGTGAGATTTGGGGCTGCTGCCATGAGCGCACTTTGAAGTGGTCTGACAAACTTGCTCCTTTGGTCGTTTGCTGGCTCGCTTGCAGGCGCTGTCAGCTCTTCCCAGAACCCGGAGGAATTGAACGAAGCCCTGCAGACCGAGATCACGTTGGACCTGCAGGGCAGGTGGAGGGAGGACCAGAACCAGCGGACGGGGCTCAACGACATGATGTACTACATGGGTGAGTCGAGAACGTCATTTTTTTCTCCATGCACGATCGAGCAGCAGCAGAGAGACCTCGATGACTTTATTACCTCATCCCATTACTACTAATTGACTAGCGGATTCCCGCAAAAAAGTGTCAGTCAGAGGGAAAAATATTCTACTCTCTTGTGTGCCAAAGTCGTTTAGGGCAATTTTTTAAGGGAAGTCACCGTACAGACAGTTAGTGACTGCACTTTGTCCGTTGTCCTGAGGTCATTCATTTCCATGGCTGCTACCAGGAGCAGCACCAACCTCATTTTGTCAGACAGCCACAAGTTGAAGGCCAGGAGCAACCTGGCGTCTCAGTGCTCCTTCGCCTGGTCCCTGTCCAACTTCAACTCGTCCTGCTACATACGACATGTGAACAAAGGCGGGTGGGCAAAACTGTCCCACACATGCACTTGTGGATGCATCAATGGCTTCTCTCAAGCATGTACGAGCAGCCTCACCGTTGAGCCCTCTTTTTTCGCTAATCCTCCATCCGTTTGCCTGCTCAGGCGTGAGAGAAAGAGATCATTAGCTTGGCTCACCTAGTGCTTAAGTGCGAAAAAGAATGACTGGATGCGCACAAAAACAGAGAAAAGGCGTCCATTTGTTGTCAAAAGCTGTCTTCACTTACATCTTGCGTCATAACTGACGCGTTCGTCACTGGACACATTTCAGACTAGAAATGGGCAGCATTTGCAACGTTTTGAGTCACGATCCGCATGAGGATACAAGGGGTACTTCTTTTTGTGACTTCAGGCATGAGCTGGTGGCGGCGGTTGTACATCGTGACCATCAGCTGGGAGAGCGAACAGACCATCTTCCAGAAGAACCACGAGTTCAGGATACACGGCACGAGTGAGAAAGACAAGCTTGCGAAAACTGCATTTCCTCCTTTGCAACCAGTCTTCCTTGTGCAGAGGGCCCGCAGGCCGAAGTGTACTCGTACAAGCTGACGGCGGACAACTCCACGATCTCGTACATCTCGCTCTCTGAGTTTGGTGGTGGCTGGATGAAGGCCAAAGCCTATGTGGAGGATGAAGGAGGCAAGCAAAGTCTGGTAGCGGAGCTGGAGAACAAGGACACTGGAAATGTCGACGTGATACTGAAGAGGACCAGGAAGAAAGGTAGAATCAAGCATGAGAGATGCGTCGGACAACTTAGAATAATTCTGCTCACTTAGGTTCCAAGCAAATGGTCCAGGAATTCCAGCACGTGCCGACCAACACGATCCAGAAGTCTGTGTTCTACAAGCAGTAGTGTAGTAGGATTAAGAAAACTAACTGCCATTAAATATTAATCATGAATCTTTAAGAAATATCAGAGGAATCTTGAAAAGAGCTTTAAATGACACAGAAAAGAGAACATTGAGTGACAAATACATGTACTTTAATTCTATACTACTGGATAACCAGCAGCCTTAGTCATCTCAATGATCATCTCTCCGTGCAGCGGCGAACACCCTCAAAAAGATTTTCCTGATGTCCAAGGCATGAAGGAAAGACGTTCCAGGCCTGGAGGGTCTCGACCACGGTGCTCATGGTTGCCACAAGTGATGCCGAGACTCCCTCACGCATCCACTGAGACTTAAAGAGTGCAACCTCTGAGAGCTGTCTTGAGCACGAAGTTGATTGTCTCAATGTCAGGCACCACAGAATTGAGTTCAACTTCCTGGGGCATAATCGTGGCCACCACCAACTGGCAGAAGGTCATGGAGTCGCCTTCTTTTGCCTCATTGGAAAGTTGCTGCTCAGCTACGACTGTCATTAAACCTGAACAGATCAGTAAGATCTCGTGATCTATGGGATAAAGATAACCGAAATATCCAATCTCCGGGCAAATTTATTGGCCTTTCAAAGACAAAGGAGAAAGAGTTTTCTCTTGGCTTCGTCTTGGCTAGCACTGGTGATCTTGATCACCTTGTCCTTGGTGAGTGAGGTGGACCCCTTGAGGATGACCTTGTTCATTATGGTCACTCATTGACAGTTGCGACTGATAGAGAAAATGAGATCGCATGAACTGCAATTAGTCCACACAACAATTGGCGGTACGAGGCTGCCAATGTCGAGGACGAAGGGACCTTCATGGAGGAAAAGAGGTAAGTGTGATTATCACTGGATAAAATTTTATTACGAGATGTTTTCATGGTGAATAGAGGATCATTAACACACCTTTTTTCAAACTTTCAGCATGCTTTATCCAGTAAGTTAAGAGCCACTTCCAAAATGATGTCCACGGATGCATAATTGGCCCATGAAAGAGCTCATCAGTGCTTTTTTGCTCAAAAGCGTAACATTCTCTAATAAAATCTTTATTTGTTCCAATTTTCTACGCCGTGATTTCACCAGGGACGCGTTAGATCATGAGCCGACTGTGTATTTATTGCAGAAGCGTTTATTACTAACTGAATAGATTGAAAGAAAGGGTTAGAGGAGAAAAAAGAGCTATCAAACTCTGCTGACCAGAGGAACTGGACGTCAAGGGTTAGATCCTGTGTATGTGAAAGAATGAAGTCATAAGACTGCAACAGGGTGTTCCTGAGCACCCACATTTGCCGCAGGTCCACCTTGAGAGGCTCTTAAAAAAGACTCCTTATGCAAAGAGGCTAAAAAGATTGGGATGACTTTCTACATACTTAGCATGGAAACATTTAGTAACGAAGTCTTCTTTTAGGTCTCTTGGTCAAACACATTGGAGGGCCTTTTTGTGTGGACGAATTGCAGTCTGAAGGGATCTTGTTTCATACATCAATGGGAAGGGTGAATGAGAAGGCATTTTGAAAAAAAAGTCGTCCTCAAGGGCCCAAACATTTGGATGAGGACCTGTTGTAATGATCAATGATCATGGCTGACTTTTTCAATGCCTGTGAGCTTTGACTCCTCTGATCTTTCCTGCGGGAGCTGTGTCGAGCCTACACTCTGGGAATTCTTGTGTGAGATCTTCTGGAGGTGCTCAGAGAATGTTGAAAGCACGTTGTAATCGTAAGTCGCTTGTCAAATCGTCCATTCAGTTCTAAGGTGGTCTAGAACAGACCTACTTTACAGCACACCTTATGTACTAAGAGCGCGTCGTAGAAACCTTTTCCACACTCCTAATGTGTCGAGAGCGTGCAATAAAGTAGCGGTCAACAAAAAAACAAACCAAATACGACCACCAATATATGGGAAATGCAGTCAAGGTGACGATTGGAGCGACCAGAGCCATCAGTGACGATCAGAGCGGAGCGGTCGGACCCATCTGTGACGATCAGAGCGACCAAAGCCATCAGACCTCCTCAATATGAATAAAATGAAAGTGAAATGGACAATCTGGCATAAAATACGGTGCGCGCATTTGGCAAATGGCATTTTATGAACACTCTAACTCTGCAGCTCTGATTACTGCCCTTGTCCTTCGGCCAGGAACACTTTTCACACTGCAAAGACTGAGAGGTCGAAAAATGCTACTTTGCCAAGTGCACGGAATGTACTATTCCTGAAATATGTCCGTTTTGCAATGAAATAAGACAGTTGGCAGGCTCTGCTCAGGAAGTATATGATTGCAGTTATGACAGATCAACATTCCAGTGGCAGCATTGCCACAGCAGGTCGATGCCCCGGTGACTCTTGGGGTTGAACTATCTCTGGCCTTTAGTGAAAGTAAGGCAAAGGCCAAAAAACTGAGTTTGCTTGTTCAGGAATGGAAAAACCCTGCATTTCCTCGGCAGCAACAACGAGGTGATCTTCCTGGACAGAGCGCAACCAAGTTGCATGTGACGAGCAAAAAAAAAACAGATTTGCTGCAAATCATGTAATTTAATAGAGCAAAACTAGGATCTACAGCTACGTTTTTTCCAATCTGTAGCATGTGTTAAAAACACATTGCCAAAATAATTAATGACGTGATATCTCATTGGACAATTTGCTATGCTACAGCAGGTGCAGTTTTCATTTGCTGGACACAGATTTACTGCACAATTTCCTATTCTTCACTGCAGGTTTGTGATTACCTCCTCTAGATCTCTTGGACGAGAATTTCAGGAAAAAGAAGAACAGACAATGCCAAATGTTTCCCAAAAAGCCGCCAAACAATGATTAGACATAGATAGTGAACCAAAAATGAACCAAAGAGTGATCCCACCACCCTTACAAGATTGGCCAAACACCAAACAAACGGTGCCAAGACACCGCTGGTTACTACAGGGAGTATCGATCGGAATTTCACGCAGAGCCAACACGCAACCTCGGTGGTCTTGGTCGTCATGTCCCTGAATTCCTTGGCTGATACGCTGCGTTTGCTGCCCCCCCCCCCCCCCGTTCTGCGTCTTGGCATGGACACGGGCCTATAAATATAGTGCAATGACTCCTTTAGAAATGAGTGGTACTTTCTTCTGAACAGTGACAGAATGACTTAACTTTCTCGCCAGGTCTTTTTTTGACAAAATAAAAGAGTCGGAACCAGACCTCAATGACTCTTGGTGAATTTTGTCCTGGGACCAAAAAGCAAAAATCTGGCGACAAATTATAAATTTCATCGCTTTACGTGGGCTTAATTTGCCTTGTGTCGATCCTCTTCAATTGAGGTGTCCTCACATTGTCCTCGGATCAGACAATTGAAGAGGGATCTCCTAAAAATGAGTCTCCAACCAAGAAGTGAGCACTGCCAACGATGGAGGCTTTCACGAGAAAAGAGTTTCCAGCTGGGCAGTCAAATCACCTTCTACCAGAGTGTCCGTTGTTCATCAGAGCATCACTGATCAGGGGTGGCCTTAAGCATCCGACTGACGTCAAAGTGGCGGCAAACTCATCCCGAGCGTTGCAGATGAGGAGAGAAGAGAGGTTGAGAGATGAGCTGGCCAAACAAGTAAAGCAGGACTGACGAATGGACAAGCTGTACCGCTACTCAACCTCCACGACCACGACGGACGGAAAATTCTGTTACCTTGGCGAGAGGAGGATCTGGGACTTCATCAGGAGGTCAGAACGGTGCTGGAGGAATTCAACTTCCACCTGTTAAAGCAGAGTGCGGCCAATATCTCAGCTGGGGCCTCGCTTGAAGAAAATCGGCCCAGATACTGAGCCTGAGCATCAATTCTGTCCTGTTCTTGGGGTTCGTATTGCCGTTTCAGACGAGTCTTGAAGGAAAAAAGGAGTTGTGAAGCCTTTGAAGAGCTTTGGTGACGCCAATTTCTCTCTGAAGGTCTAATGTCTTCTTCCACAAGGAACCAGCGGTCACCCAGAGCACAAGGGCTCTTTAAATATGAAGTTGCGTGAGACCTTCAGGAATTGGACTGAAATTTTGTATGTGCAAAAGGGACTACTGTAGTAACCAAGTATTGAATGGAAAGAAGTTTGGTTAAGCTAAAAAGTGCTTTTTTTCTAGCACCAACTGGTTGATCTAGGAGGAAATCTTTTTTAACAAGAAGCATTCGCCATAGGCATGTTTCATAATAAAATTTTTGAGCAAACTCTTGAGACCCCTGTTTAGGACCCCTTTTGGCCCCTGGAATGCTATGTTTTGACCAAAACCCTCTGATAAGTTTAAAACAGTCAACAGTGACTTGACTATGATGTGCAAAAATACTTTTCAGTTAATTTTAGGGCAACCTTCAGGTCAGAAGCACCCTCCTAAAGTGACTCCTACAGGGTGCTCCACTGCATAGCCATTTCTGCAAAACTTTGGCAATCTCTAGCATGTTCATCTTGGGGAATTTAGAAAAACCAAAACCATGCAACACAATTGGGGGTCCATGACTACACATTGGTGACTGAGCAAAGTGGATATTCCAAAATGACCTATATTTTGGCCACCCTAATACATAAGGGCCTGTCCTTTTAAACATACACAAATATGGCACGATGGCCATAGTTACGCAAGTGGGTGGGTAGGTGTCTGTCTGTCTGTCCAGCACACGACGTACCCAACTCTCTCCAGCACAGGACTGGAGTATGTACATGTCTCAGTACAACACTTATAACCGGAAAAACAGTCATAACTTTTCAGATATAACAGATATTTCAATTCTGTTTTTTTGTTCTGTGATCTACAACCTGAACTGCTGCGATTAACAAAAGTTTGACACCACTGAAGGAGTAATCAAGTCTTGCAAAAATAATTCTGCGAAGTGAATGGGTCGGTTTTTCGTATAAGAAGGTCTTAAATGTCTTACCTGAGCGCTTTCCATTGCTTTCTGAAATGAATGCTGCTGGAGCAGCTATAACTATGGGTTGATGCATCATCTCTCACACATTCACAGCACTTTACATCTCCCCAACAAAGTGGGGAGCATTTAAGCATCAGTGCAACATTAGATCTGAAATGTGTACAATGTTCTGGTGGCAATGTCTTGTGTTTTGAACAGGCAAGGACTAAGCGCTGGGTAAACGAGACTAAATGGAGACTCACTGCTTCTCATTTTGGAGAAATCATTCAAGCAACGGAGGCACGAGATATTCAGCTTCTCTGCAAGCCCCTCTGTGATGGTGGAAGCTTTCAAACACCAGCCACAATTCATGGGAGCACATGGGAGAAAACTGCCATGAAGGCCTATGAAGAGAAGACAGGGAAAACAGCAACTAACTGTTGACCCGTCCTGGCCTTTCCTTGGAGCCTCACCAGATGGCTTTGTGGACAATGACATTATTCTAGAGGTCAAATGTCCGTTTGATGGCCGAAACAGCATGATCAAGCTAGGGAAGTTCTTCCCATTTCTTATACAAGATGGGGACAGTGTCACGCTCAAGAAAACCCATAAATGCTATTTCCAAATAGCTGGTCAGTTGGCCTTATCTGGCCGTAAGGAATGTCACTTTTTAATGTACACACATGCTGATTTGTTAGTGCTTCAAATTTCCCACAACCCTCACAGAAAAAATGCTTCCAAGCTTAGTATCTTCCTACAAAAACCATTACAGACCCTATCTATCTAGCCTCTCGACTGTAACAATACTGATATTGCTGTTCAATATACCTAGTCAATGGATTGATTTCTCCAGCAATGTGGCTGCATTTTGCATTAGTTGGTTGCACATGTCAATGGTCTTGTCCACAGGGGAAAAAGTGAAGAGTCACTGCTGCATTCTCACCATATTCACACATAAGCACAAGTCTGTATCGCTCTTTATAACAGGACAAGTATGTACGTGTCTACAAACATGTACATGTGGCTGCATGTCTTTCGTGGCTGCTTTGTGAGGCCGTGCGAGACTGATTGCAGTGATATAGCTGATTTCTGCTGTTTTTGCAAAGTGCGTGTTGAGCAAAGGTCAAGTCCGTTGGTGGGTGGGATTGTGGTGAGTCTTTTAATAGCCCAAGCAACACCAAATGGTACATCTGTTTGTATTCTATGTATTTCAATCTACAATGCAGGGTTTGAAGTTCTGAATGACGAGAGAAGCAACAGCTGACAGCGATGGCAACGGTGATGACGATCGCACCAGCAATGCCGGTAAAACGACACAGACAACAAGCATCACCAAGAAAGCTTCGCAAGAAGCTGAAATTAACTCAGCAGTGCTTACGCAGGGCAAATAAAAAAGTGGACTCCCTCGAATCAACATTGAAGTTGTTGGAGGAAAATGACATCATGTCAAAGGATGCCAAGGGACTTCTCACAGAACAGTTTTCTGGCATGGCCCTTGACCTGTTCAACCATGAGACTGCAAATTCTAATATCTCAGCACCAGCTATTCGATACTCTGATGCTATCCAAAAGTTTGCAGTGACACTGAACTTCTATTCACCAAGTGCCTACAAACATTTACGCACCATTTTTACTCTGCCACATCCTCACATGCTGTGTCAGTGGGCCTCCACACTTCAATGTGAGCCTGGATTTTTAGAGGACATCTTCCCTGCACTTGAGGAGAGGATCATTTCCTCAAAGTTTGACCCACACTGTTCACTAATCTTCGACAGCATGCACATAAAGGACTGCCCTCTCTATAACAAGAACCTCGACAAGTATGATGGTTACGTGGACTACAGAAAAGACCTCCAAACAAATTCAGACAAAGAAGCAACAGAAGAAGCCCTTGTGTTTATGCTAGTCTCGCTATGCAGCTCATGGAAGACACCCATTGGGTACTTCATTGGGTACTTCTACATGGACAAGGTCAATGCTAAGGTTCAAGCTTGTTTGGTTCGAATTGCTCTAGAGAAATGTTTTAAGCATCAACTTATTGTGCAAGGTGTGACGTGTGACTGCACTAATGTAAACCCTTGGATAATGATGCTTTTGGGGTGTCAGTGGCTGGGAGACCAGCTCAACAGTCTTATTGACTTCAATTTCACAAGCAACAACAAGATGCATTATATACCTGACGCATGCCATCTTCTGAAGCTGGCCCAGAATGCCTTGGGTGATGAGAAGATTATGTTTGATAAGGAGGGCCTGATAAATAAATGGCATCACATTTGCCTGCTTCATGACATTCAACAGGAGGGCCTCAAGTTTGCAAATTGCTCAGGGACGTGCCACATTGAGTTCAAGCAACATCTCATGAAGGTTGGCACTGATTTTTTAAATTTCTTTGATAGTGATCCTTCAATGTTTTTTGTTTTCTTAGGTGAAGGTGGCAGCACAGACAATGAGCAGCAGCATGGCAGATGCCATTGAATTTCTGCATGAGGTTGACATTTCAGACTTTGAGGATGCTGCTGGGACTGTCGAGTTCTTGTGCCAGATTGACCGAATTTTTGACTTTCTTAGTTCTTCCTCTGTCTTTGCGAAAGGGGACAAGAAGCCAGTTAGTGCTAAGGCACTATTCCATATTGGTCAGTTGTTGTCAAGGAGACAAGACTATTTAAAGCAATTAACTGATTCATGGGGAAATATAATGGTGCATCATCCAAAAAAGGCATTTGTGCAGGGGTTCATTATGTCATAGATGACTACTGGTATGCTAGATACCCGGTAGGCACTGATTTTTACATGGCTAAAGCACAAAACAAGTGACAGCTGATGTCGGAATCAGAGAAAGAAGAGAAGAGAATGTGGGGTTGAGCATCATGAAGTGAAAATCTTGGAGAGGTATTAATTTCTCATGAGAGCAAGTGGGACAGATATGAGAGCAGATGATTCAAATGGCGAATGTTACAAGTAAACAGGTGAGACTTTTGATGCTTGGTCCCCATCATGTATTTTGGCACATGCTGGCATGTTGATTGCACATATAAGTTCTCAACCCCATGTTCTCTTTCTCTCTTCTTCTTTTTCCTATTCCAACATCAGGTGTCGTTTCTTTGGTTTGTGCTTTAGGGCTTAAGTGGGGAATCCGGGTGCAGCTGGGGCAAGGGGAGGCAGCTGTCGAGTTGTTGCACTCGCGAGTGTGTGTGACCAGTTATTTCGTACCTAGTGGAAGCACTGAGGCACGCACTGAGGCAGTGGGTGATGCAGCAGCAAGCAATGAGCAAGGCACTCCTCTCTCCCGCTCGCTCCTGCCTCCCTCCTGCCACACTTGGTTGCCTTCGGCCAGCGTGTACTATTACTTCAGAAGGAAGCACAAGATATCACTTTCAGCACAGGGGTGGGGGCTATCTTTCATCCTGGGGTGGTATGAGGGCGACAGCAGCGGTGGCGGTGGTGGCCACCGTAGAGCGCTCTACAGCTCACATTGTAGACAGTAGAAGTGTCGTAGGCAGGGCTACCACTTTCGTCATAAATATTGCCATGCCGTGCAAATACTGTGCCGCGCACACGTACATGCATACAGACAGTACTGTGCATTTCCCGTGCAAATACTGTGCCGCGCACACGTACATGCATACAGACAGTACTGTGCATTTCCCGTGCAACCGGGAATCAGATTCGTCTTGACCTTCATACGAAGAACATCTCCATCTCCATCTCTATCTCCTCAATCAACATGGCCTATCACTCAGCCACGCACTTGGTGGACCCCGCCGTCATCCCTCAGCAGCCACAGGATCTCATCCTAACGTGGACTCTGAGGGAT
>JAAUXU010136301.1_pt1 | contig 13396 bp, 10 predicted proteins | sample 7278151 | NCBI WGS metagenome assembly JAAUXU01 (sample SAMN14350113, study PRJNA611818) | marine sediment metagenome | isolation source: surface marine sediment (1.8m) | place: French Polynesia: Moorea | collected 2018-08 | reverse complement strand
GCAGCTTCTGACACCCACCAGAGCTGAAATTTACTTTCACAGCAAATTTACTATAGTAGCTTACTACATAAATTTCAAATCAAGTTGGGCATAGGTAAACACAACTTTTTTTCAAAAGTATTTGACTACATCTTCATCTTTTGACCCCATGTAACACACCCCAGATGCTGTCAGTGAATTTCCAAAGTTGACCCCTTTTTGACCTAGCCTACTGCATAGGGTCGGCCAGCAAAGTGCCCACACATACTTTTGTGGAAAATTTAAATTTTCTACATACACCGTGGGCTATGGGTCTCTTGGTTCAAGGCTATATTGTGAGCTATTCTAGTCCAAGTCCCCTCTCTGGCTTTTGGACACAGTACATCAGAATATTAGGTCAACATTTCAATTTTGAAGTCAACATGCTCACTTACTTACTTACTTAGATGCTTAAATGCAGTCAGATGAAACTGAAAACATAGTGTATTTACCTTTATCCCTTAGCCCTCCATATCTGAACACCTCGTTATGTTCCAAAGCTTAAGAGGTTCTTAGGAAGAATTGATTGTCTGCATGATATGTGGCAAGTCCTATGGTCGAAAGAAAGCATTGATGTTGTAGAGCTGCGCCAGCGTACACGGTCTTGTTGCGTACGTAGCTCTGGATATGAAGTAGAACGATCGCACTGAGTCTGATCTTATGTCAGTAACACCTCCCTGCCCCGAACCTCCTGCGCCCGGTGCTCACCAATTCCACGACCGCACTACAACTGACCCTATAGAGGGCGGGGATACCGTAAGGTGAGTTGGTCCAAGGGTGAGGTACAACCCGCGGACCTGGAGATTTGTGTGAGGACAAGTAATGCTAAAATGGTGCTTTTTCTTGGGAATGCTTTGAAGAAGAATTCCTGGCAAGTAAAATAGTCCGGAAGAATCAAAAGACTAAGTTGCAGCATTGGGAGAAGGTTTACAGTCGAACCCGGACAATTGGGAATTTCAGTTGGCACCGGATATGGACTTGTATGTTCAATCCCTCCGGATAAGAGGGAACTCTGGGTTAGAGGGGGAGAAAGTGGCTTCCTAAGGCACCTACATTTCCGGGGTTGACCGTATCAACTTTAACAGCATTGTAAGCTTTACCAGGTGCGTACGCGAAACCCACAAAAAATGGTCGGCAGTTCTTACAACGTCTATAAAATTACAATTGGTGGATGCACAGCCTCAGTGGAGACAGTGGGGATCCTCATGAAGTTGTTGCTGTTGTTGTTAGTCCTTGAGAAGGGGAGCACAAAAGGTTCAGAAAGTCATTTGAAAGTATTTCTGGGCAGAAAAGTCAAAGAAAAATATTTATAGACCTTGTAAGAATTGCCGACCATTTTTGTGATTTTTGCTTATGCACCCAGTACATGTGTTCACTATTGACAAAGCATTATTATTAACATTACTTGGATTTAGTGACCTAGCATTAATGATTTGTTGCACTTAGATGAATTTAGAGAGTGTGTGGAGCATGGCAAGAGAACTTTCATTCAGACAGGTTGGCACAACAATGAATTGCACTGTAGCAGTGAATGAGTGCTCGCTTTCTAAATCGGTGTGGGGGCTGAAACCTGGTTTGACTGCGATTTCTCTGTTTAACAAAGGAGATCTCTAATTTCCCAGGATTTTCCAGGACAAATATCTCAGGGAAATAAGAGCAAAATTGATTCATGACCACCACCCCAGGAAATTTTTTTACCAGGCTTTCCCTCGTAAAACGCTAATTCGTACTCTTTTTTTTCAAGTTTGCACGTCTGAACGTTGTTCGTTGAGTTTAACAATAGGACTGACATCTGGTGTACCATTGTTCTTCCTACAGATGTGTACTCGTACGTGTCGTGCAGTCTTTGAGTTAGCCTTACTTGGAGAATGCTGTTATTCATGTCAGAGTGTGTACTCCATTTTTTCCAAGGGCATACAGCACACCACACATATACATATACCGGGTGCGCTAAAAGTCGCTTTACACTTCTATCAGACATTATTCTCGTTGATCTGGATGAGGATGGACCTGGCATAGCAACAAATCAAGGTGGATATGTGTGTATCTTGGTCTGACAAGCTTTATTTTTCAAATGACAGCATGTGTTTCAAATGACATTTGCGTAATGTAGCGCAGCTTGACTGGATGTAGTTGGCACTCATCTCTTGTCATGCCGCCTCCAACTTGCATTCCAACTCATCAACATTGCTGCTGGTGGAAGCACAGGCGTTCTGTTCAATGTGCATCCAGATGCTGAAGTCTAAGGGGTTCAGGTTGGGACTGCTCAGTAGCCACACGTCCTTTGACCAGAACCCTCTGGACCCCAGCAGGCACTCCAGGTACTGTTGAACAGCATTGCAGCTGTGTGCGGGGGTGCCATCCTGCACCCAGACGTAGTTGTCAGCACCATAGAGCTGGTCCACAGCTGGTAGCACCTTGTAGATGAGGTACTATGAGGTACTTCTTGTTTTTTGCCCCACCCATGGATCTCTCATATCAGAATGGAGGCAACTTCTGGCCCTCACTCATCACCAAACCCAATAGGCTGGCATGGGTGGGTGCTTGCTGGCACTGATGCACCGGAGCTCAGGGTGCATCCTTTCTTGAAGAGGCAATGTATCAATCATTGCGGCGATTCAAGAGATGATCCACATGACATGATCCGTCATTCAAGAGATGACGGATTCTCTGATGAGAATCCGTCTCATCAGAGAAAACGAACACCTTTCCATTAAGACCACACTTCAGAAATGTCTCAATCTTTTTTCCACACACAATTCTCTTCTTTCTCTGCTGTGGTGCCATCATCTGAACCTTTTGCGTTGCCAGGGATTTCATCTTCAAGTCAATCTTCACCAAGGTTCTCATGGAAGATTCACACATGTCATGCTCACTTGCCAGTTTCCGGATGGATGTTGATGGCTGCTCCTTGATTGTGTTCTTCACCTTCTCCACATTTTCTGCTGACCTGACAGATCTTAGCGTCCTGCCCTGGGGTCTTGGTTGAGCCCGTCTCCTCATACACTTTTTTGACGTTGTACACTGTCTGGTAGGTGGCCAGAAACCTTTTTCCTACGTCAGTTGGCTTATCACCAGCCAAAATGCGCTCAAGAATTTTTTGACAGAGCTCACTCATTTGGATATTATTCAGATGAATTGAATACTATTTTGACCAGAAACCAAGGGGAAACAACGGCTAATGCTCACGTGCCAACATCCACCTCAAAAAGGCGAGGAATGTAAATATGCAATAGTTCCCAAGAACTTCTTATGAAGTGTAAAGCGACTTTTTGAGCACCCAGTACATGCTCAATCCCACCCCAAATTTCAGACTGCCTGTTCGGAAGTCGTGAGTATATGTACTATGTGTGCAAATTGGTCATTCAATTGGTCCTTATACTTAACGTAGTACGAACGAGCGTGCACGAAGGCTGACAGCCCCTGTACGGCTCATTTTGTACTTTCAGTCATCAGTGATTCTCGGAGGTAATTTGGCAAATCGATCTCAGCCTGTCTGACAGGACGAAGCGATAAATTTCACAGGGCCTTCTTAATCATTGCAGTGGCACACAATGACCTACCTCCTGCTGCACCCTTCAATTTATTATTGCGTACATTGACCAACAAAAAAAACCCTGTATGAATGCAACGTCGATGCACCTGCGAAGCCTGAAGGGACGTGCACGAGACAAAATACTACTGTCTGAGGTGACGTCGCCAAAAGCGTTCTTTCTAGTGGGTCCTCGCTACTTGACTGAAGTTTCAACATTTCCGTACCCTGGAGTCCTTCAGTGACCCGCTTGGAAACAAAGAAAAGTGACTCTGAACTGTCGCTGAAAACGATTGTTCTTATTTCGTAAGTTCTTGGGGGCCCGGGAAATGTGTGACTATTTGCGCATTGTCACTGTAAGCGGACTCCACTGTTTTGGCAAGATGCACTTCAATTAACCGTCCCCAGGTTGACCCAACGTAATGACAAAGTACTGTCGCTAACGCGGTATTGCTGGACCGGCCGTCGTAATGGATCAATTGAAAACATGAAGATTTTTGGTGCAGACATGAGCCACATGAGCAAAAACTTCACAAAACAATGTTAAAAGGCACAATAGACGCCAAAACTTTTACTGCAAACATTGCTCTACTACTATCACTGCCTTCAGAGGCAGGAAAAGCCACAGACGTTCCCCCACGTACTCTTTGTCGACAGAGTGACTTCAATGGACTTTGTGCGGACCAATATTAAACATTGGTAAATTAAAAAGCGCTATGAGTCATGTCGTGGAACGCATGGGAACCTCACCTCTGCATCACTTTGATGTCCGGGTTGACTAGAACGACTATTTGGCTTACAGGAATGACTCAAACTGATGATCTCACTGTGCTATGCGAGGTTGTGCCCCTTCTAGAACGTCGGGTGGCAACCTTGCTCGCTAAACTTGAATACGCCTGATTATTCATTCTGGGGCCTAGATCTAAACCCATTTGTTCCGGGCCCTACAACGCTTTTCGAAGTCAGGCATATCGTTGGAGAGGCAGCAAGTGACCTTCCTCGACGATCTACACTGTACGTGACAGAATATATTTTGTAAAGGGAGCATTGCCTGGCACGGCTCCATGGGATCACCAGTTTGAATGATCGTTAAAAGCTGAGATTGTCGTTCAAAAACTCCACAGTGTAAAGCTTTCCGACGACGTCGAAATTAGGTCTCTACATGATCAGCACCATGAGGTAGAAAGAGATATAGTGCTTCAATATGAACCTGTAGATTATGCCCAGCGGCACTAACCTACTGGCGCAATTCGGGAATAGTTAGCGCATGGTCCGACGTGCCTCAACGGCCACATGTCGGAGATGCTGAAAAGCCAAGGGTTTAGAGATCTAGGGATGAAGCTGAGGGTCAGCCCAAATGGTGCGGCAGGAAATCCCGGGTTGCATAAAATGCAGTGCTGTGTACTATCTTCTCGAAGGACAAAAATCCCCAGGTGCAACCCAATTTCTACTTCAGGAGATGCATGATGTACTTGCTTTTCCGATATTTCTCCCCTCCTTCGTCGACATTGCAGCAGTGATCGATTACAAAGTCCGGTAGAAGGTTCACTTACGAGTAATGAAGGAGAAACATCTCCATTGAAGTGTTCTGGCCATAAGACCACGTTCAATTATGTGGCTGCTGCAACAGAAAGGAAAAGAATGAATTTAAGGAGAACACTTTGGTTGGGAGATAAGGTCGGATTTTTTTATCTTTCACCCTTTAAAGTTTGCGAGCAGAATTTCGCTTGCGCCACTAATTCATGACTCATTCGCTGTTCAAGCAACAGTTGTGTCATGCACGCAACTAAAGAATGCAATCCGCTGCCCACTTTTTACCTCTCTCACTACCCCACACGACCTAGCAACTCCCTTCCTTCCCTTTAAAGCAGCAGCGCCAGCAGAAACTCCACTGCCTTCGCTCTTCAGGTGCTAGCAGAAGGTCCAGCTTCATCAAGATTCTTCTTCCACCAAGAGGTCGTGCGCATCGGACAACAGTAGCGGCCGGGCAACTGAAACGTTGCCCCATAGAAATCACTTTGCCATGGTTTCCCGCAATCCTGTGTGTGCCAATCCTACCCTTTTGCCGTAAGAACGCGTAAGTCACGGTCATGCTTCGCAAACGTCGTCGCTTTTCGGTGAATGGGTCAGTCTCGCCCGGATTCGAGCCGGTCCGCGAGCTTTTCCAGGAGGGTTTTCGCCGGGGCCTGGAGACCAAGGCTCAGCTGTGCGTCTTCGCGGATGGTGAGTGCGTTGTCGACCTGTGGGGGTCCTCCTCCATCGACCCAAGCCATGACGACTACGGCCCCGAAACCCTGCAGAACGTTTTCAGCTCCACAAAGAGCTTGACGGCCATCGTCTTCGCCACGCTGGTGGACAGAGGTCTTCTGGACTATCAGGACAAGGTCAGCTGTTGCGACGACATCATCATAATGTACATGCATAGCAACGGTACTGGATGCGCCACCAATTGATTCACCACCATTTTTCTAAACAGCTCTGTAAACAACTGACTTTTGGAGTCTTTGGACTGACGGAGGCAAAACTTATTGCAAGTACCCAGAACGTCAGCTGAAATTGTAACAGAAAGAGAAGCCGAACTTGAGTCGTTTTTATCTTTTTTGACCATGCGACAGGCATAACAGCATCCATTGATGCCTGCATGGGTCAAAGGTCGCCTGCGACTGATCTCTATACTTCCCCAGCGTATAGTTCTTGATGACTTTGACCAGTTTCTACAGCTATTCTGGCTGCTTTTGTTCGTGCACTTGAGGTTAATTCAATTGTGGCGCACCCGGTACATGTTCGTTCGTCAGAAAGTGTTCTCGTCAAGTTTTCTCCTCACACCTCTCTCAACATCGATTCAGCCTCTTGACCTCACTCCTGATTTCCTTTCGCACTGCCTCCCATCTCTTTTTACATTCTCCCCGTGGAACATTTGTTGTGATTCATACTGTAGATCTTTAGATAGAGAGCGCCGAAAGTGCCATTGAAACATACTACTGTATGTTTCAATGGCACTACTGAAACGAACATTGTGAAAAGTGCCCGATAAAGTGTTTTCGACTAATCGTTGTTTGTCATCTCACCAGACTAACTTCGAGGACTTCAAAAACTGTTCGAATGAGTGATTTGTTTCGCTCGCTCACTTAAAGTTATTCCACCGTACTACTGATTTTCAGGTGGTGACACATTGGCCAGAGTTTGGACAGGCGGGCAAGTCCGATCTTCGCGTTTGTGACGTTCTGCGCCATGAGGCCGGTCTGGTCCACTTGGAGTCGACTGTGCTCTTCGATGACCTGCGGCCTGAGATGCTCGCCCAAAACACCGTCGGCGCCATCATTGAGCGCCAGTCCCCGGTCCATCCACCTCCAACAACTGGCACTCGACGGCAGTATCATGGAGTTACCAGAGGGTCAGTTCCAAGTGCCTGATGTATGAGCTTTCAAATCGTCATCATGTCGATGTCTGCCTAGGTGGATTCTGAACGAGATTTTCCGGCGAGTGGACCCTCAAGGTCGGACTATTGGCCAGTACCTGCGAGCGAAGCTTGGCCACGAATCAGGCTTTGGCGGAGCTCTCATTGGATTGACTGAATCCGAGTCGTCGTCGCCGATTGTTGCTGACGTCAAGGGGTGGTCAGTGGCCAAGGTGGCTCTGGAGAGCGCGGTTCCCATCGTTGGCCGTGTCGAGCCAAGTGTATGGGAACTCGCCAGACTTCTTAAAAGGTTGCAGGCGATGCGAAAGGACTCTACGCTGAACAAAAGCAGGCCGCCCATGTTAGAAGGTGCAGTGGGTGTTCTTGGTTGGACACAATGCGTCATACGTAAAGGAAGTCCGTGTTTGTACCTTCCCATCATTGTAAACGTACCCGTACTCCTAAACGGAGCCTCAGGCAGTTGTACATTGGGAGTTGTCCTTAGGCAGACACACAGAGGATTATCACATTACTCATGCCTACTTGTATGTCCGTGTGTATGAGAATGGCAGAAGTAGAGTGCCTCCCCTGAGTTAACCTAAGGTTAGGGAGGTATCGGTATGTGAGTAACCATTATTTATTCGCCTGTTCGTAGACTGACTCAGTTCGAACAGTCATGCGTTATCAGATCAGAAGGCTCTAATTTATCATGTGTACGTGTTATTTCAGATATGGAGAAATTGACGCCAAAGACCTTTGTTCCATTATTCAATCGCTTCTCTGTTCGAGCGGGGGAGTCTCCCAGTGGCAACGGAAGTTGCTCTGCACGAGGTCTGGCAAGGATTGGAAATGCCGTCCTCAACAAGGATCCCAGACTTTTCGTCAACTCCAACACGGTGGAGAAGATCCATGATGATGTTGTGAGGGCCAGAGATTACGGGTTGAGCATGATGGCCACAGAATTCAGCCAGGGCGGGATTAACTTTTACAGGTACGTACGGGGCATTGTAAGCAAGATGCGTGGAACATGTACAGTGACCTGTTACTTCGTTGACCGCACAGATGTCTTCTTCCTTACGACTATATCACTCTTTCCTAGTGCCCCCTTACTTCGACCTATTATAAGTTTGCACAGAATTATGTCCCATTCGACACTTTTTGTGACTCACACACTGCACCAGCACAGACAACGTATAAGAAAAGGGGGTGAGAGACAGTTATTAAGCTTCATTATGTACACTACTCAGGCCCGAATGAGTAATTATTACTGAATTTGTAAGCTTTTTTCAACTAGTCCAGATAAGTCGACATGTACTTTTTCTTTTTTTGTCTGGTGACCGATAAACTAATTTATAAGTGTCAAGGGGTGGATTCATGGCAGCATTGATATTTTCATTGCATTTCCAATATACATATATAGAATTGCCAATTCAGAGTACACTTATTGCATACAGTGACGTCGTATGTCTTTCCATGTGACAACTTCACGCCACGGGTCAATCTGCCTGAGGCGCAAGGAAACAGTCACGGCTGCAAAAGTGAGCGGAGACATGAGCAAAATTGAAAGGAATGATTAGAAATGTATATTTAACACAAAAGCCTTCATATATCTCGGACATCGTTATTATTCGCTGGTGTAATAGGAACGACTTTTGATTGACCGACACTTAATGTTGGCTTTGGGCGGGGGTCAAATTTAGAGTGCACCAGAATAGAGATGGTGTACGCCAAGAAAGGCTGCTTGTGCACCAACGCGTTCCCGACTAACCTGGCCTTTTTTAACCTACCTAACTTAATCTCGATGTGAAGTCCCAAGGCGAGAGAAGTTATTTTGTACGATGTTTATGACTGACTCTGTGACTCACACAGAGCAGAAGCATCTGGCAGCTACCCGCTAATTGTAAATGACTAAGTATTGTAACGTGAGGAGAGTTGGAAAAACGAATGAACGTACCGTATCGTATGTGCGTGTAATAACATGACACCGGTCTACAGTGAGTCATTTTGGGGCACACTCATTTAGTGCATGCAGTCCTCAGCTTTGGTGTACAAACATGTTATCCCTCCCCCCCTTTTTTTGTAGAATTCATCCGGAGGACAGCGCGCACGAGCGTAGCGAGAAGGTTCTCCGGGACGGTTTCTGCGGCTGGATGGGTTTCGGTGGATCAGTATTTCAGTGGCACCCGGAACTACGGGTCTCCTTTGCCTACATTCCCACCAGAGTCAGTTGGTTCGACCCACAGAACCGGAGGGGAGCCCGGCTTCAGCATTCGGTAGTACAATGTCTGGAATCCAGGCGGTTGGATGACATAAGAGTGCGCAATTAGCTTAACTTGGAGACGTTTGTCCTCTTCTTGTGATGATTTGTGAAAGCCAAAAGTTGGCCATTTCCTAAGGAAAGCTTTGGCTCTTAAAGCGTCTGTCATCAATAAATAACATCTTCGCGGAACGCCGGAAAAGTGACACCAAAAGAGATGTCGCAACAGCATTTGTTTTTTCCTTGAATAAAAGCACATGATTACGTGGAAAGTGCTTGCGTACCCGTGCGTATGAAAACCGTCTTTAGTTCACGGACTGAGGTTTGTGGTCTTACGAACGAAGCCAATTTTTGACAGTCACGTGCATCAGTTCGTGCGCCTCTTATAGTGCCAGTGGTAGCAAGTCTCTTGGTTGCTCGCACTGCACAGGGTGACCAGGAGAATTTTTCTACAGAAGACAGCTTGCTTTCCGCGTGACGCAAGTCTACCAGACGCTGCCTTTAGGTCTTCTGCTTTGACATGTTGCACTTTTCCGAAAAAAATCGTTTTCAAAACTTTAAAGGAGAAGCAGTTGCGAAGCTTTGTTTTTCTCAGCTCATGCTGTGTGCTGCATTGAGATGTCTCGAACCTAGGTCCAAGGCCATTTTCAGCCAGCCCGACGTGACCGGAGCTCGAACTCCATCTGGCCAACTCGACCAGAGCTCGAAGAAAAAGCTAACCTCTCTGCTGAAGATACATCGAATCGAGGCCCAAGCTTAAAGGCTTCTTTAAAGTTATTTTCAGCCAGTTCGACCCGACCCGAGCTCGAAAAAAAGACAGCCCGACGCATCGCTAGTGCTGCAGCCAAAAGCGGCAATTTCAAATCAAAGTTTGCAGAAACCTTCGGTCGGTCACCCTGTACAAATGTTCGAGGCTAAGCGCCCTGTAAAACAAGAGGGAGAGATGTGCTTGGTGGGCTAGTCTAATCTGTACATTGCGTTCGCTTTTGATAGGCAGATATGCTTTTTTTGGTCGCTTCGTGACTGAGTCTCTTTGGTGAGCTGAAATTTTGACTAGGATTGTTTCAGACATGACTTGGAGGTTGTTTCCGGCCACATGATGCTTTTTGCCCGTTCTCCGTTGATATGCACTGACTGTACTGTGAATGGTGGTGCGGAGGAAAAAAGCTTCAGAACATATTGCATGACTAAGAAAATGAATCATGTTCACAAGGTTTCTCCACATCTCATCTACTACAGTAGATTTTAGTAATAATTATCATCAAGAATGCTATGAGGATTTCCAAATCATGGCTGAAACTATCCTAGTCAATTGTCGCATGAAACTGCCTTCACCGACAAAATCTCAGCTCATCAAAGTGACTCAGTAACAAAACTATTTTTTTTTTGAAAAGGTTTATCTGCCTATCGAACGAGAACGCAGTGTTTTAACTCACACTTGTTTCTTTACTCTTGGATCAGCTTTGTCTTTCTAGAACTCCTATTGCCGTCGTCCTTAATACAATCGTGGTGACTCGACCTTTAACGACATCTGTCGGAAAGTACGACACACACTTAGTGGGCTCGCCTTGCGTAGATTTTCGGGCAGATGATGCCTCTGTAAACAAACATCATGAATTTCTGCTGTTGAGAGTGAAACCTCCGGCCTGACTGTCACGCTCGACCACCTGTCTGACACAATCACGACGGACAGGTCACTGGAGACTGTGCTGAAGCCCATGGACATACTAAGTACACACGCACGTACATAGAATCGTCTCGCACGCACTTCTATACCTATGCACGAAACAACGTGGCACCGACATGACAAATTGCTTCCATTTGTTTTACGCAAATCTGTACAATTAGCGTATGTCAGTCATAAAAGCATGCGTGCATTAGGCTTTATGTACAGGGTGCGGAAAGCAAATTGAGACAACTGCATCATGGCAATAACACTATTAAGAACATCTTCAGTAAGACCATTGGTGAACCAACTTCTATGATTTCCTTGCCGATTTGCTATTGGCTCAGAAAGTACAATTTGTGTTAAAGCCTTAGAGTGAGTATTGTATGGTAAATTTTGGAGAAGTAGTTGGGCCAGGCAAAATTTATACCTTATGTCAAATAGTCTGTGAAAAAAGGCAGAAAGAAAATTCCTTCTTCACCCGCAAAAACGAAATGTCAGAATATCCGACCCACCTCACTTACAAAGGAATCGGGACCGGCGAAAATTAGCGACATTAGCCCATGTCGTCATATCCGGTGTCGGTATAAGCCGAGACCATGATAGAATTGTATTTTGTTACTATGGATTTGTTTTGCATCATGGGGTTTGGGGCATCTTGGAGAGCAGAGGCGCTACCACCTCACACACACCTCAAGAGGTGTGGAGGGGAACCTGAAGGCCACTGCTCAAGTCAAGAACTTGTCTGAGGAATTCATCGCCAAGACCTGCTTGCCAAGCTTCAGGGCCAGCCGGCACAAGGAGATGGCCAGCAGTGGTGGCCACGTTAAGAAGTGCAAGATATCTTTTCGTCATGATTGACCTTGATGGCGTTTGTCGCGTCCAGGCGCGTCTGGATTGATTCGAATCCCACAACCCCGTACGCGAAGTCGAGCCTCGCGTGTCTGGGTCGTTCCTCCATGTGACAAACGTCCAATTGTCGAATCACTCAACATTTCTGGAACGGCAAAGAACAAAGCCTGTGCAAGTTGTGCGAGCACACGAGAGATCCTCGGCCTGCACGGAGAGTGTAGAGAATAAAAGAGAAAGAAAAGACAAGTGGAAAGGCAGGAACGAGAGCGAGGGAGAAGAACAGCATCTTCACACGTGCAGTCTTCAAGAGAAGGATGATGTGACAAGATGAACAGGCTGTACATTACGAAGGGCTCATTCTCTCGAGCACTGCACGAACGTCCACAAGTGGTGACCAAGCCATTCACGCCTTCATGATTGGGGTGAGTACCTTCATTATATTACAAGCTGAGGCTTTGAAAGGAGAACTGCACGTACAAGCGTAGAATCAAACCGGGAGAAAGCAAATCGGACTTGAATCCCCACGGAATCTGAGTCTGTGGCCTGAATGGAATCAAAAGGGAGGAGTCGAATCGAATCAAATCAACAATGGCTTAAATCATGCATTTTTGCTAGTTTTGCTATACTCTTCGACGTCATTTCACTGGGCAGGACACACTCACACCCTGTAGGCTGTCGCCTAGAAGAATTATTTTACTGGCATTGTCACCGAATGGACGGTTTCTTTCTTGGCCAGAGTGTTCCTGCTGTGGACAACATGAGCTCTCAAGCCCCATGCATAACAGACAGATACACAGAGCCCAGACGACACTGAGGAAGCTTGGTATTCACAACCATGGGGACAAAAACTTAACTCGAGCCCGTCGAATCAAATCCTGAAATCCGAGCCTAATCGAATATTAAAATTCAAATCCCAGTCGGTCACGAGTTTTGATTCGAACAGGATGACATCTGGCCAGACCGGATTCGGTACCAACCTAGTGGGTGAGCACCTTTTCAAGGGGTAGAAAAAGTGCTGAACGGTGTGGCCATTGGCCATTATGTTGACTAGGGTGTGTCTACTAGGCTACGCAGCTACCCGGGTATCCAGTTATTTAGAGTAAGTTTCATTTTTTGATACCAGAGTACTTTTTTCAGGTATCCAGGTAGGAAATTCCAGTTTGCTGGAGAACACTGAGTCGGTCAACTTCTTCCATGAATACCAAAACGTTCGCTAAATTGGTCAGCCCGAAAAAAAAAATAAAAAATTCAGCAGCGAAATAGTTATTTTTTGCCCGAGAAAAAAAAGTAGCCCTTTTTTTCACCGAGACTGCTATTTTCCCTAGCAAGCAACAAGCAAGGGAAAATAGCAGTGTCGGTGAAAAAAGGGCTACTTTTTGGGGGGTTCACTTTTTTCACTATTTGGCAGTAGCAAAATAGTGAAATTGCTGTGTCCCACTGGATCCAGTACAGACTGGTCGACACTCTTGAGACATCGATCGTTACCAGTGTCATCGTACCCTCAGTTCTGCTACAACATTGCTACTCATCACTACACACGCTGCTTGCAAAGTACAATGCTTGGCATAAATAATGTCGCTTGGCACATATCGATGCAATACTCTTAGTGAGATAATTGTAAGGTTGACTTTTGCTGTGAAATGTGTGACTGAGAGTGTGGGACATGAGATCCTG
>JAAUXU010152949.1_pt1 | contig 13397 bp, 13 predicted proteins | sample 7278151 | NCBI WGS metagenome assembly JAAUXU01 (sample SAMN14350113, study PRJNA611818) | marine sediment metagenome | isolation source: surface marine sediment (1.8m) | place: French Polynesia: Moorea | collected 2018-08 | reverse complement strand
ATCTATTGGATCCCTGATAGGCAGCTTGGAGCAGAATGACAGCTTAAGTAGTGATGTTGGGGGTCTGAGTTTTCAAATCCAGGTACTTTAGGATATTCCACCGTCAATAACAGAGGACTGCTCATCTCTACCACGGACTACTTACATGCATCCCTATTGCTCACCCCTCCTTCTCCTCCCTCCCCTCAAGCTGTCCTATCAGGGATCCAATAGATGGCTCTGCCAGGCTGGACATCTGGGTGTAACTACTAAGTCTGTGGCGAGGCTGATGATCCACTTTCAAGAGTAGCAACAACAAAACAAATCTCTGTGACAACTGGCCCGAACCGGAGAGGATCAGGGCCCAGAGTGTGGAGTGCATGGACGACACGGAGTACTGGTGCTTGTACAGCGTGTTTGACCTCGATTTTGGCCTCCTCGGACCGGCCTCAAAGCGATCTCCAACACTCTTCCGCCCCGGCGGGCGCGATTGGGGCGGGTCTGGTCTCGCAGCTCTTGGCATAAGCTCATTGGCCACATCCAAATTTGTCCAAGATGGTCTGAGGCTAACTCTGCTTTACAGTGACAACGTTTTGCAGACTTGTGACTGCTGCGCAATTTCTGGCCTAAATTTGGCCGACAGATCTGAGGAGTCTGAGTCTCCTCCAGATGTCTCTTCAGTGATGGCGTGTTCAGCCTGTAAAAGCGATCCGCAATCTCTTTTCGCCCACCCTGTATTACCGTAGGTTGATGGCAAGTTTTGTCTTCCCTTATTTTCTTCCTTCATGACCGCATGAAACTGTCGACGTCAAAGGAAGGCTTTAGATGACATTTCTTCGTTCAAGAGAAAGACTTGCTCAAATAATTTCTGTTCATACGGTGTAGTTCAAAAGCAGGTGCATTAGCAAAAGTCCCAAGAAGCCACCCTTTTTTATCAGTAGGATTTTCAATCCCGGAGGGAGATCAAAAAAGACTTTCTGAGCGAGGATGCATTTTTACATAATGTTCTTGCAGACTCTTTTTTTTTGGCAAAGTTTTCAAATCCTTTTTCCAATTACGTACCTTTATCTTCTGCAGAAGCTTCGTGAATTTTCTCCTGGCACAGAATTCCAGGACTTGGTCAAACGACTCCTCTGAGGTGGCGCCAAAGCTGTGAGAAATCAGCAATGACAGCACACAATTTTCTCTACACTGTGAAGCTGAAATACCCACGTCAGAATCTGCATGCCAAGACTGCGAGATCGAGCCAATTGGCTTTTCTTTGATTCAGCCCCTTTGGTTGTGCTGATCCAGGCCGAGAAAAACAGCTGGGTTTGTTTTTCCCTCCACCAAAGTGCTTTCCTCATGTTTTTTTTTTTTGGTGTGCGTGCGTGTGTATGAAGAAACACCAGAAATGAGATGTCTCCAAGTTTGTTCGACCCACAGAAATGATATTTTCCGCTGACAAATGAAAGATTATTGTTTCAGACACCGAAAAATAAGCTGTTTCTTTCCTTCATTCATTGACTTCTGGCTTCCAGGTTCTTTTTTTTTTTTTTTTTTAGTTAGGCAGCACCAAAAATGAGGCATTTTTCAGCATGGTTGACTTTGACTAACCATGAATCCTGGCCAAATGTGGCGAATCCAGACAGAGGGATGAACCGACTCAGTTGGAGGGGTTAATTCCATGATTACGCTTCACCCAGTGTCAGTCTGAAGCACCTGCACAGCCTCATTGCACACCAGCGCACAGGGTTTAATTCCTCAAAAGGAGCAACTTTCACTACATAACCTCTGCCCTTGGTTCCCATTCTTGACGGTAGAGAGAGGGCGATCTAGGCCAAACCGTCCCCTGGGGAGGGGGGGGAGGCTATGATCATGCCAGTTCTTATCCCAATTGGAGCAGGAAACACACACGCACACACGTGGGCCAGAGTGAGCATAAGCACTCAGGCTAAGTTGTGTTATCCTGGGTAAACGCACCCTCTACTTGGTCAGGACAGTTGTTGACGTTGAGACTTTGTCGTCATATTGCAGCTCCTTGTGAAGTCTTCAGTGAAAGCTGCGTGGGTGTTTTCTTAGGGAAACATGGAATGAAAACGTAAAAGTTGCCTCATTCATCATCCAAAGCCTGCATCGCAACTGCTTTGGAATAACGTCAAATTCTGCATAAAAGACGAAGAAAATTGGAAGCCAGGTTAATGAATGAGCAAGTCTATCGGATTAAGTGTTGTCTGAGCAGCAATGATTAATGCTGTCGCCCAGGGAAACTTGTCTAATCAGAAGAAGAGATCCTTTCAGAAAGTTTGCTCTAAAATAACTCTTGGCACCACAGAGTAACAGGGGAGGGAGGAGAGGATTACAGCAGTTGGACGACACTTGAATGACAAGAAAATCGATCGATAACTTGTTGTTGGCCCCGCGCGCACGCACCAAGTAAGGGGTGTCTTTGTTCAACAAGGTCGGACTGCACGGACGACAGCAGCTGACTTCACCGGGAAAACGGGTCCTCTTACCTTGCCGACAGCTACGCACTGTGACAACGAGGCTGTGACGACTAGGCTGACAGACAAGTCTGACCAGAAGTTCACTGAAATTGACGGGGAAATCTCCAAATTTGACGGGGAAGTCACGAAAATTGACGGGGAAGTCACCAAATTTGGCGGGGAAGTCACCAAATTTGGCGGAGAAGTCACCAAATTTGACGGGGAAGTCACCAAATTTGACGGGGAAGTCACCAAATTTGACGGGGAAGTCACCAAATTTGACGGGGAAGTCACCAAATTTGACGGGGAAGTCACCAAATTTGACTAGACAGCAGGCTCGTGTGCATGCTGTGTCCCACCTCCACCACCGGCCCCGCCCTCCTCGATGTGTCCGTCTCGAAAGCCGGCCAGCCCAAAAGTCGCTGTCAGAGGAATCTCCCCAAAATGTGATTTTGTCACGGACCGCTGACACGCACTGAATAAAGGCCACCAGTTGGGGAGTGGACAGTATAAACAGTGCCTGACAAGATGACCTTTCCTTCTCCAACTTCACTTAGGTCCAGGTATTTTGACTTTGGTGGCTCCTCCGTCCCATCCAGATCCCAAAAACCCCTCGAGCTTTTGGAGCAGCGTCAGATGAATCAAATTTGATAATCCCAGTCAAAGGACTCACGGCAATGCCCCTTTTTTTGGCGCCAAGGCCAAAAGGCCGCACACGCAATTCTCAGCTTCAACAGACACGTCCGCCGTGAGCGGTTGGCACAGCTGAGAGGCGGCCTCGAGCCAGTGCAGAAGTAGCAGCGACTGCACAGCCACATGTCTTTGACAAATTTCTGCACCACATTGGGCTTAAACAGCTGCATACGCTGCACTGACATAGTGCAAAAGCTGCATGCAGAAAAAGAGAGTGCAAAGTATTTTTGCACAGTGAGACACGGACATTTTTTGACTTCTTCGAACAATGTTTGAATGTTTCTTTTTCTTTCCCGAACAATTCTTTGGATTTCACTCGTTCAAACAAATGTGAACAACTGGGATCTGTCCTGTCAGAGGTGCCACACACTTCAGGGGGGGATCCGGACAAAATATGAGGTGAAACTTACTGTTCTACAATTCCAACATTAGAAAATGAATTCTTGCGTTGAAAGTAGGAAAGAAGGGACTATTTTGGTTATTTGAAGTTGTTTGGACATTTTATCCTGAAACGCCAACGTTTTTGTGTCCTTAACCAAAAGGCATCATTTTTTTTTCTTTTGAAACTAAGAGATTAGCTGTTCTTTCTCAGTTGCTGTTTGTAACAAAATGCTCCTCAACCCAGTGCTCGGCCTCAAATCGTTGCTGAAGTGAAGACTGAGCAGTGTTTCAATCAGCGCAGCAGAATTATTCATCGCAAAACTGAGGTCAAGTCTTAGCAATATTATGGTGTTAAACCATTGTAATACTGAAGCGATGCCATTCTGCACCGAAAGTAACACTGAGTAACTTGTTTGGCATCTATAGATATACTCAACGTATGATTTGTTTGAAATCTTGAAAAATTTTTGATACTTGAACACTCGAAATGCCCTCCTGTGGGTGTAATTGAAGTCAGACAAAGGAACCTTCACCAAATTGGGTGCTGGATAAGAGAGCAAAAAACGTTGAAAAACAGACACTGAGTCTTTGCCCTTCACCATGACAAACAACCTGAGTAGGTGAGCCACAATGCTGTGCTAGGCTCTAATACTGTTCCAAATTGTTTGTTGCTTCACTGAATGCTGTGAGATTCCTCCCAAAGTGGACCCACTGGCTGTTGGGACACCCTGTACTTGTGGGCATGGAGTGACGCACTGACTGCGCAGGGTTCAACAAGGTGTTGCACGGGGAGAGGAGGGGGAGGTCATTTGATCACACCCATCCAACTTTTATCGGTTTCCCACTTTTTCTGCACACTTTTGCACCGAGTAGGAAGAGTGGGAAATGCTGCAGCGGAGTAATTGGGCAGGGAGAAGTGGGGAAAGCCTGTCTTTCCGCCGCAAACATCCCGGAGAGAGTCCGGGATGGCAAATCCGCTCCTTCCTCTTCATCCCGCCCAATAATGGTGATGCTTGTCAAATTCCCACTGGCAGCGTTGTCGCCCGCACTCGACCAGACAAAGACAGTCTCAACGTTGCACGAGCAACGAGGTCACAGTGGAGGACTTATTTTTGCACAGTGGTGCGCAGTTTTTTGCCAATCCTCGGGAAGGGGGATCAGCTATGCAGCGCCAAACGCCTCACTCGAGTGCATGAATTATTGCAGCATCAATGGGTTAGAAAATGCAGCTCCTGACCACGTTTCTGCAACAAATTTGTCAGTTGGGGGAGAGAAGCCCAAATGTGCATCAGGATTGCAGTGCAAAAGTCAGCTACTTCAGTGCATGAGAAGGTGAATCAGTGCCTTCATGCAGGATCACTCATCACCTTCTGGTCTGATGTAGCTCTCTAATCAAAGATTGCGCCCCCCCCCCCCAAAAGAAAGCAGCTGCAACATTTTATAATGTCTTCTAAACAATATACTTTTTCAAGTGAAGCCATCAATCATTTCTCTCACATATCAGTACAGTGAAACCCGGATAGGGTGACACAGTTTGGTCGAAGTGACATTGTCACTATACCCCGGTGGCAATCCTAGAAAATGGTTCTTCAATAGTTTGTCACTATATCCGGGTTTCACTGTAGTTTGTTCTAGTTTCACTTAGCCCAGCTTTCTTCGTGACAACACATGATGCTTGAGCAATTTTGCCTGGTCTCTTAATCAGAGAGGTGGCAGCTTAAACTTTCAACGTGCGCAATAACGGAACATTTTCAGGAAAGAAAACCGTAAAAACAAAGATAGGAATATATAGATTTATACTGTCTGCCACATTACATTCCTCCCCAGCCCGGTGCTCCGGTCAGACCTCCGAGAACGCCTCCGAGACCTGCCAGATCTCCACCATCGATCGCTTTCGATGAACCAGCGGAGAAGAGCGCCAAAACACCTAAAATGAAAAAAAAAAGTTCGACAGCCAGGCGGAGGGGGAAAATCTCCCCACGGAGGACAAGATCTCCGTCATGAACGCCTTCATCCGCCGAGGCGGCCAAACCACTCTGAGGGAAATGACTCACAAAGTCAAGATTATTACGGGTGTACTTGGACCACAGACTCCCCGACCTCTGGAGGAACAAAATGTCCGGCCTTAGGAGGCTCAGGACCTACGACGTCCACGTTGCAACCCCTGGGGAATAGGCTCCAGACGCAAGAGCTCTGCTTATTCTGGGTGGCGGAGTTGGAGTGCAAAGTGCTTAGATGTTTTCACGAGGAAAATTGTGCCCTATAAGATGAAAACAAATTACTCCATCGCATGAATGGCAGTGCAGTAGTAATCAGTGCCGGTAACTACAGCCCGGACGACGTCTTCGCCACTATAAGAATGCCAGAGGCAACGGACATTGAACACGTCCATGACGAACTAGGTTAATTCCGGACCAAAAAGCTGGAAAAAGACACACGTCCTTTTCACTCAGCAAAATCTAATACGCAAAGTGCAAGTGCGTGAACGTGTGTCTGTCCGCGGCTGAAGCATTTGCAGCGCTGATATAAAGCACGAGGACTGCACAGTCCGAAGCATTTGCAGCACTGATATAAAGCGCGAGGACTGCACAGTCCGGAGCATTTGCAGCACTGATATAAAGCGCGAGGACTGCACAGTCCGGAGCATTTGCAGCACTGATATAAAGCGCGAAGACTGCACAGTCCAAAGCATTTGCAGCACTGATATAAAGCACGAGGACTGCACAGTCCGGAGCATTTGCAGCGCTGATATAAAGCGTGAGGACTGCACAGTCCGGAGCAGCTACGAGTGTATGCAAGTCTCGAGCGTTGCTATGTGTGTGGACAAATATCGACAGTCCGGAGGCGTCGCTACGCGTGTGGACGAGACTCGACAGGCCAGAGGAGCCACGGGGGTGGACGGTCAGGGCGTGGACAAGGCTCGACCTGGACACTCCGGAGGTGATGATGTCCACGGCTGTGGACGACCCGATACTTCCATTCGTGCGATGAAAAAGCAATGGTCAGTGGAGGCAACCACGTCTTTCTTCTCTCCATGAAACTCAAATTGGAAATCGATCTCCAGATCGTCATCCTCAGTTGCAGTCCGGATCACAGTCAGCAGGAACACACCTGGGCGTCCAGATCTTCGTCCTCAGCAGGGAACGTTGCAGTACTCCAGTTGGCCTCCTTTTGAGCACTTTGGCACCAACATGGGCAGCTTTGCCACTTGTGTACTCAACAATGTGCCCGAGTATCACTTCTTCTACCTCAAAAGTCCTCCTAACAAACACCCCTCTTGATAGATGGAAATGGCATCCCTGACTGACAAACACACCTGTTGAGGAAGACCTCGAGAGGACAAACCAGAGGTTGCTGATTGCCAACTTGAGCATGTCCAGGTTGGGCTGCAAGTGGTAGCATGACTTACATCAATCAGAAAGGACACAGAGACAAAGACCAAAGAAAGAAGCTGTGAGAGCCCCTCTGTTGGGTGCACTTTGGGTTCCCCAAACCCAAGTGGGGCATGTTCATGATCCCTCTTCTCCAAGTGCTTTTCTGCTCACCAACCTTGGTCAGGGAGCAGCCAACACACAATTATTTGAGATGACGCAGCCGCCGGCCTTTTTTTCGGTCTTGGCAGCCACTTCTATGAACTGTCAAAGTTGTCTCGTTGCCAGAGACAAAGTTCAAAAATTATGGGGAGGAGTTGCGCAAAAGGCCAGTGAGGAATTTTGGTCACACAACCCCAAAAAGTTGCAGCGCATCCGCCGCAAATGGCGGCTTGATGAGATTAAGGCCTGACCTTAAAGGCCGTCAGACACCGCGTCTGGAGCGAATCACAAGTGTACTAAGCAGCATTAGCACGTCAGAAAAAAAACCCCTCCGCATTGCTTTCATTACCCACGCACCCTCCTCCCATTTTTACCCCTCCTAAGCTACCCGCGGTTTCACCTCTCTCTCTCTCTCTCTCTCTGTGTGTGTTTCTCCGAAAAAGGCCTCGGAGTATCAAGGCTTCTCCTCTTGGTCTTCTCTCCTTGCTGTGCTCGTAGTACAAAGAGGAGCGCGTCAAAGGCATTTACTCTCGCTCCTCTTTTCCCGCACTCTCGCCCACCCGAGGGTAGCAACGTTGGGCCCGGAGAAGAGAGACTCTGGATAAAAACAGTTGTGTCACTGTCATTGCCAGAAGAAGAAGAAGAAGAAGTACCTAATATGTATCAAGTCTGAGCTGCCACAGTCGGGTGTTGTTTCCAGGGAGACCCGGAGAGACGCACCAAAGTGCATGACGAAATCCTTTCAGCACGGGTTCTCCCAGATTTTGTGCCCATGGCAGAGGGAGAAGAGAAGGCCTAAAAAGAGGCCTAATGACAACGCAACCTTCGATTCTTTTTTTCTCGCTCTTCCCCCCCTTTCTACCCCGCCATTGTTGGAGAAGAATACGGGGAGAAGAGACAAAAATGGGCCCTCACAATGGGTCCAGAAAAGTGTCAACGGCTGCCCAATCCCTTATCCTGTGGTGTGTGGAAAAAAAAAAGTCGTCGTCATCGTCTTGTCTCAAACATATTCTGCGGGGAGGAGTCGACTGCTAGGGCCGGGGACGTAATACAAATCGTGTGAGTCAAAAAAAAGGCAGCGTCTGCACCGTGTGAGCGCAACAGGGAGGGTGCGACGGACAGGACGACGACGTGCCAAGAGGTGTGACGGACGAGGCCCACACAAGTAGAGTTGGCAGGGGTCAAGGTGAGGGATCAGTCCGGGGGGGGACTCACGCGTCAGACAGAACAGCGCTCCGCCGAGGCCTTCCCGGAAGAAGAAGAGCAAGAAAATAATTTTCATATGTCCGTTATTACTCAGTTAAATGGCTAGGCCTTGAATGGGTAGGCCTTAACGAGTCAGGACACGGCGGAAGAGAAGACATTTTTGGGCAGACTCCCGTTAGGAGAAGCAGCAGTGAGTATGAGATAAAAGAAAGTTGGTAACGAGAAAGTTCTTATAACTTCACGCCAGAAATAACCTTCTCAGTTTTCCTGTGTAACATGGTGTTTCTGCTTAACCCCCCACAGGAAAAAAAAGAGCTGTTGGCCCCTTCATGCGGGGGAGAGAAAGGGGTGGGGAGGGGTGCAGTTACCCCCGTCAGCCACAGCCCTCCCAGCTGTCCTCCTCCCCCCCCCCTTCCCGCACGCATGTACCGCATGCATCGGACAGCGACTTGGAGGGGGTCCAGTCTCTCGGGGTTTTAGGGACCAGGCAGTCTGCCTCCACCCCTCCCCCCCCCCCTCCCCCCCGGCCCCTCGTGCCCACTCACGAAAATCAGCCCGGGGCAAGCGGGTCGTTTCCAGGAGAAGAAACCTGTGGCCAAGCATCATTTGGACACGCACGTGCATGCAATTATTCAGCCTTCACCGGTCTCCACGGGCCTCTATCAAAAAGCGCGCGCGCGAGGGGGAGAGAGAGGCCTAAGGCCTCGGAGGAGGCCTCGCTTTTACTGTTTATGTAACGAGCTCGAAAAGATGTGGGGAGGAAACATGTTCAATGGCCTCTTCGCGTGTTTATCGGGCCGCACACAGTAATAGTAGATCGAGGACGTTACCAACAGCCTCATGGTCTCGCACACACACAAAGGCTGCCCCCAAAAGAAGAAGAAAAATGCGCCTTCCTCTCGAACCAGCAATAAATTTGTTGATCGAGGTAGTTGCTCTTAGCACGAAGAAAAAAAAAATAAAATAAAAAATGTACTCAAAACTGTCAGATCATAAAGCTACCTTTTTTTCACCCACAAGAAATATCGCCCTGCTTGAAAGCAAATGAATCATCTCACGAGATGAATTTACGGGTGCTGTAAAAGTGTCCACGGCCAATTTCGCTCCCCACGTCGTTCCCCACATTGGCGATGAGGGACTGGATGTGACCAGGAGCGCCGAGAAGACCTTGGGGGGGTCGCAAAATCTGTGACCGTCGACGAAGCCAAGGATATGCATGGAAAGGAAATTGAACAGCTTTTTCAGCTACTTTTCTTGACCGGCTGGAATAATATTTGCTCTCCTCTTCTCTCCTTTGCCTCATTTGCCAGAAAGCATTTAGACTTTCCGAGAGGGAAAAGACTCAAGAGGCCTCCTCTATCAAAAGAGACTTTAAAATCTTCTAACCCTTTTTTTTCTTCGTCCCGCAAAAGATGCATGAACGCACTCAAAAATAATGAAAAAGATGAAGGCAAAAATCCCCAAGGAATTCCCCCCCCCCCCTCCCGATTAATATTTTAAGGAATTTGGAGGGGCTGAGGACAGAGAGGACAAACAAGCAAGCTACACCTACATTTGCCATGTCAACAGCATATTTTTCTCTCCTTCCGGCTTATGATATGCGCATATTATATGCACTACACACACTAGTACTGCATAATAAGCCTCTTCACATCTATCTCATACTCTCGCTCACCAAAAGCTGTGTCCTGGCCGATCTGCACTGAGAAGAGACTCCCGTCATGAACCGTGTGCAAGACCTAGCGCTCAACGGCGGCATCGACCCCGTGGCGGCGGCGGCGGCCGCCGCCGCGGCTCCCGCGGCCGCCGCCGTCTCCAGCTTGAACCCTGACTCCGTGACGACGACGACGAAGGCCTTTCCTCCTCAGGTGGTGATCGAGGACGTGATCGTCGACGGCGACGACAGTCACGTGGGCGGCGAAGACGGGATTGGCGTTGGCGGCGCTGGCGGCGGCCACCGGCCGTCGGTGGCCGAGATCCGGCGCCGGCGGAGGCAGCGCAGGAGGCAGTCCAAGGTCGTGTCGGGGCCCATGGGTGAGTGATTCGGGAAATGTCTGCCCTTCTTTGCTGGCAACATGTCAATGTGAGGCATTGGACATATTGCTGAGCCCAGCACCAGGGCCAAAAAAGTCCATGTGTACAATAGGTTACTACTGCACACGAACATGTCCGTGTACTACAGTATGGATATACGAGTGTCGTGAGAGGCGAGAAAAACACCCCCAGCGCCGCTGGCAGCTCTGTCCGAGCTCTCCAACCCCTCGGCAGCCGCGCTCTGCACGCTCGATGGCTCACACGGTAGCATTTTGGGGCATTAGCACTGAAAACCCTGCTCAGCAGGGCTGGCAGGGAATGTGTCCAATGTGATATGCCTAACAATGGGGGGGCCTCGGGAGGAGGAAAGTCTGAAAGATTCCACTCCTTGCGGCTGCGTGCACGTTTTGGCACTCCCACGTGTGTAACACCGACGTGAGCTTAGACACAAACTTCACCCTGATCCAGGCGGTCCCTTTTTCTGTTAATCTCACCCGAGACAAGTGTTGGAAGGGCTTCATTCAACTCTCCCACTTTGCTTCACGTCTCCTTCCTGCGAAGGCCTTAAAAAGTGGGCACAGACATTTCGCAGAGGCCTCGAGGCAATGGTCAGAAATGGAGAAGGTGAGGGAAATTTAGCATTTCCCCCACCCAAAAAAGGGTTGGGGAAGAGTAAGATGGTGTCCTATGAAGTGTGCATGGGAGAAAGGAAAGATAACCCGGTAATAGATCAAAAAAGTGGGAGATGAAAGCGAGCGAGGCTGCTGTTCAGACAGATATGACAACAACAACGGCACGTGGATATGCTTGGTTGGCCACCAGAGCCTCTCCTTGCTCTCCTTCCGCCACTCCGACGCCGGCTGCGTACTCACATGCATTCATGTGATGAAGAAAGACTTTTCCCAGGGAAAAGATGAGTCTCCTTTTCTGTAACTTTCGGCACAATCATGCCTGTTTTGTCGGTTCAAAACCGAGGAGTGCGTGGAAAGTTTGGAAAGCATCTTATTATATTGAGAGATCACTACTCTCTGGCCCTCGGGTTCGGCCAGTCCTGCTCTTAGCCCTGTGCTCAATATGGCTAAAGCACCATTGAGGCAGAGTAGAAATCCACCAGTGCGTCTGGAAAAGCTCTCTTATGACTCCTATCTCAGCGTATGAGAGCGTAAAAGAAAATGCAGGTACTTATTTTTCAGAGCCCGCGCTCGATGATACAGAGTAGGCCTAGAGCAGCCAAGGCTCATTACTTTCCAGGCAAATGGGCCTTTCACGGAGGCCCCACAGTTTGCTCAAATGAGGACAACAGCAGCCGGCGGGAAAGTTATCACGAGGTTGCGTGATTCTTGACATGGGTGGAGAGATGAGATCAGTTTTGGGGATGTCCTTTTTTTTTTTCTTTTTTTTTTTTCCTTCCTGCTCAAGCACGTTGAGCACTCCTTTGTGTCTTGATCAGGATCAATCCGTGATTAGCTTTTTTGCTCACTCTTTCCCTTTTTTCCCCTCCTCTGTCCATTGTCATTCAGCAAAGGTTGGAGGAGCAGGAGAAAAAAAAATCCCTCCACTGCGTATATTTCTGGCCCGGCGTATAACGAACTGTGCACCAGTGTTCGAAATCTGCTTACAGGGTGAGTCAGCAGGGATTGGCTGTTGGTATAGTGCCCACACCTGCATACAAGGCGGTGAGCCACAGCTAGAGAAAGTAGGGCCTTTATGGTAAAGCCCAACTTTACAGGCATAAATTTATTTTTTTTCTTTCCAAAAAAAAACAACCCAGAACTTTCTATACGTTGAATTGACAAAGTTTAGACTAAAAACAGTGGGTATTTTGGTCGATGAACTAGCGAATGTTAAGTTTACATGATTCTTAATTTTTTTTTCTCGTCACACATGTCTACTAATCAGTCAGCAACTTTGCGGTGCGCAAGTGCTTTTCCTGAGTGTTCCTGGTAAACTCTTGATGCACTTGATAAATAGAGACGACCCTTCATGATAACGTAAGTATCCTGAAAAGCTTTCTCTCACAATGCACTCTTGCATAAAGATGGTCCAGCTGTGGGCAGTTGCACACCTACAGGGTTATCGATACGGGAAAAAGTGTTGCTTCAGATGCAGATTCTTGAGCAACTGCCCGTTTTACTGCGGCAACCGCTAGAGGGCGCCAAATGACAATGCTTCAATCTTGACCTGTTTTAGTGAGTTCCTCTTAAGAAAAAGGTAAAAAAGACACTTTGCACTGCTACATACCCAAGAGTCATGTCCCACAAGCTTGTTCTCTTCCACCCTTCTTTTGTTCTCGCGTGCTTTCTTCCCCCTAGTGATGGACCGAGCCAGGCTTGAAGCTCCAAGAGACCATTTGGGGCAAGCTCGATGACGTTCAACGGCTTGATTCCATCGCTACTTTCTCTTGCTTTGTTCTCACACAACCTTGCAAACATGAGAGTTGGGGCGGGCACGTGGCACGCCCATGGGAGGGTTAGGAAGTGAGGAGGGGCCTGTTCAAGCTGCAACCCCCTCAGCAAAGTTTTGCTCAGTAGGAATCCCCTAAAACAGGTGAAGGGATTTGGGCTTGACGCCCTCTGGCGGCTGCTGCACTGTGAGTGGTAAAATGGACAATCCCAAAGTTGCCCATGATGCAAATTTTCCAAAGCCACTGCTAAGAACCCGTCAAAATCTTGGATTTGAGGAATTTTTTTGCTGCTGCTGGCGTCATCATTTTGCGACACTCAAGAATTACAAGACGCAGATTCAGTGCTTTTCACGTGAAAGGTTGATCATTGTAACCGACGTCGAGTGTGCAGATTTTGCAACTTACAGCATCTCATAGAAATGTCTATAGTGTTAAAGAAAATGCCTTAAAATGTCTATAGCGTTAAAGAAAGTCCCTTAAAATGTCTATAGTGTTAAAGAAAGTGCCTTAAAATGTCTATAGCGTTAAAGAAAGTCCCTTAAAATGTCTTTAGTGCTAAAGAACGTCCCTTAAAATGTCTTTAGTGTTAAAGAAGGTCCCTTAAACTGTCTATAGTGATTAAGTCAGTCCCTTAAAATGTCTTTAGTGCTAAAGAACGTCCCTTAAAATGTCCACTTGGCCCATCTTTGTGTTCTGCATCTT
>JAAUXU010006150.1_pt1 | contig 13398 bp, 14 predicted proteins | sample 7278151 | NCBI WGS metagenome assembly JAAUXU01 (sample SAMN14350113, study PRJNA611818) | marine sediment metagenome | isolation source: surface marine sediment (1.8m) | place: French Polynesia: Moorea | collected 2018-08 | reverse complement strand
GTCCCTAGCGGTGGCGCGGACTCCCTCGGAAGGCGAGCCGAGGACGGTGTCGATGACAAAGTCGCTGAGGAGCGGGTGAGCCAGGAATGCCGGCAGGTGCGAGGAGCGCATTTGCAGACAGGTCACCAGGAGCTCGAATGCCTCCCCTGCGATCTGGCAGTCCCTGGGACCCACGATGGTCTGCTGAGCGCAAACACCGGCGTGGAGAGACTGGCTGTCTAGGGAGCTCCCGTCGGAGCCAGAGGAGCCGGTGGAGCTGTCTCTGCTGCGGCGGTTGCCAAGGAAGAAGCGAGGGCGGTCGGAGATCTTCCTCGGCTTGCCCCCCGACGAGGAGATACCTGAGGAAGATGTGGATGACTCTGAGGTGGAGGAGGGAATGTTGGAGGTGGCGGACAGCTGTAGGTTCCCCGCGGCGGCCGCCCACACCACCCGCATCAGGCAGGAGACGGTGTCGCCGAAATCCGTCTCGCTCATGGTCTGCATAAGTCTGGTGGCGGATATGGCCAGGGGGGACTTGACAACGGACGGGGGGCAGGAGGAGGCAGAGGTGGAAGTGGCGGAGGCGGCGGAAGCGGCAGAGATAGAAGAGTCCAGTGCTGAGCGCTTCGGAGGAGTGGGCTTTACCAGCGGGGAGGAGGTCAGGCTGGTGCCGAGGGAGGAGGCGGAAGGGGAGGCGGTGGCGCCACCAGAGGCTGAGGTGGAAGGGGTCAAGGGAGGATTGATTATTCCTCCCCCGACTCCTCCCCTGCCGACGATGATCTGGTGGTCCGACAGCAGGTGCCGTGCTAGCTGAAGAGCCAGTCTGTAGGCGGACTGCCGGATCTCGTAGTCGACGTCCGCTGGCATGGCGTTCTTGTCCATGACGCCCAGGACCATGGCCAGGCCGCCGGAGTGCAGGAATTTGGTGGCAAAGTCCTGCGCGGCAGCGGCCGGGACGGCGGCGGCATGTGTTGGCATCAGGCGCGCCGACAGTACTTCTAAGTTATAAAGCACCCTGAAGGGATTCATTCCGTCGGCGCGAGAGTTGAGGAGGTCCGGCAGCCGGAGAGTCTCGTTGCCGCCCCAGTCGGACTGAGGCTCGGGAGAAGAGGAATGCTGTGCTCCTCCTCCCATCGACGAAGGCCCCCTTCCGGCAACCCCACCTACTCCTCCGCCTCCACCGCCGGAAGGAGTCAGGCTAGGGGCCGCCTTCTTCCTCCTGGGTGAGAGCTTTGGGCTGGTGGCGTCAGTAGTTGCGGCGGCGAAGGGAGGGCGTGGCGAGGTGGAGGTGCCGGTCCCGAAGAGGACGGCGTCGAGGGCCTCTTGGACGGCGGGGTCGGTGGGGATGAGATGGACGATCTTCCTCACGCTCCGGACGATCTTGGGGTCGTTGAGGCTGGCCACCTGGTACAGCATGGGAAAGACCTTGCCGCCTGAGGCCATGATCACACCGGGGAGACTCCTCTCGCCGTCGTCCGAGTCTGAATCGTGCCTGCCGGAGGACGGGGAGGACATAGCAGAGCTGGACGCGGCTGCTGCCGTCGCACCGGCACCCGTCCCTGAGTTGACGGAGTCAAAGTCGCCAAAGTCCTCCTGGAAGAGCACCAGCGCGGTGGAAGAGGAGGATGACGACACGGTCTTGACCGTCCAATTAAACTCCTCCTCATCCCCGAGCGAGCTTAGGAGGCACCGGTCCTTTGAGGCCCCCAGCTCCAGCTCCCCGCAGCTGAACTTGAGCGCCTCCGCGGAAGGCTGCTTGAGGGCCTCTGCCACTCTGGTCTTGACGTTGGCGATGATCTCGTTGGCGTGGGTCTGGATTACGAACTCCTCCTTTTTGCCCGCGTCCGAGGTGGCCGTCACCTTCACCTCCCTCTTCCTGCCATGGAAGGTGGCGGCATGTGGGAGGATGGACCTCCGCATAGACGAGGAGCAGCTCTCCTCGATGGTGGAAATGTAGCGCTCGGCCAGGTGGAGAACGCGGGTGGCCTGCTGAAGTCTCTCGCCCCTGCAAGAAGAGGAAAGAGGAATGTCGAAAATGCGAAAAAAATAAGAGTCGAATGACAGACCTGACGTTAACGGGCAATCTGGACACGTTAGATATGGATATTGCCATGAGGGCCTGAGAGGCAGTCCGCTCTTTGCTTATGCTAGTCTGGAAAAGGAGAACGAGACAAATTAAATTCAATTTGAATTATCAACATTTCCACCTCTCAACCAACTGACCTCTAGCTCGTGCCCCTCCTCTATGGCGCTCTCGCTGGTACTGCTGTCCTCCTCCTGCATGGATATGTCTGCCACGGAGGTAGAGGCGGAGGCTGACTGGAGGTGGAGGACGGACTCGAGGCAGGCGTAGCACCTCCGGATGAAGTCGGTGTGGAGGCGGTGGTTGCGCTCCTCCTTCAGACGGGAGCTAACGAACAGGTACGACATGTTGAGCAGGTACTCGATGGCAGAAGAGGCGATCTTCTCGGAGGAGGCCTCAGTCACCAGCTTCCAGACAAAGTCCAGGCCGGACAGGTCCAAGTTGTCCACGGTCTGAGAAAAAAGGAAATTCATTCAGACATTCAAAAAAGTTATTTTGATTAAAAAAACTCACGAATGGTGGGTTTGTCCCCTTCCTCATGGATCCGTTGGTGACATTTATGCTCTCGAAGTATGCCTTGAAGCACTCGAAGGCGCTCTCGGAGACGTCCTCCGGCCGGAGCGACAGAAGCCGCTCCTCGAAGAACCTAGTCTGGGTCGACACCTCCAGGTCGGTCAGGCAATTCTGGAACCACTTGAACGCCTCCTCACGCTCGTAGGTGGGACTAAAAGAAGACGGAGGAATGTGAAAATGCGAAAGGTTTAGAATTGCTAATGGGCAAGTCACCTCTGGCTGGAAATGAGCGTGTCCCACAGCTCCTGGCACCGAATCCAGGAGAGATAGAGGTCCCCCTCTTTCAGGAGGAACTGGAGCAGGTCCAGGTGGAAGTCCACCAGTTCCTTTCGGGTGTAGCGGCCGTCGTGGGTGGCGGCCACAAGCTTGGTTAGGGTGGAGCCCTTGCCGCTGTTTGGGCCGGAGGTGGGCGAGCCGACGGGAGTGAGGGTCATGTTGCTCAAGCACTTGCGCAGGGTCGAGGTGAGGAGCTTGACGATCTCGTGCTGCTTGTTCAGCTCGGCGAGGGTGGCCTGGAAAAAACGCAATAATACTGTAAGTGGCAGGTGGCAGGCATATTTTCCGAATTTTTGTCAAACGGAAGTTTCGCCAAATTGAAACATTTGAAAAAAATGAAACTTTTAAAATTTCGTAAAGGAAATTTCAGTAATCGAGCAACAAATAAAATCAAAAGTCATGACAGCTCAAGTCGAATCCAACAATAGCCAAGTTATCCCGAAAAAAGGACCCGGAGACGAAGGAGAAGAGGTCTGCGCCAAAGCCGAAAATCCCCTCGAAGCACCGCACGACGATGACCTGTCAAGCCAGGACAAAGCGTCGGACAAGAGCAACAAGACGGAGAAAGTCAACGAGTTAAGTCCGATGCTGAGGGAGCAGGCCGTGCAGACGAGCTTCCCGGTGCACAGCAGCGAGTCTTCTGAGGACACCCTGTTCACGGAGGGCAGCATGGCAAGCCGCTTCGAGGTGGTGGACTTCGCCATCCGCGGCATCAACGAGGCCGGCAGCCTTGACGGAAGCCCGAGGATCCAGGTGCTGGGCAGCCACCGAGGCGCAGGCTTTGAGATCCAAGTGAACAGCAACCTCAACAGCGAGCTGACCTACGGCGGCCGTCGCTTCTTCGTGCCCTTGCCGGCCGTGGTCGCCGCCCTCCTACTCTCCACCGCCTTCTCGCTATGGCTCATCTTCTACGGGCTGCCCATGGCGCTATCCTCCGCGCCTAGTCTGTCCCCGCTCTCCACTCCTTCCTCCGGTGGTGCGCCGGAAAAGAAGGAGGCGGGGGGCAGCTTCCTGCACGCCAGGGTGGTCGGGTCCCTCCTGCACCCCAGGACATTGGACGACTACGGCACCCTGTGGCTGGCCTGGCACTCTCTCGTCTACGTTTTCGAGAAGGTGTGGAGGCACAGCGGCATCGAAATTCCCCACTTGCAACCCTGACTCACGATATCAAGGCCGCACTGCAAGGCACTGATAAGTTTCTGCCAGAGGTTTCTATAGTTCTGTCCTACGTAGGTCTAGTCTACGTTAAGACATGAAAAAACTCGTGACACATAGGTTTCATCGAGTCTATTGGACCAATAATTAGAGCTCAATTTTGGATTCAACAAAATTTGGTCGGTCTATTTGTGCTGCTCCCTCCTGGCAGCCTTGACCCACAGCCCTCCAAGATAACCTCCGGAGATGGAGGCCGGGTCATGCTTGATTTCGGTGACGGTGCGCTCTCCAGCAACCAACCTCACCCTCCGCAGCACCGCTACCAAGGCCATCTTGGCCTCCAAGAGGGCCAGGCGCATACCCATGCAATTGCGGGGTCCTTGGCCAAAGGTCAGGAAGGCGTACCTGCCAGAAAAAACAATCCCTAACAGGAGCCCTAATTTTCTATTTCTTTTTCAACTCACGGAGACCTAGCCTCCTTGTTCTCACTGTTGAAGTTCTCTGGGTCAAACTTGCCCCCGCTGGGGTAGTACTGCGGGTCTCCGTGGATTCCCACAACGTTGATGTGCACCGGCTGGCCCTTCTTGAGCGGGATGCCCAGTCCGCGCAGCACGTAATCCTTGGTACAGACCCTGTTGAAAATGGCCCCAGGGTTGTGGAGACGGAGAGACTCCATCAGCACCATCTCCAGGTACTCCAGGTTCTGGACGGCCTCGTAAGTAAGCTCACCCTCGATTGAATCGATCTCTTCCAATAGCCTCTCCTAGTAAAATTATCTAGTCTTGAACTGAGCCATCATGCATTGGAGCAAAAATATACCTGCACCCCCTGATCAATAGCCAGGTGGTACACGACAAAAGCCAGCGCCTGTGCCGTCGTCTCGAAGCCTGCGGTCAAGAAGGACATGGCAGTGGCAATCAGGAGCTCGTCCTCCACCTCTTTTTTCATCCTTGGTGCAGGCTTCTTTGTCTCCTCGACGCCGTTCAACTTGGCGTCCTTCTCAAACTGGTCCTCGCCTTCAACCACGTATGCTGGAAAACGCATCGATTTGGCAAGAATGTGGAGCCGCTACTCCTTGAACGTACACTGTATACCAACCGGAGTCGTCTCCCTTCAGTGCCTCCTTCATGAGCTTGAGCAAGTCGTTCCGCTCGTCCTTCCTCCTGAGCCTGTCTTTGAGGGCAGCCTCCACCACAGAGATGAAAAATTCAGTCTCCTCTACATTGAAGAAGTTTACCCCGGCGAGCTGGAGCAGCCAGGGGCCAATGACGGGAATCGAGCCCACGACATTTTTCCACCTGGAATTCGGATTTAGCCAACTTTTCTTTTCAAGGAAACGAATTGCCGCTACTTTTCTGCCCCTCTGTTCCTCTTGAAGATGGCGTTCCCGTTCTTGATGAAGGGGGACTCTTCGCCGTCCTCAAAGGACCTTGCGTCAACGCCGAAGGCGCAGGAGGCGATGGAGTCCATGCTGAACTTTCCGCACTCCACCTTGGCCTCGAAGTACTCCCCCGAGTCGGCCTTGGCTTCTAGGCACTTGGCCAGTTTATCGGCTACCTCCGAGATAATCCCTGCCATGGCCTTGAGCTTGCCCGAGGTGAAGATGGGGGTGAAGGTGGCCCTCACCGGGCGCCACTCCTCTCCGCGCAGCATGGCCACCTGGCGAATAGAGATGCGCTCCGCACGGTTCGGGCTGGAGATACCCGCGAAAATAGGCACGATAAAAACCTACGAATCGTCAAGCTCGTCACTTACTTGGGTTGCAGGGGCTTCGGAACGAACCGGTCAGTAAAGTGGTCAAAGTCACGCACCAGGATGTCGCGGACAATCTCCTAGGCATCATAGATGTCAAGTCTCAAAACCAACGAATAACGAATATTGGAACCAAATTAGAAACTCACAGGATCTCTGACACAGAGAACTGGGGTTCTGAACAGGTACGCCCCGTAACAGCGCGATCCCCTGAACATCTCGTAGTTCTCCCTGAACTCGTCCCTGGCCTGCTTCTTGCCCGAGAGCACCGCGCCCCAACTGCCCGAGGGGAACTTGGGGTCGGGGATCTGGGGAACCCCCAGACGCTCCCAGTGCCGGAACTTGTTCAGGTACACGCGATAGTAGCAGGCGAAGGCCAGGGCCAGGGCCGCCAGGAGAAGAAGGATTTGGAGCATGCTTGAACGAATTAAGATCCTTCTTCAAAGGGATTCCAAACGGGAATGACGAGCACTTCACTGGTGCAAATCTGACGGACGGCATAATCTCCTTGAAACGAGGCGGATGCAAAAATTGTTCGTTTGCTTGTTGTCTACCAAAACTTGTGCAGTTATTGTGCACTTGAATTGCAACACGAGATATCGCATCAAATCTCATGCTGATATCCTCGGAGCACTTGATGCAAACAAAATGCACCCACAAACAAAAAGGGACAAGGCAACGCAACATACGGATGACCCATGAATCCGACCCGATGCATGAGCATCGGTGCAATGATCGTCTAAAGTAAAACTATCGCCTATCTATTTAGTGAAAAAGCAAAGAAACAGACATTCTAACCCATCTTACTACAATGCTCCAGTAGAGTCAAAGCTAGGATAAATCAACAGCCCCTCGCAACAATTTTCTCTGGGACCAAGTGGTGAATGTTAAAGGTACTTATTTGCTCATTTGTCCTACCTTGTCCGCCTTGTGGTATAGCGACGTTCCCTTCGATAGAGTCTTGCAAATGTCATGTAGATGCCTGACGGCGAACCCCACGCTGTCCCCCGCCGCCTTCAGGTCGTCCACGCACTTGAGCACGTAGGCCCTCCGCGCCGCGTCCTTGTTAAAGCTCATGTCCGCCAGGATGGCCAGCTGCTCGGACAGCGCCTTCTCCACCAGGTCCTTGGGCAGACCGGGGCGGTGCGCCAGCTCCCACAGCAGCTCGAGCACCGACTGGGTGGAGCGCGTCTGGCTGGCCTCGCGACCGATCCTGCCCACAAGAGCCAGCAGACGCTCCCGCGCCGAGGAAGAGGCCGAGGAGGATGCTTTTCCCAGCCCCTCCCAGGTTTCCCTGACCAATGAAGTGAGGTGCTCGAACTGCGTCGGGGTGAGCTTCGAGGCCGAGGCCGCCAGCATTCCGCACACGTTGTCGGCCACGTGCGCGTTTCCCGCCCGCTCGGCCATCCGCCACATCTTGGTAAGCTCGGACTCCTCCAGTCGGGGGCCGAGGAACTCAACGATGGCCTGGATTCGGTCGGTGTACTGCACCTGGTCAATGTTTCCCTCAAGCGCCACCGAAAGCACTCTGTTCTCTGCCATCCACCTCTGCACCTCCTCGGAAGTAAGGTTTCTCCGACTGTTGCCGCTCCCCTTCTGCTTGGTCTCGTCGATGAGCCTGCTGACCTCCTTGAGCGCCGTCATCTTGGAGTTGAACTGCGGCGTCTTGAGCATGCGCAGCACGGTGCCCAGCCTAAGCTCGTCGGCCCTGGCGGCGTCCGAGGGGCCGAACTGTAGACAGAGCAGCTTGGCGGAGGCGAGCAGGTGGGACACGGAGGAGACGTCCCTGTTCTTGAGGTCGGCCACTCGGAGGGACTCCACGCGGGAAAAGACGAACTCCAGGCACTCGAGGAGGGGCGCCTGAACGGGGTCGCGCTCCAGCATGTCGGCGCAGTTGGCCACGGGGGCCAGGAGCGCGGCGGCTTCGGATAAGGAAATGCCCTTGTTCTGTTCCTCTGACTTTTTGTCTTTCTCCCCTCCGGGCGAGCCGCTGCTCGAGTGCTCCATGGCCTCCTCCTTGTCCTCCGAATCCTTCTTTTCCTTGTCGTCTTCCGAAGATGGCATCTTCCTGAGCCACCGGAAGATGTGGTCGAAGCCGCCCTGCTCGCCGAAGATGTTGATCAAGTCGCACAGCCATCCGAACAGGGCTCGGGAGAAGGAGTCCTTTGGAGGATGAACAAACTCTTTTCTGCTGGAAGAGCTGCTGGTCCTGCTCTCCCACCGTCCCCTGGAGCTTTTGTCCTTGTTCCTGTGGTTCCAGTCTGTCTTGGGGTCAAAGACCATGGCCAGCGTGCCCAGGAGCGCCTCCGTGGGCCCGACCAGCCCCACCTCGTCCCCGTCCCTCAACCTGGCCACGGCGAGGTCAACGAAGAGCTCGACCATGTCGTAGATGCCCTCCTGCACCTCGTTGTGCCACCGCATGGTGGCGTTGGAGGTGAGGAGTTTTTTGAAGGCCTCCGGGAGCACCTTCTCCACGAACTTGACGCAGTGCTCGTCCTGGCAGAAGGTGCCTGATAAAGGAAAAGAGAGGAAGAGAAAGTGTGAAATACTGCTTCCAATACTCGTGCAGAATGAGAAGTTGAGAACGTTCGACTATTTAAGCTTTGGTTACTCACCCTCCTTTGACATCTTTGCCGCCGCCTCTAGGCACTTCCCGAAGGACTCCTCGGTCTTGTAGGGTATGTTCCAGTTGTCCTGGAAGACCCTGGTCTCCAGCTCGTAGTAGTTAGCCAGGGGGAACCCATTGGGACTGTCCTCAGGCTGCGAAGAGGCTCCTCCGCCGTCTTTCATGTCCACGTCGTTGGCGCCCTTGTCCGAGGCCCTGGAGTTGGGCCTGGGCTCGGGTCCGAAGGTGGTGCCGGAGGAGGTGGTGGATATGGAGTCGTTGGTAAGGACGGCGACGGCCTCGCTGAGGTCGTTCTTGGCCATCCTGAGGGCGCGCTTGATCTCCGAGATGTCCGGGAAGCCCATGGCCAGCAGGGTGGAGATGTTCTCGTCGTCGTCCATCTTGGGGGAGTCTTCCAAGGTCGATGACTCAGAATCAATCGGCGGGGACGGGGAGACGGACAAGTGTCTTTTTTGGCCCCGCCTCCACTTAAGTTGCACTTGTCTGGGGAATGATGTCTGGAGAGGTCAACCGAAGATGTTGACCTCGATCACGGCGGCGGAGAGGACGTTCTAGACGCCGCCGTCACTGTCGTTCTCCCTGTCGTAGCCGCTGCGGACCAAGACGGGGACAGAGTTGACGAGCGCGGCCGAGTGGTGGAGGCCGCCGCCGCGTCAAAGTCACTTTTTCCAGTTTACAGAATTGCCAGGTCAGGCAAACAAGAAATTCACCACACTTGACACGTCGGCGAAAACTCTTAGAAATCAATAAAAAGTCAACCACTGCAATGGCAGATCTTTAGTTTAGGATGATACTGAAGTAAGACACACAAATGACCATTGAGTCCGACAACAGAATGGAGCCGTCGTGTACTCACGTTGTTTTCTTTTGTTACTTTGGCGCAAAAAAATCTCCTCCACCTGGCGTCTCTTCCTGATCCCCTCGGGCGTCGCCGACAGAGGGACACGCGGGCGGACTTTAGCTGCCACTGTCCCGCGCCCGCCGCCGCCAGAGTCGCTTGTTGCGGGAGCGGCGGCGGCGGCGGCGGCGGCGGCGGCGGCGGGCGGCGCCCTTTCTCTTTTCCTGCTTAAGTGACGCCAAACAGCGACGCATTCGCGCAATCTCGAAAATTTAGGGGCATTCATCTACATTATCTTCTGCTAGGTAAAGATAGTGGGAAAATTCCCGAATGCAGTAGATGTAGGATCAGTATCACGTATTTAATTAGCATCAAGGATAACACGAGATGAAGTAACATACGAAAATAGTTTCTTTTCTTCTTCTGAAAGTATGCACCATATAAGTGTGTGCAAGTATGACAAGATCAGCTCATTCGATGATGATTTGTTATGACACTTCATAAAAGTAGGAGGGAATCCGTGTGCTGTTTCAGCAAAAACAATGTTTTTGTGCTCTTTTGGTCAATCACTGCTTCGGCGGCTCCGCCAGGCTCTTCTCGTGGCACGAGAGGTGTACCGCCTCGCCGTTTGGCCTGCGGACGATTGCGCCCTGCTGTCGGAACCTCTTGTGGCACAGCCTGCACAGCATCGTCTCTGTCACCCGGACCATCTGGGACTCCAAAGAGATGCGCTCCTCCTGGACCTGAGGAGAAGGCGAAATGAAAATTGTAATCGTTAGTCAAAGAAACAAGATGATAAGGGTGGTCAAAAAAGGTTAAGGAAGTGTGATAAGACTTTTTCTTAATCTAAACTACTGTTTCACTGGTTTTGACTTTCGATTTCCTTCTGTAGCTTGAACATGACATGATGTAAATAGGAATTTATTTCAGTTGGCGGAAAACCTAAACATTTTCAACACACCTGCAGGTGTTCGGCGTGCAGCAGTCCCCTGAGAACCCTCTCATGGTTCCTCCTCGACACGCGCTCCTCCATCTTGGAGCCGAGGAATCGTGCGACGGCGGACACGGGCAGGTCGTCCGGCAGGCACTCCAGCGCAGTCGCCAGATCCACCCTGCTGCCCGCGCCCTCCAGCAGGCGAAGGGCCTGCTCTCGGGCGCCCTCCGGAGGGCGGGTGTTGATGGGCAGGTTGAGGGAGCGCAGGAGGGCGGCCTCTGGGGCGCGCAGCATGAGCCTGAATGCCGCCGAATGGACACCACCCTCCGATGCGCCGCTCTCTCCTTTGTGCCGCTCGCAGTACTTGACGGTGCCATCCACGTCTTTCAGGCGGTAGAGGAGGATGGACAAGGCTTCTCTATGTCTTCCAAGGCGTCCCAGCAGCAGGCATCTCTCCTCTTCCAAAGAGTCCGGCGGGAACTCCCTCTCCAGCAGGGCGGCGTCAAAGTTGGAGTCCTTCCTCAGCAGGAACTCCCTCAGATCTCTCCTGGCCTCCTCCACCGTCGCCCCGTACACTCTCCCGCCGGGCAATTCCGGGAGTCTGTGTTCGTTCTTCCTCAGGTCCAAGACGTACCTCTTGTACTCAAGAGCCAGCGCCGTGTGGAAGACAGGATCACGGTCCCGCCACACGTCAATAACGTGTCTTAAATAAGGAATGGCGGCTGAGCGACGGCGCTCGGCGAGAAAGTCCAACACTTTGGTCCTCTGAAGAGACTCTGCCGCCTCCGTTGCTTCTTCCGTGAACACGCTCAGCCCGTCTGCCTCGGATATGTCAAATACCCACGGCGCGAACTCCCTGATGGCTTCCCAGTGCTCCTGGCCCAGGTTCTGGAGGTACTGCACCGTCTTGATATGGCTCTTGAGAGGGGAATCGCCCCTGCCGTGGTGCTCCTTCAAGAGTTTCAGCGCCTTGTCGTGTGCCCCCTTTGTGTTGTAGAAGATGACGAGCTCCGCGTGTCGGTGGCTCCTATTGAGCACCCTGACGGCCTCGTCCACGTGGCACTGGTTGTCCTTGAGCCTGAGGAGGGGCGCCACCAAGGAGGCGTTGGTCCGGACGTAGCACTTCAATAGAGTTGTGTCCACTATCTGCAGCATGTGCCTCGGGCTCCGGATGGTCTGCCCGTCGGCGATGGACAGCGGCGAGAGCGTCCTCTTGTCGGCCGGGAGGCCGTTCAGCCTGTGTCGCACCTTGGTCAGGTACTCGGCCAGCGCCAACAAAGCGTTCTCCAGCTCCCTCCCTTGTAATCTCGGCACCTTGTCCGGATAAGACAGCTTCTGCCTGTGCTGCTCTGGCAACAGGTCCGCCACCAAGCCAACGACGTGCGATGTGTCCACGTCCAGCTGGTAGAAGACCTCCATGGCCTCGCGGAAGCGGAAGTTGCAGAAGAGGTCGAAGGCGCTCAGGGTCTGGATCTGCTGCACCCTCCTCGCCCTGCCGTCGAGACTCTCGGCGCCGGCGATTCTGGACAGGGCGCCAGCCAGCTCGAACTGCTTATCCCGGATGAGCTGCGGCACCTGAACAGACACAGGCACCATCCGGAGGCACCAGATGTGGGTCTGAGAGGCTACGTAGACAATGCCCTGGGTGCTGCTCGGCGATGAAGAGTCTGCCGATGCCGGTGGCGCCGGGGTGGATATGAATCTTGGCTTGTTCAGCTCCACCGTCTGTATGTTGAGCCTTGGCTCGTCCGTCCTCACCTCCACCGACTTGTTCAAGACGGCCAGCAGGTAGGGGGGGTCGTTGGCCAGCGCGATGGGCGTCTCAGACCACTGCACGGCGTACAGCTTCATGTTCCCCTCCAGGTCGATGAAGGTCGTCTGCTCGTCCTTGCCGAGGGCGAAGCGCTCGCCGTCCGACATCAATGTCACGCTGGCCTCCTAGGAAAAGGAATAATTTGAAATCAACAAAAAAATTTCCTACCTTTCTTTTGTCAAAGCGTCGTTTTGACATTCGATAAGAAAGAAAATGGAATGTCAATTTACCTGGTTCTTCCCCGTCGGGAACAGCTCGCACAGCTCCTCTCCCTTGTCCCCTCCACCTCTGCCTCCCCTCCCGACCCTGATGAGGGCATACTCCCCCCTGAACCCCACGCACACAGAGTCCCTGCACCACGCCAAAGACCGGGGGGCGTCAGGCAAAGAGACGTCGGTGTACAGGTCGTGGAACCGCCTGTTCTTCCAGTAGTAAAACTGCAGCTTCTTTCTCACGGCCACCGCCATCCGCACCGCCACCCCCGTCTCCCCCGTCAGCGTCCGCTGCTTCAGCAGGTCCACGGCGAAGGCTGCGGCGCCCCTGGCCCTCGACACGGTGGTCACCACGGGGAAGTTCATGACTGCAAGGTCCATGTCGTGGACGCGGAGGACGCCGCCGGAAAGGGAGACCAGGATGGAGTACTCGGGCACGGCAGCCAGCTGGGAGATGGGCTTGTCGGAGAAGAACTTGTTGGTGCGGAGGAGTTGGACCCGGGGAGGGGGCAGCGGGGGAGGCGCCGTCGTGGACGAATTGGACAGGTCCGAAGCGGCTGGAAAGGAAAGGAAAAGGACTGTCAAGATCTGTTCACAAAGCAGGCTTTGGCTCAACTTATCCTCACCTGAGCTGTTCCTGACGTCGGGTATCTCCTCCTCCGCTTGCGCGGTGGGCACGTCCTGGTCCGCCGCCTTGACCGAGTACATGAGCAGGTGCCCCTGCTTGGTGCCCACCAACAGGTTGTCCCCGAAGGACACCATGGACTCCACTGTCAGGGGTAGCTTCAGCAGCTGGTGCACCTGGTACGCCGTGTGCATCTTGGCGGCTTTGGAGACGAGGGTGGCGCAAAAACAGGTCTTGGGTGACCCTGTTTCTTCTGTCAGTCCGCCCCTGGTCCTCGTGACATGACTAGGGGGCGATCCAGACAAGCACAGGGAATCCCCGGGCTCGAAGGCCCTGCCAAAGATGCCGCACAGAGGTCAGGACATGACCTACATGGCCTTGAAATATCAAGGCCAGCAACACACGAAAGCGCAAAAAGTCTTTTGATTTTGAAATCTTGATCCTTTCAGCCTTTGTTGACATTGACATTTGCTGCGCAGCTGCAGAATTGTTTCTCTGGCGTCCTTGGGCGCAGTAGGGCGCAGTCAACGCC
>JAAUXU010007054.1_pt1 | contig 13401 bp, 7 predicted proteins | sample 7278151 | NCBI WGS metagenome assembly JAAUXU01 (sample SAMN14350113, study PRJNA611818) | marine sediment metagenome | isolation source: surface marine sediment (1.8m) | place: French Polynesia: Moorea | collected 2018-08 | reverse complement strand
GGCCCTCGTCGCCATTGAGTGGCCACTAGAGAGAGGAAAAGGGGGAGAAATCTTTCGAGTCACCTCTTGTGATTTCCCCTCTGTTCAAGAAGAGGAGAAAAAACTGAAATGCCGCCGGAAATTCTGGAGTGGACAAACTTGATCGGAATTCTGTTCTCTCAATTTTGTTTAGGATCCAACCCTCGTTACCCCTTATCTTAGCGAGTTTTCGCTAATTTCGTTGGAGTAGAGAGGCCGTTAAAAAAGAGGGGGAATTTGGTGGGGAAAAGAGAGGGAGGATGGAGAAGAGAGAGTTAGTACAACCACTCTATCCATTGTCTCCCAAGGCATCTCTTCCTCTTCCCATCATTCCAGTTTGAGTGAGGAGGGGAAGGGAAGGGAAGGGCTGAAAGGAAAAATTTGTCGTCCCCGGTTGCAAAAAATCTCTCTTTTTCATTGAGAGGCAGCAGGGCGGAAAATGAGTAAAAAGGGGTTTTTCTTTCTCATCGCTGTCTACAAAGATACGGGGAATCATGTGGAGCGGCAACGTCAGCAAAAAAGAGATGAAAAATGTACAGAAACAGGAAGCGATCCATTTATATTCGCCCCTATCAGATCAGTCTCCATGAAAATCCATCAGAAAAGACGGATCCCCTCGTTTTTTCTCCGAAAATGGATTGACATCATAGGTGTGCACGGGATATGGTCGGACCAGGGGGGTCCCACCGGATCTCAACCAGGGGGGGGTATGTTTTGGGGTCGAACCAGGCGGGTACCGCCAGTAATGGTCCTTATGGAGTAAAGACAAGTCTTTAAGGGCTATAATGACCAAAAAAACGTGATTTTCTCTATTTCCCCAAATTTTCAACTGTTAGACGCAAACCTCAGCGACAAAGAAATTTTTTCGCTCTTTCTTGATAAAACGCAAAATTTTCAAGCAAACTATCAATAAATATCCGCATTTTGGCTTCTCTTCAAGGTGTTTTCAGAATATTTTTTTTTGGAGCAGGAGGTGTTGGGCTTTAAAACTCAACCACCTTTTGGTCCTGGACAGGGAGGTATATTTTGGGGAGTTGGGTACTTATGGTCCGCACACCTATGATTGACAATGTCCTTCCCGCCGCCATATATGATATAAAAAGCGGAAAGGAATAAAAAATGCAACAAGCACGAATGGACTACTAGCTTGATATTATACGGTGTACAGTAAGGCACACTTTTATCCTTCAACGGATGTCGGAACGCCATAACGATTTCTCCTTTTCTTTCGTTTCCCCTCCCGTAGCGCGCGGTAATGCCCGGATCGTGATTCGGGCGAAAACGAGGCGGAAAGAGATTTGTTGGAATTTTATTTATTGGGCGTCCAGCAGCGAAGGGAAGACTGAGTCGGCCGGAAAAGGAAGAAAGACTCTTGCTATCCCTCTTTTGTGGCCTCTTTGATAGGCAAAACACGAGGAGACTCCGGGATGGAGGTTGGAGGACCTCAGTCAAAAGAAAAGATTTTTTTGGTCCCCGAAAGGGCCACAGGAAGGAGATTTCTCTTTGGTCTGAGTCACCGCTTGCGAAAAACCCATCTCCTCTTTTTTTCCTTTTTCTTTCCCCCTCTTCTTTGGCGAGAAGGGCACTTACTTTTCACAGCAGCCCTTCTTCCCTAATCCTTTCCTTCCCTTCTTTCTCCTCTCAACTCCCGTTTTTTGCAGGTAAGCCAAATTGCCTTCCATTGAGGCACATCTCGCCGTTATCCGGTGGCAGCTCTGGCGATTAGTTTTAAGTCTATTTCCAAGGGAGGAGGGACGGAGGGAGGAAAGGTCATTGGACAAAGGCAATTTCGAACTTTCTCACATTCTCCAATATGATATTACACGTTAGTATCCCTCAAATAGTGCGGCAAAGCGCTAGGGCGATACTCTTTCCAAAGAGAGTAAAAATGGAGTGAAGTGAGATTAAAGAAATTATAGGATACTCTAAGTCAGAAGTCGTCCAGCAAATTACTCCAAGATGGAAAATCCGTTTCCAATTTTGTTTTTGGATGAGGCTTTTTTGGTCTACTACAAGTTCATCCATGGCTTCAATCTGTGTTTTACGGTAGTGTCGAGAGATAGTATGGAGGCCTTCTCTGTCCTTTCATCGGAGGCCGTAAGGGCCATCGGAGCCTTCTTCGGAGTCCAAGCCGTCATCATGTGCGCACCCCAAAATCATCAACAAGACACGGATCTCGCCGTCGCCTGGCAGGAGTATCCTTGGCCGGTGTCTATGATTTTTGGTAGCGACTGATTTATCATGCTTTGCATTAATATTCAGGTTAGTTGGAACTCATGCATTATTTCTAGACCCCTTCGAGCTGGTGGGAGCCCTGGACTCCATACCGGAGAAGACAGTCCTGATCCTGTCTTGCGAATCTGTCAAAGCTGGACTGTCTTCCGGGCACTTCACTCCAGACCGGGTCTGGCTGGTCGACGACAGCTCCGCTGGGATGATTCCCGACAAGCTACCACTTAGGCTGGACAGCAACTTTGTCACATTTTCCAGAAGGAAGAGGAGTTTCGATGATGTTATTCTCGTCGAATCTTATGCCTTCAAGGACAGGACTTTTACGAGACGTCTAGGAACCTGGTCAAGCAGGACCGGACTTCTTAGCATCCCCGTCCCTTCGACTTGGGATCGCAGGGTTGACTTGGAAGGTGCCGAGGTTGTAAGCACTGGGATGACCAACCCGCCCTTCTACGTGCTGGCGAAGGATAGGAGCAGGGCGTCGGGGCTGATGGCGGAGGTGGTGGAGGCCGTCAGACAGGCAATGAACTTCAGGTTCATACTGCACAAATAGCGCATATTTAGGAGTGCAAGGTTGTAAAATTGCTTTGTCCGCAGTATCACTTTGGTATCACCCGACGACAAATCGTGGGGAGTAAAGGTAAGACAAACCGAGAGCAGAGTGATTTTTCTCGATCCAATCAATCAATGCTACGTAGGTGTTTGAGAACGGCACGACCCGCTGGTCCGGCATGGTTGGGCAGCTTCTGTCGGGCGGGGCGGACTTGTGCGGCAGCGGGTTCACGGTGGGACCGGAGAGAAGGGAGGTGCTGGAATTCACCTTCGCGGCCGTCGAGGACCTACTCACGTTGATAGAGCCAAAGAAGCCGCCGCCGACTGAGAGCGGAGGAGGAGGAGGAGGGAAGAAGCTGAACTTGTCCGTCTTCTTCTCCATCTTCCCCCCTCCAGTCTGGACCGCGCTGCTCGCCATCGCCGTCATCGGAGGACTATTCCTGGCCTCTTCCAAGGAAAGAGTCAAAGGGAATAATGTCCTGGGTAGGATGTCTTGGGGAGCCAAGGTGGTCTCTTTGTCGCTCCTGCAGATTGGGAGGGAGGAGGATTTCGTGGGAGCGCCTGGGAGGATCGCGTTCGTTTCAATCAGCGCTCTCAGCCTGGTAAAAATGAGGCGCCGAGAAAAATATCGATTGACAGGTCTACAATTCCTAAGGTGCTTTTCCACTCTTACCTTGGCTGCCTGACTGCTCGCATGGCTTCGGGGGACTCCCCCGTTCGCCTGGCCTCCTTCGAAGATGTCTTGGACGGAGGATACACTGTCTACACAGCGGCGGGGGGAGCTTTCCACGGGTTCTTTCTCAACGCTAATGAAGGATCCGCGGCCAAGAAAGTGGGGGAGGTGGCTTTGAGGACGCTTCCAGTCCAACCTGGCATACTCAAGGATTTGAAGTATTCTCTCGCATATAAAGTTATTCCTATATTTATACGGAGTCTTCCTCTAGGCACTTGGTGACCACCTTGCCCAAGAGTGTGATTTTCGTCCCCGCCTCCTACTACTCTGGCGATCCCGCTTTGGTGGTGAGGGAAGACTTCCGCGACGCCCTTAGGACCCGCCTGGCGTTTGGAGCCAAGGTCGGGTCGGGTCGGAGCTGATCCCGGCGCTGACGCACCACATGGTAGGATTTTCCTCAAGATCGTTGATTAGCATTGCTTTTGCGGTGATGTTTTTGCAGTATTGTTTTAACGAGAGTCACAAAAAACGGCGGTAGAGCCTTTATACAGATACTGTTGTTACAACAATGCTGAAAAAAGCTCGATAAAACAAGGTTTCAAAAAACGAAAGTAAAACGACTCTCCTGGTGAACTTTTTCCCGTGCAGGACAAAGCAAGACAGTCTGGCTTGCTTTCACACCTGAGAGACAAGTGGCTTCGCGGCGGAAGGCCGAGGGAGGACGAGGGGAGGATCTTCGTCGCTGGGGACGAAGCGGCGGCGGTCGTCCTAGGATTCGATAATCTGGTGCTCCCAGCGCTGGCGGCGGCAGCGGGGGCGGTCGGAGGGGTCGCTTGTCTGGCCGCAGAGAGGATGGCCGGATGAATGCGACAATAGAAGAAAAAAGTTACAACACCTCGTTTTCCTTTTGCGTTCTAAGGACCGTTTCAATGTCTCACACAAACATATACTCCAGGGTTTTTTTTTGCTAAGTCTATTTTGCGCCCTTTTAATAGCGCAGTTACCTGCGGGAAATTGAGGTTACTGATACATTCACGTCCCCTGGCAAAGGCTCATAGTGTTCTCCTCTTCTGCGACAAAGAAGCACTAAGGAAACACAAGATCAATTATTTGCGTGAGCAGAGCCTTATCCCTGAAAATAGAAAATGGTGGGTAGACAAAATTAGTTCATCGTGACTCCGGAGGTTTTTTCCATCCCGCTCCTTCCGAGGAGGAGGAAGATACTCCTTCTCTTCCGTTTTTTGCCTCCTCCAGAAAATCCTTGAGGTCTTGATTGCTTGAGTGTGTGAGTGCGTGCCTTTGCCCGGCTTCCATTTCAGCAACGGACACACCAGAGGGTGAGAAGAAGGGGGAGGAACTCTCAACCCCTCGTAAGTAAGGAGGGAAACCGCCGCGGGGGACGGAGCAAATTGATACCACAATGGCGAGCGCCACTTTCTGACTCTTGGATTGGGGGGAAATAGGCGGGCAGCATCGGATTGCATTTCAATTTAGAGCAAGGCCGCCGCCGCCGCCAAGACATGAGGAAAAGTGTGTTTTGCCACCTTCCAATTTTGGATGTGACTTGACCTTTCCAGCCGAATTCGCAACGCAAAATTTTGATGCAGATTGCAAATTATGCTGGAATGCAATTTTAGATGCATGTTGATTAGCAGCGAAAAATGATCCACCAGGATATGGCAAGGTGTTGGATAAATGTGTGGCTGACCGTCTTACGTATATGTAGGTATGCAAAGGAAACCCGTTTTCAATTTCATTCCAGCGGAGGTACTCAGCTCATCCTTGGCCCCTTCCTCCTTTTCCTCCTCCGCCACCTGGCAAAACTCTTGGCATCGCGAAACGAGAAGAGAGAGGGAAAGAAAGTCGAATTAAGCCATGCCCATCACTCCACCCGAGTCTGTGTTTGTATGTGTATGCCCCTCTCTCGAGCAGGTGGCGGCGGCGGAGTCAGGGAAAATGAGCAAAAGAGGTACTTTCACCTCACTCGGATTCTGAGTTGCGACGGTGACGGCGACGGCGACGACGACCGTGGCCTTTTTGGCAAGCAAGAGCAAGGAAAAGAAAAACCAACTAGTATGTACGCTCGCACGCATGGGCATACCATACGGAGGGGAAAGGGGAGATAAGTGGGGAAAAGATTTCTTTCTTCCCCTCATCTCTTACGAGAAGGAGACGCGTTTTTTCCGCTCTGTCAACAGTCGAGAAGAGAGGGAAATTATCCCCCTCCTCCTCTTTTCCTTCAACCCTCGCATTTCATGCAAAACCGATCCTGCCCGCTCGGAGAGGGGTCTCGGGTGAGCTTGGATGTCCGCCCGACTTCTACCCCGGGGGTCCCTTTAAGGAAAAGAGGGGGAGGAGAGGAAGGGGGAGATCCTTGCCTGGCTGGTGGTCACGGGGGCTTACTAACCGTAGATTAAATATTTCAAAAAAGTTTTCGCTTTGTCTTTTCAGAACAAAAAAAACATTTTGCTTTGTCAATGACTCTTTCAACCGATCTCTTTTGCAAACTGAATATGAATACAAGTCTATGCCTCCTCGCTGCTGTCCTTTTCCCCCTGACATGCGACGGCCGCTCTGCGATCCTCCATCCGCGATATCTCGACGAAAAAGATCAGAGACGACGATGGAAAAGGAAGGAAGAGTGCATGACGGTGATTAGCAGCAGCGACTCGACTCCGCTAGGGATATACGTACTAGGGGAGGAAGGGTTTCGAAATGTGCAAAAAAGGGTTGGTTGGGTCCTGACACGGGAGTTATGGGGCGTATCGCTTTCCCACATATCGGGCGAGCCGAGAAAAAAAGGGAGACTTTCGAAAAATCCTCTGGGCATGACTGCGGGCTAGCGGTCAAGACCCTTTTTTGCGGGAAAGTCTTTTCCTTCCTTCCCCCGCCCCATGGTTTGAATTTTTATCTGGCAAAAAAGAGGGGGGGAACCTACGGTGGTGGTCGCGACGAGCGGAAAAAAAGGAGGGAGTTTTATGCCCCTTTTTCTTCCCTTTCGAATCTTCCGCGAGCCTCGAATTTCACGGGTCGGTGAGTCGCCACTCCGATAAAAAAGGAGGAAGGAAAAAACTCAAAAGAATGGACATTCCTCCGTGAGCCCGACCGAATTTTGATATTTTCTCTTTTTCTCTCTTTCCATGATGACTGTTGCTCGAAAAGGAGGGTCTGGAAGTGTCAAAGTTCCTGTTAAAGTGAAGGAGGGGCGTTCCACTTTTGGCGCGTAGTGACTTCCCAAAAAAGGAAGAGAGACTCTTCTTTCTTTTTATACGAAGGCGTCTGTTGCTGCGGAATGTTGCTCCTCTTCTTCCTCATTTTCGTGTGCTGCACAAAAAAGGTGGTAGTAGTGGGAAAGGGGAGGGGAGTCTCTTGCAGTTTCGAGTTTGGGGCTCTTTTCTGGCGAAATCGCCGTTTTCCACAGCGCGGTCATCGTGATGGGGCGTAATCAGAGATCCAAGCGAGCACCACCGTTCGAGGGAAAAGAAGAGAGAGGCGTGTCATGACGTTCCTACTCTCTCTGGGGTATGTAGCACAAAAGTTTCTCTCTTAGGATTTGCCAACCTGTGCAGAAAAGCTTCTCTTCATTTCCCGGTTTAAATGGTAAATTTCTTGCCAGCCGACAGCAGGGCAACAGCCTCCGCCGACAAAGTACCGCTCGCCTTCCGGGAAATGAAACGGGGAAGGTGTTTTGGCATTTTTAGTGAGATTGAAGTAGGGGGAGAGACGCCGGGGTTCTTCTTCCACAACGTCCACAACGAACAAGAAAAGACGGAGAAGATAATCCCGCGATCACGCCAGGCGTAAATCAAAGCGAGAAGAAGCCAAGAGGGAGAAGCCCAGAATTTGCTCACGTAAGCCGATTTCGGGGGCTAGCTCTTTTTATGGCCAAGGAACGAACGGCAGTCTATCGTTTCTCCATTCAGCTTCTATGGATCATTTTATTCGTGGACATACAGAGTGCAAGTTGCGAAATCAGAATCCTTCTCCTTCGTCGTCGCACGAGAAGACAGGTCCATTTTTCGCGAGTCCTCCTGCACGCAGAATAATTTTTTTCCGCGGACAGTTACACGCCCATCAAAACCCTTGTGGTGCAGAAGGATAGAGGCATGCACGGCGCCACCTGATGCCCTCCTACCCCATACTCAACCCACACCTCTTCCCCTCAGGGTTTCTTAATTGATTGCCCCTGCCGCAAGAGGGAGAAATTCCAGAGCGGCCTCCCATCGCCAGCTCCTCCCCCAATTAAACGGGAACCCCTCCTCCCTTTCCAATCGGCTTCAATCAGTCTGACGTCCACCGCCAAGAGGAAGAGAAAGAAGGAAAACGACTGCGGCCACCGCTTCAGCAGCACGCGATATCAGATTCTCGGCTTGGAATGCCAGGATCGCAAATGGACGAAATGGAAGAAAAAGGAGAGGCAAAACGGTCGGATAATTTTGAGCAATTTTTATTTTCGGTTTTATTCTTTTTCACCTTTAGCAGATAATAATAACTTGCGGACGTCCTCACAAAAACAAGGATACCCTTTTATCACAGGTATTTTCCCATCTCCTCCTCCTCCTATTTTTCCACTTCCATATTTCTCTCGAGTCGACAAAAGCATAAATATTTGAGCGGAAGAGGGGAGGGAGGGTTCTCTTCTGTCCACGCGGGGTGCATTTTTAGCAGGGGTATTTTTTGTGTGTGGGCGGATTCTCATCTGACAAATTGGGAGACAGACCTCGGAAAAAGGAAGATTGTGCACAAGCACACGACGGCGACGATGGCAACGGTCTCTTTCTTCCCTTTTCTTCTTTCTTCCTTCCTCCTCCAATAAAGGCCAGTTAATAGTCGAGTGGCGGCGGCGGCGGCGGTTGTTTGGGGAGGTGTTCAATTTTCTATTTGCTCTTCTCCCTCCCCCTCCTCAAATGTTGACACAGAAACTTTGTGTCGAACAATGAAGAGACTCCACCAACGATGATGACTGGCGATCCTCGAAGTCTGGTTCTTCCTCCTCCTCGTTACTCTCCTTGCTCTGGGCACGAAGCCACTCCTCCTCTTCTCTTTCCCCCATTGTCCATTGAAGTGTTTTTGTCGAACGGGAAAAGGGGGGAGGGTTAACGGTGGCACTTAGCTTTCAGTTCTCTCGATGGTAAAAGTTGAATCACAGCTCCGGAAAAGAAAGTTCGTTATCGCCCCCTTTTTCCACCATTTCTTTTCCAATTTCTTTTCTTTTCATCTCCACTTTTCTTTCTCAGATGTGCATGACGACCGATCGGTTCGGAGAGGTGGAGGAAGCCAGCATATGTTGTTGTTGCTGCTGCTGGGGAGGATGCTGCTGCACCTGAGGCCCAGGAAGGTTGGGCATCACGATCTGGTGGTAGTGCTGCGGCTGCTGCAGCGTGTACAGGTGCTGCGGTTGCTGCTGAAGGACGGGAGGAGACGGGAGCATCCTCTGGTGGTTGATGAGGCTGCCGCCGTTGGTGATGGAGGGGACGGGGGTGGAGACGGAGGAAGGGGGAGGAGGGGGAAGGTAGGTGGCATAGCGCGGTTGGTGGTAGTAGTGCCCCTCGGCTTCGGCAGCCATAGCGGCATTCACGGCGCCGCCGTTCACATGACTCATGACTCCGTTGCTGATGGTGCTGACACCGACACCCGCGCTCTTCACCACGTTGTTGTTACCCAGCCCCGACGCCGCTGGCGACGCCGCCGCCGCCTGCTGCAAGTTGGCGGCCAACATGTGCCCGCTGGCCACGCTCGCACTGCTGCCGCTCTTGCCGCCGTTCTTTTTTACAACGTCAGGGAGGGCGTACCTCAGCTTCTCCCAGAAGAGCCTGTCTCCCCACTGCAGCACGATGGACGTCTTGAGGTAGAGGCGCAGGTCTGGGTCGACGTCACGAGAGTTGACGTCTCCCAGCGTGACCACCAGCAGCCTCCGCCGGAGCCCAGACCTCAAAGCCTGGTGCAGGCCGGACTTGTAATCGTATCTCGACCACTCGGAGCGGAGGAAGTTCTCGGATAAGACGATGACCGTGCGGCGGGAGGCGGCGGCGGCCTGCACCACTGCGTCTGCCACGCCCAGGCCGTTGCTGCTCGTGCTGGGGAGGTCACGGTGGTGGAGGCAGACGCGGTAGCTGGGGCTCTGCTGGGGTTCGCCGTCCCCGCCTCCTCCGCCTTCCAATTCTCTCGCCAGCACATCACGGACGAAACGGTCGTCCTTGGGGCTGTAGCTGACGAAGACGTCGAAGAGGCGCTGATGATGCTGGTGCTGGTGCTGGTGGTTCCCGGAGCTTCCGCTGCTGTTGCTGCCGCTCTCCAGGGTACCGGTCTCTACGTTGTCCCTGTCCCCGTCGTCGCTGAAGCTGCTGTCGAATACCCTGACGCCGTATTTGGAGTGGATGTAGACGCGGAGGGTGTGGCGGTAGAGGAAGGCGGCCAGGAGGACGAAGAGGACGAGGGCAAAGGAGGCCAGGGTGGCAGCCAACAAGGGGAGGTAGTCCTCGTCCACCAGCTCTTGAACGCGGGTGGTGGCCTGGACAGAGTGCATCATGCTGCCGCCACCGGAGCCGGTGCATGTCGAGACGTCAAAGTCGGACATGCGCACGTTGGCCACAGCGGTGCTCTTCTCACCATTGTCGCTGTCCGCCTCGTTGGAGACGCAGGCAACGGACTCGGCGTCAAAAATCTTGCTGCTGCTGACGGACATCCAGGAGCGGAACCTCTCCATGTACTCGCAGTCACACGACCAAAGGTTCTCGGCCAGCCTCACGCTGACCAGGAAGGGGTTGAAGGTGAGGCCCCACACGGGGAAGTCGATGATGCGATTGCCGTGCAGGTGGAGCACCTCCAGGCCTCGCAGGTACTTGAAGGTAGCGTCAGCGATGAAGGAGATCTCGTTGTTCTGCAGGTAAAGCTCCCTCAGCCCTGTCAGGCCCTCGAACTCGTATCCGCGGAGAGAGGAGATGCGGTTGTCCTCCAGGTGCAGCACGCTGAGGGACTTGAGCCCGTTGAAGGTCTTGTTCTGCACCTCCTGGATTCCGGAGGCGTTGAGGTGGAGAACGCGCAGGTTCTTCCTGCCGATGAAGGTGTGGCTGTCCAGCTCGGTAAGGTCGTTGCCGTCCAGGAAGATCTCGGTGGCGTCCATGGGCAGCTGCTCGGGCAGGTCGTTGAAGCCCTGAGCGGAGCAGACGGCAATGTTCTTGGACCAGGAGTTGTCATGGTAGCAGGTGCAGTTGTCCGGGCAGGACATCTCACAGTCACAGGCGTCAAAGTCGCAGCACTTGCACAGGGCGAAGCAGTGTGTCTCATAGGGGCAGAGGAACTGCTCATTCCTGGCCTCCACCAGCGGCACATAGGACACCTCCCGCGTGTAGACAAGGCGGCAGTAGATGGACTCAATGTCCTGTATGATGGGGTAGTTCTGTGTGGCGCTGCCGGCCGCAGAGTTGATGCCCTTGAACCAGGCCATCTCGCAGTCGCACTCAACCGGGTTGCCGCCTAGGTAGAAGTCGGGCAGTCGGCTGACGTCGGAGGAGAGCCTGAGGGCGTTGCGGTCGACGGAGCGGAGCTCGTTTACGGACAGGTCCACCTTCCTCAGGCGGGTCTTCTTGAAGAAGGTGTAGGGGACGACTTGGGAGATGGCGTTGTCATTGACGAGGAGGATCTCGACCCCGTCCGGGACGCTGCCGGGGCCAAGCTGGCTCAGGCGGTTGAAGGAGGCCTTAAGCTCACGAAGGCGAGGGGCGGAGACGCCGCCCTCCGCACCGTCGTTGCCGCGGAAGCTGTTGCCCAGCTCGGTGATGAGGTTATGGGAGACGTCGAGCCAGTGGAGCGAGCGCGGCAGGAAGCCGTAGTCGAAGCTTCCGATGGCGTTGTCCGACACGTTGAGCCAGCTCAGATCGGGAAGGGACTGGAACAGCCCCTCCATGTCAGTCAGCCTGTTTGCGTCCAGGCGGAGGGCCTGCAGCTTCTGGTTTCCGTCGAATGCGCCCCTCTCCACTCTGGAGACGGCGTTGGAGGAGAGGTCGAGCACCTGGAGGGCCGAGAGGGCCGAGAAGAGCTCCCTGCTCACGTTGGAAACGCGGTTGTGGCTGAGCTGCAGCCGCCACAGCCCGGGCAGGCGCAGGAAGGCGGCGCCCTCCAGCGACGAGATGCCGTTGCGGCTCAGGTCCAGCGTCTGCAGATCCCTGAGCGCGGCAAGGGCGGCGGGGGCCGCGCGAAGAGAGTTTCGGCTGAGGTCCAGCACCAGCACGGAGGTGCAATTGGAGAGGGCGCCGTCCGGCAGGGAGGAGAGCCCGTTGCCGGAGAGGTGGAGGTGTGTGAGCTCCGGCAGTGGCAGCGGCCCGCCGACAATTTCTCGCAAGGAGTTTGAGGACAGGTCAAGTCGCTGGAGGCGCCGCAGCGGGGAAAACACCGGCGAAGGAAGCGTCTCCAGGCGGTTTCCGTCCAGCCTGAGCGCCTCAAGGCGGAGCGTGGACGCAAACAAGCCCTCATTATCTCCTCCCAAATTCTCCAGGCGGTTGCTGCTCAGATCCAGCTCGAGGAGAGAGGACAGATCGGATAAGACTCCCTTCCCTAGACTGGATATGCTGTTGCCGCTCAGATCCAGCTTCCTCAGCTCGGTGAGTCCGCGCAGGGCGTCCTCCTCCAGCTCGGAGATGGAGTTGTTGGCAAGCAGCAGGTCCTTGAGGGAGCGGGAGGCGTTGGCGAATATGTCGGCCGGGAGTGAGGCGACGCGGTTGCCGCTCAGGTCAACAGAGCGGAGGGAGGCTCCCGCGGGCAGCGAAGAGACGAAGCCGACAAAGTTTGATGCCAGCCTCAGCTCCTCCAGTCCGCGTGCGGCGGCCGAAGGGAGGTCGGAGGACTCCAGGGTGGAGATCTCGTTGTCGGAGGCGTCGAGCAGTCGGAGGGCGCCCAGGCAGTCGGAGTCCGCCGATTCCGGGTCCGCGACGTCCCTGAGTGAGGCCATGCGGTTGCCGGACACGTCCAACTTGGAGAGGAGCGGCAGCTGGCACAGCTCAGAGGGTGGGAGGGATTGGAGGCCGTTTCCCGAAAGCTGCAGCACGCGGAGAGAGGGAAGGCCGGAGAAGGCCCCCTCCTCCACTGTGAGCGACGGCGAGGAGGAGCCCAGCAGAAGCTGAGGCGACACGTCCAGCAGCTCCTCCTCATCCTGGTTGGCAGAGGTGGTGATGACAAGCTTCTCCAGCTTCTCCAGCCCGAGGAAGGCTCCCCGGGGGACGAAGGCCAGCCTGCAGCCCACGATGGCAAGCTCCCTCAGCTCTGACAGGTCGGCGAAGGCGGCCGCCTCCAGAGCAGAGTGGGCCGATGTGTCTGAGCACCGCACGGTGAGGGCGGAGGTGCCCTTGGAAGGAATCACGGAGAAGTTGGTTCGCTCCGTGTCCGAGTTAATGGCGGAGAGGTGGCAGGTCAGGGAGAAGCCACCGCGGCTGTCACCACCTTTGGGAGGAGGGTTCAGCTCGCAGTCGTCAGGGGCCTCGTAGCCCAAGACGGCGGCGGAGGTGCTGAGCAGCAGCAGGAGCTGCAGCAGAGGCCAAAGCCTCCGCCTGGCCATGCTTCTGGCCATCGTCTTCTTGTTACCGTTGACTCGAACTCCAGGTGCAGAAGACGCTCTTCCCGGGACTCATCTTTGTTGGAGGAGTCCTCTCGGGAGGTTTTTTTTGCCCTTGCCTGCAAAAAGAGAGAGAAGAGTTGGGGAGTTATAAATTAGGGGCTTTGAAGGATGGCACGGAACGGAAGAGGGGGATGTTTCTGGAGGAGTGCAGATGAAAACTTGGAAAGAGGGGGGCTTTGCTCTCCCTTTTTATTTTGAGTGTGAAAAGGGCTCGACTATAAGGAGCTCAAAGAAAAGGACCACCAACGGATAAGAAGGAGCTGAAGGATTCATTCTTGAGCTGCCAGTTCTAACAGAAATTTTTAGCCCCTTCTTC
>JAAUXU010094215.1_pt1 | contig 13402 bp, 16 predicted proteins | sample 7278151 | NCBI WGS metagenome assembly JAAUXU01 (sample SAMN14350113, study PRJNA611818) | marine sediment metagenome | isolation source: surface marine sediment (1.8m) | place: French Polynesia: Moorea | collected 2018-08 | reverse complement strand
GCTGCTCCTCTCCCCTCTTTTTTCCGTGCAGGAAGGGGAGAGGGGAGGAGATGGAAAAGGAAGAGAAAGTGGAGCATGTCTATTAATCCAAGTTGCTCTCTCTCTCTCTCTCTTTCCTCTCTCTCTCTCTTTCTGTTCTTGGTGCGAAAGAGAAAAAGCTCTTTTCTTTTCTTCTTCTTTCGAGGGAGGGGGGATTCCGCGGCGGCGGCGGCGGCGCACGCGTGACCGAAATGGCAGATTGGGTCTAGAAAAGAGGGAAGGGGATGGAGGGAAAAGGAGGAGAGTGGGGAGCAGAGAGTGCACAAAATATCCCTTTCCGCTCTCCTCCCTCGACAGTCGACACGCCGCAATTTTGCCAACTGTGGCGGCGGTCCCACTCTTCTGCCCATTTCCTCAGAATTATTCCAATGTTCCAATACCACGACACACAACGCGGCCACTCACCCCTGTGTATTGCACCGCATATTGAACTACAAAAGGACCCGCCAGACGACGAGGGAATTGGGTTAAACACATCGCTTATAATCAGAGCGTCTGGTCGGTCGACCCGAGGGGAAGCATATTTATGCTGACCATCACTGCTAACTTTTTTCCCGTCTGTCTCGCCCAGTGATATGTGCGGGATTGGAAATGGAACTTTTTTGCCGTCCGGAAAAGACCTCAGAGGAGGCCCTCTCTTTCTTCCTCTTTCTTCCTCAGTCCTCGTCCGCCCGCCCCCATTTGTCAAAAAGTCTGACCAAACCAACCCCCCCACGTACTAAGGGGAGGAAAGAGAAGACCTTTTTTGCCACCTGTGCAATAACTCACTCAGACGTCCTTCTCCTGCCCTTCGTCTCCTCTCGGCTGCGCTAACTTCCCTGCCTCTATTTCCCTTTTTCCTTCTCCCATATCTAAGATCGTGTAAGTTTCCCGCCGACGAGAAAAGTCCGGTGAGAGGACTTGAATAAAGCAAAAGGTCGCCAAGTCTTGCTTCTTGCAAATTTCAGCGCCTCAGTATCGAACGGAGGAGGTGAGAGAAAGGCTTTAAATTCTTCAAAGAGGTCCTCTGTGCAAGTGTACCTACATATCGTCCCTTGGAAGCTCCATTTGTTTGCTCCTACAGTGCAGCACGCAGAACAAAGTCCGTTTTACAGAAATATACCGCACCTCGGTCCCGTTACGTGAAGGAAGCAAAACACTTGCTCTCTTGCTGCTATTCCCCATGCGAATTCGCCTCCGCCTCCGCCCCAACCTTGACCACCGCGGAAGAGGAGGGTCGGCCCAACAGAGTGCAAAAACGGGGAGCGTTTAAAGCGCACCTCCCCTGTCCGCCGATCCCGCTTCGCGCAGCCCCGCACTCATCCCCTTGAGAGAAAGAACGAAAAAGACACGGAAGTGGAACTGGAACGGAGGGGGAGTAAAAAAAACCCAGAGACAGGGAAAGAAGGAGGGGGATGCCCTCTCCCTATTTCCCCCCGGTGATTTAGTGAATTTCGTAGAGTGCCCCTCCTTTCTCTTCCCCTCCTCTCTCTGGATCGAGGAGGAAAGAAGAGGGGGAGGAAAGACCTTTTCGCAGCAAACTTGTCCTCTTTAATCAGGGGAGGGGGCTGCGCCCCCCTTTCCCTTTCGTTTTCCCTTTTTTCGACAAAAGAATTTGTCAAACTGTCGGGTGTACGGCGGCCGAATATATAAAGAGGCCTCTCTTCCTCTTCCCTCGGAGGCCCTCTCCTCCTCCGTCATTGAGTTACCGCTCCCGGGCGGCGCCACCTCAACTCGTTACCCGGGAAAAGGGCGAGGAGTGGTGAAGGCCCGCGCGGGGGCGACGACGCCCTTCTCCTCCCCTTTTTCTTTGATCCTCGGGAAGGTCTGAGACGCTACTAGGCGGCGGCGCGACACTCTGTAATAGCGGACAGGACATTGAGGGGGGGAGAAAGGGGGGAGAAGGAGTTCTTTGAAGTCAAGTCAAGTCTTTCTCCGTTTTTTCGCCGGCAAAAGGTCGCACGGAGCGAAGTCCTCCTTCTGGATGGGATTACCGAGAGAGGCGAAGGTCTCGGAAAGAAATCCAATGTCAACTTTTACCCCCGACTCGCGCTTTCGATTATCTTGACTCTGCAAAAATACCATATCACTTGCCTTATGCCCACCGTCGCGATGGCGTGGGCAAGAGGCCCTGCTCGCAGTGCGTACCACGCAACGCCCTGTCAGAAGTCGTGCGTCTGACATGGAGGCGTGGAAAGGGGGGTGGGGGAAGAGACGGGAAGAGATTGGGACGGAGTGAAAAAGGCAGGAGGGCAGAAGGGTGAGAGACCTCAAAGGCGAGCAGGAAATTAAGGCCTTAACTTTGCTCGGCACCTTCCACCGCCTTTTTTTGGGCGAAAGCGTTGTGTACGGGTACAAACGCAAACGCACGTAGGAGGAAAAGGGTTGGGAAGAGCTGAAAACTTTCTGAATCTCTCTCTTTCTTTAGTGATATCTTGTACGTACGTACGTGGTTGGTGCGGAGAAGGAGTGCGGGAGTAGGGAAGGGAGCCAAAAATACTGCAAAGAGCTGCGCTGCGCTGGTTCCGCGAGGGGGGGAGAGAAGGCCAGATTGCTCTTAATTAGGCAATGGCCCTCTTCTCCCACCCTCTGACTCCAACTCAAGGAGGAGGAGGAAGAAGAAGGGGTTTTCTCCAGTGGATCTTGCCCACTAGTTCTTTGGGTGGCTCTCGGCGACGGGAGGCGGGGGGGGGGAGCGTCCCCAAAGGCTCCTTTTTCTCCTCTTTTCCTCGTCCTATCCTTTTTAGCCCGCCGCCGCCGCTCGAGCAGCCTCTTTTCTCCCCCCCCTCCTCCTCCAGACAACATTTTCTCTTTCTCATTCTCGTTCCCCCCATCTGTGACAAAAGGGAGGAGGAAGTAAGGAGAGAAGAGAGAGAGAGAGTGGAAAGTTTTCTTCTCCACTTCCACTTTCGCACTTCCCGTTCAGGAGGGATTCGACAATCCTGTTGGGCAGTTCAAGAGCGTTGGTGAGTTGGGGAATCCTGCTATACCGTATATATACCATAGCAATTTGACAAAGCTGTCATGTTGATGCGCAACAATTGGCGAGGCCGTCCTCGGTTGTCAACGCCCTCATATCCTCAAACAGAGGAGGCGGAAGAGAAGAGGAGGAGGGGGACAGGGGCGACGGCGGCGGCCTTTGCTTCTCGACCAAAGCTGAGCCCCGATCTTAGACTTTTTCCCTGCTCCTTTCTAGGCTGCCAGAAAGTTTTTCCTCTCCCTCCGTTCTCTCCGTCTCCCCTTTGGAAAGGAAAGGGGGAAAGATTGCCTGACAATCACTGGCGGCCTCCACGGATTGAGGAAGGAAAGAAAGAAGAGAAGGGGAAAGACTGCGTATTATCCTTTTGTCCCGATCCACGACGAGTTTCAGACATTTTCTACGTCTAGGATCCCTTAGCTTGTCAAAGCGACATTTTATGTACCACTGTAAGTACAATACATATCGGAAGACGGTTGGAAAAGGAAATGAAATTGCCCCGTAGAGCTTTATCGAAAGTCGATTTTCGGTACAAAGCGTTTATTTAAATTAAAAATGTCACGTTTGGCCTAATTGTTCTCTTTTATTTTGCAGTCTGCGAAACCTCCAACATCCTCCTCCGATCACCAGCGATGATGACGCCTCCGTCGGGGGTCCTTTCTTCCGTCCTCCTCCTCCTCTTCCTCGCTGCGCCAGTCAACGGTGAGTGCTATTCCCTGCGTAAAGGAGAGGGAAGAAGAGGACGATGCAGAACTTTTTTTACTTTACGACACGTGATATGGGAAAACATCGTCGTCGGGAACAGGGGGAAGGGAAACCCTCTCTCCTTTCCTTTTCTTCCTTCTTCGGCCTTGCCTGAGGCCGCACACTTTTGCCCTATTGAATAAAACGGGGGGCTTAGCACAAAAGAAGGCTCTCTCTCGACCCATTTCCTTGATATCCCTTATTCTGATACCGCCCGCCCGCCCATTCAATTCATTCTTTGTACTTCGCCCCCTCCGTGAGTGGAGCTGCTCCCATGAGACGGGAATAAGGAATTACTTGATCTCCTCCTTCCCCTTTTTTCCTCCTCCCTATTTTGGCAAATGTCTTCTGCGTTTGTCAGACAATCTCTCTCTTCCACACCCGTGCCTCCCTCCCTCCCTCTCTCACTCCACGATTCTTTTTCGTGCTCGACTTGCATTTCTCCTCCTCTTCTCCCCCATTCCTCCTTTTCCATTTAGCTAATGCGAAGAGAGGGGGGAATGGGAAGGGATGTCAAGAAGGCCTTGAAAATCATGGGGTGGGACAGGGAGGGGCGACTAAATTCTTTTCCGAGTTCCTTATTCTCCCCGTGAGTAGGAGGCTCTCCCAAGGATCGGCCAAAGATCAAAAGCTGTTAGCTGTGTGTTGATATGTCTCGAACTGATAAATGTGTTGAAGATATAAAAAAGAATTCAAGAACCCAAAATATAAAGAACCCATAGGAAACGGCAATTCCCTTTCTGGTCGGGACTGAACCGGCGTCACCTGTCACGTCACCGCCGTGCAAAGAAAAGAAAAGACATTGCTGCAACAAACAAGCAGTGAAGGGGGGAAGGGACAGGGGGAAGGTGAATGCGCCGGCGGGAAGAAGGACGAAACGGTATTCAGGCTCAACAATGGCGGCGGCGTGGGGCTGCGAAAAATGCTCTTCCTCCTCCTCCGACACCCGACAGAGCTGGAGGCAGGAAAATGCATCTCTTTCCTCCTTCTTTCCTCCTTTCCCTTCTTGTCCCGGACATCCGAGTGAGCGCCCCAAAACCCAACCGACCTCGAACGAACTTCGCCTCTCTCCCCTTCCAACACCCTTTTCGTGCAAACAAATCCGACATATTTTCCTATACTAAATTTTCTCCTTCTTCTCCTAAAAAATCGTGGAATTCACGGCTTTGTGCATGCAAAAATTGGGCGCGACTCTGACACATTTGTCGATTTTCCTCCCTTCGAGTATTTTGCAAGCTCCCCTCCGCGGGGCAGCAGCGGTGGAAGTGTAAGCCTTTTGCCAGGCACAGCCAGAGGGGAAGAGGGGGGGAAGAGGGGATTGGTAGCGCCACAATTTGCGCTCCCTTCCTCTCCGGGATAATGAAGTGCACCGACCCGGGAAAAGAAGGAGGGAGAGGAAGGATCCCTTCTCCCTCCCCCGCCACCATTTTACACACTTCAGTACAGCTCCTCTCCCCCTTCCCCTTTCCTTCCTGCTGCTTCCCTGGGGCGACGGCGGCGGTTTTGTGGGAGAAAGGAGAAGATGAAGGGGAGAGGGAGGGAGAAAGAAGGGGATTTGACGAGGGTAAAAGGGGAGGAATGAAGGTGTGGTACTACATTTCCACATTTCCTTCGACTTGCTTCAAAATAGTTTTTTTTGCTATTGATCTTGCTTTGTCTTGGTACCCAATTTAGGGCTTGTTAGTAAATGAGGTCTCTGCAAAGGCGCCTGCGAGAGGAAAGAAGGAGGGAGAACAAAATGCAGCCTCACTTAGACCTTCGTTAAGACGGGACGAAGCCGAGCAGGGGCGGTCTAGCCCAAAAACCGGAGGGAAGGCCTTGAAAAATTACGGAAGCACGTCCTCCCTCCTAATTGCCCCAAGCGTTAAGCAACAGCCCGCCCGCCCACTCCCCGGAAGCACAAGGAAGCAGAGAGAGAGGAAGGCTGGCATTTTTGCAAGAGAGCTCTTGAAGGAAGGGAGACTGAAAGGTATTTTCCGGGAAAGAGCGAAAACTTGGGTCTTTTCCTTCGACCACCTACCCAACATCCTCCTTTCTTCCACTTTGGCCCCTCCTCCCTCCCCAGGTCGCCCTATGCATTTGAATAGCTTTCAAAGGGAGTTAGGGAGGGGGGGCTCACGATATGGAGGCTCCCACGTCCTACATTTTTGAGTCCCCTGCCTGCGTCCCCTTCCTGAACATGCACGTTGTAATATTGGCAAAAAGGGAGGAGGGAAAGGGAAAGGGGTCGGCGGTGGAATTTCTACCTCAAGGGGGTTTCTGCATCTATCTTACACAAACTTTCTAATAGCTGCATGCCCATTCATTCTCGTTTTTCTGACAAAATCATGCAAAAGGATATTTTATCCGACAGAAGTATTTGTTGGGGATTCGATCTGTTGCTCACGTGCGCTTTGTTGGCCCTGTATTAAAAGGTGGACAGAGGAGACCCCTTCTTCATCCCCCTCGGGAAGGGGGAGGTGACAAGGCAGAACTCGGGGACGGAACGTTTCACGTGTTGGGGTATCATATTTTTGTACCTTCCCCTACGCGTAGTAGTATTACCCACATAGGCATTTAACAATCGACGTAGTTAATCTCAAGCAAGTTCAGTGGCCGCCTGTTCCGGTATGGCCGGGAATGGCGACTATTGGTAATTTCCAAGGCAGGATGACGATGCGTTAAAGAGGGCGAGAAGGGAGGAGGGGGGCCAACGTGGGAGAAAGGGACGAGGAAGAAACTGAGGCCGCCGACTAAAAAGAGGAGAGAGGAGATATGGTGTAGCGTAGGTATACACGGCGAAAGGGGTCCTCTCCTCTTCTTTCTTTTCCCTCCCTCCCCCTTTTTAACGCCGCGTTAGACCCGCTTGAAAAATGAAACGTCCGACCAAAGAGAAAGAGGAGGAGGAGGAGGGGAGAGGAAAAAAATTGCTTTTTTGTTTATTTTCAGAGCGGCTAAGGGTAGAAGGGTGGAAAAGAGACATCGCGGAGGAGAGAGTAGAAAAGGCGCCATCCAGGTTTCGCCGCTGCGTCGTCGAATGGCGCAAAAGTTTCCCCCTTCCCTCGCCCCTTTGCCAAAGATGCTGAGCAAACTGGCCTAGATAGATAGCCTGCATAGTTTGTAGGAAAGGGCGGGGGGAGAATAAGGGGCTGGCAGGCAGTTCGTTACGTTTACGCACAATGGCCACATCTGCAGTTTGGCTCCATGGGGAGGGGAGGGGGAAGAACATTGAGCAATTTGCCGATGGCTTCTCCTCTCCTCTTTCTCCCCAACGTCGTAGGGGAAGGGGGAGAAGTGGGGGAGTAATTGGCTTTATTTCAAAGCTCCCCCTTCCCTTCCCCGGAACTGCGGCAGCGCCCTCCCTCGTAGCGTTGTCTAACCGAATATGGGCCAAGATTCGACCCTTGCCGAAGCCATTCAGCGAAGGGGAGAGGGGAAGGGAAGTATCGCCATGGGCTTCTATTCTATACCCTTTCTGAGCGTTACTTACACAGTGCGTACCCATCGTACACACAGAACAGCTATAGCAAAGGGGGTGGCGGCCGGAGGCGGGGAAGGATCGTCCACAGAGCAGAGCTAGGGGGGATTATGGCCCAAGGCGCAATTGGTTCCATCGCCCCGCGGGACACCGGAGGGGAGAAGGGGGAAAGTTTTGTCTCCTTCCACGGAATGCCTAATCGAGGGCGGTGGGAGAGAAGGAGGAGGAGGAGGAAGGTCGGACGAGGAGGAGGAGGGAATTACCTGTTTGCGGTTGTGGTAGGACGGCGAAGGCGGAGAGGGGATAGGGAGAGGGGGACGGAGGGATTAGGACGCGTCCTTCGCTGGCTTACGCAAGCCTCCCCGTTCACCGTCCTCGGGCGTCGCCGCAGTGGCATTCTTTGGGCCATTGGGGCGGCCGCGCAAAGCCAAGAAACCCCGGACGCCGTACAGTCTCCAGAGACCCATTTTGACGCTAGAGTGACCAGGGGAAATCTTCCCCTTTCTTGTCTCCTTTACGAGGGGGGGAGAGAAGAACCAATGGCGGAAGTGGCCATTTACTGCCAACGAGGATTATTCAAATGATATTTCGTGCCACAAACGTGTAGTAGTAGGGGGGAACTAGGTTGGGACGGAACACTTTGCTTTACAATGTCGTGCACACAAAAGAAGGACAGGCGTCCTTTCAACACTATCCTTCGACCTTTCATCCATAGGCCGATGCGACACTGTCGCCGAGGAGAAAGAGAAGGGGGATCCTCCCGTTTGCGCCACTTTGCATAATTTATGCCGGCGTCGCACGTTCAGTCATCGGCAGAAGTCCGTTACCGCCCGGGGGAGTTTAATCATGCCCTTGACTCCCTCACAAAAGCCAATGTTGGCATTGTTTTCTCCTAAATTAATAAAAGCAGCTAAAAATGGTCTGGAACGGGGCAGACCTATCCCAAATGTTTTCCGTTCTGTGCTATATCTCGTCTTTTTTCTTAGCGGCCCTCTTGATGTGACAAGCTGGAGTGGAAAGAGAAAGTAGAGAAAAGAGAAGGAGGGGCCTCGTTCGTTCGCCCCCTCCTTCCCTTTTTCCCGGTGGAAAATTCCCATGGGACTCAAAAAGAGAAGAGAGGAGAAAAACCAGGGAGGGGAGGGGAATTTAGGATTCTCTCAGGAAAATTGGGCCAGATTCAGGTTCAAAAATAAATGTCGCTCCTCAGCTAAAACATATGGCCTGTCATGAAGATAGGTTTTATCTTCGTTTTATGGGGGTGCTTTCTAAAGCAGCAAGTATGTTTTCGTGCGCTCAAGACCCAGTGAATGAGCGTCGAATGTTCACCGCTCCTGTATTCGGGCCTGGGGTAAGGTGTCCAATCACCGGGAAGGGCCACTTTGTCCCTCCTCGATCCTCGACTCCGCAGCAGGGCGGAGGTCGTTTTCTGAAAGATTTTCAGGGGGTGGAAAGGTTCTCGCCGATCTGTAGGGGGAGGAGGAGGAAAGAGGCGATCCCATGAGATTCATGGCGGAGAAAAGGAGGAAAAGGAGGAGAAAGAGAGGATTGGGAGGAAGAGGAAAGAGGGATTCCGACGCGGTTTTTTTGGGATGTGAGGGAAGAGGGAGGAGGAGGATTCGCCAGCTCTCTTCACCGAAATATGCAAGAGAGTGCTCCAGTGATCTTCCCCAGCCAACTTTGCTTGCTACTTACCACTCGACTGAAGAGGTGAATTCTTCTCCAGAGGCGGGCGGGGGATGAGCGAAGTCGGGGATTTATCCTCCTCGGCACGTCGCCCGTACGTTCGTTCTTTTTTATGCGGGCGTGGTGCATTTTCACGTCATCCCAACCCTCCTCCTCCTCCTTCCTCTCGGCGGCGGGATCTAGTGCGACGTGCGAGTGGAAAAGGCCTGAGGAAAGAGAGGAGGTTCCTAGACTTGCAGATTTTTGTCCCTCCGAGACGAAAGAAAAGAGGAGTAGAAGTTTTCTTCAAAAATACGCGCCACTGTATATGGTAAGGAAAAGCCCCTTTTGCGGAATATAACTCCTACAACTTCGGACGCAGTAAATAACTTTTGGTTTAAGGTCACCAAGGGTAGTGCGTGACCAATGGTCATTAGAACAAGCTATTTCTCATCACTCATATTACTCACCCACATGCGTATCATTTACCCAAAGGGATTGACCTCCCCAAAAGCAAACCTCGCTACCTGTTTACACTGTTTCTGCCTTTGTTTCGCCCCCACCGCTCCTTCTCATTCCGTCATAGCTAATCTGTCGGTCGGAGGGTAAGGGAAGGAAGAATGAGAGAAGTCATTATAGCTTTTTTTACTGCCCAAACCAACCAGGAAGTGCATTGCTGGCACGAGAAAGGGAGGGTAGAGGGAAGGCAAAAAACCCTAAATCCCACGGAACGAGACAAAACAAAAAAACAATACGACTACGGCGGGCCCCAAGTCGAGTCACTCGCGCCCATTTCCTCCCCTTTCCTCCCTCTCTCTCTCCAGTCCATTTGCCGTCGGCGGCCCTGTTTTTGAGCACTCAGCAAAACGAAGACGGGGAGAGGGAGAGGGAGGCCCCACAAAACGACGCCCCCGCCCACCATTCTCCTCTACTATATGCCCATTTTTGTCTGAGGCGCTCTCCCCGCCCGCCCCTGGGGCGAGGGTGTAGGTCGGTCCCTCCCCCGAAAGCGGGCCCCCACATCTACGTCGCGCCCGACCCCACCGTCCATTAATATTCACAAAAAAGGGACTCCTCTCCTCTCCGTCCCGTATAGTCACAGAAGAGAGAGCGTTTCGTTCGAAAAAACAAAAGCCTCGCGCCTAATGGTCCGGCCGAGAAGAGACCCGTTCTTCAAAATAGGTTTTCTTTCCTCAGGACCGCCAAGAGAGGGAGGGGGAGAAAAAGCCCCTTTTGTGGTCGGGGTTGGGGCCTTACACAAAAACTTTTTCCGTAGATGTACCGTAAATTCGTATACATCGTAAGAACGTTTCCTGTTTTTCTTGTTCTTCATAGTTTCTCCTCCGCCTCCTGCAGCGGCTTCCTCTTCTTCGGGTTTCCAGCATGATCTTCCAGGTGGGATAAATCTTTCCAACAAACAATGCGAGCTTTTGAAGACTTTATATGAGTCCTTCCCCACAGACTTTCTCCGCCTGGCTACGCCTCCCCCTCCGGTGGCCCGCACCACCTCCACCTCTTACACCGAGGACCCGTTCGCCACCGCGCCGCCGCCGGGGGAGGGTGGGGCAGTGACGGCGGCAGACGGGACGGTGCTGCAGGTGGGACAAGGCTTGTACAACATGTTGAAATCGCCTCCTCATTTGTTTTGCCCCATGTTTCAGCCCTTCATCGACCCTGAGACGCCCACGAACGTGACGGTGGTGCGGGGCAAGACGGCGACCCTGGCCTGCGTCGTCAGGAACCTGGGGACGGCGTCGGTGAGTGGTACATGTTTTCTTCGCTTTCCCCACCATAAAAGGGTTTCCTTTGCCGTTTCCTTGATTTTTTTTTCTCTTCCGCTCCTCGTCCTTGGCTCCGTTTCCGTCTTTCCTCCCTCCTCCCCGCCTTGTGCATTTCATCCACGTCTTTGCGTAGTACCACCGCCATACTACCTACACTCTTTTTACGGAAAAGGAGAAATAGGCTTCAAAGGTCCCCCCGAAAAACATAAAAGGGCACCTAAAAATCGGGGAAAAGGAAAAAAACACTCCACGGACCCTGCTCTTGTATTCTCCTCACGGGGTGTTTGTTGGTTTAAAAATGCTCTGAAATGCCTTAACAAGCTCCTTTTACATTCGAAGCCAGTTTGAACCACCCATGAATTTATTTTTTACAAGATCAACAGAAGAACTTAAGAAAGTCAAGAAAACGATTTCCACCCCACTACATCAGGTGGTTTTGGCTTTGCCTGAGGGGTAATATCTTTTACGCTCAATCTCTTCATCCACCTTGATCTTGCTCGTGGTTTTCCATTTCCATGCAGTACAGTACAAGCCAAAACAAGCACAAAAGTGGATACGAGAAATATACATAAAACAAGAACTTCGTTTTGTAATATGGTATAATCAAGCAGTATAATCAATTGCTCTAAAAATTGGTCTACCTTACTGTAATTCATTCCTTTTCCCTACATCGTACAATGGCAAGATACGCCACATACGTGGTACATGTGCATACCAAGCATTGGTAGGCAAATTTGTCACGGGATCTTCATTACGTTGCCTTTTCTTCGCAGGTATCCTGGATGAGGATCCGCGACCTCAACGTCCTCAGCATGAACGACTTCACCAACACCAAGGACCCCAGGATCAAGGCCATCCACGTGCCGGGGTCTGACAGGTATGCTGAACGAAGGAAGATATTCATGCAAGCCCGTGATGACGATTTCTCTCCCCCATGCATGTCAGGTGGGCCCTTCGCATCCAGGAGGTCTCCGTGTCTGACGGCGGCGGGTACGAGTGCCAGGTGACGACGGCCAACAAGACCATCGAGATCATCAGCCTAAACGTCCTGGGTGAGAAAGGGTTTTTGTTTGTAGGCGCCGACGTTTGAAAACCGGGAAGGGTTATGCATACACATTGCTGATCGTACTACGTGTGTGTAGTGCACACGTGAGGATGATATGAGGAGAGGAGGAGAGAAGTAGGAAGTGTGGGGAGGGAAGAGGGCGAAAAAAGGAGAGAGTGAATATTTCCCAGAGGATGAATTTCAAGGACGCCCCGCGGCGACGGGGAAAGAGGATGGGTGGTAGCACCACACACGGCGCTTTCCCACACAGGAAAAAAATGGATTTTCCACTCTTGAAGACAAACATGGAGGTGAGAGGCGGCGGGCCGCTTAGCGGGATAGCGCGAGACACCCCAGATCCTGCGGAAAGGATAAAAAATCCAAATCGCTTGAGCTTTTTCCGAAAAGAGACCAAGTTATGATGAGCGCGCGGGCGAAGAGGAAAAGGAGGAGGGGAAAGTTAGGAGTCCAATTTCCTCCCTTTCTTCCCTCCGCCGGGAAGTGGAGGTGAGGAGGAGGCGGGCCCCTCCCCTCTTCTCCTCTCCCCTCTTGTCTGCGGCGTCCGTTTCCGCTTCCGGTGGGGCTGAGGAGACAAAAGTTGATGATGGAGGAAGTGCAAACATGGAACGGACGTAGGAGAGGGGAAGAAGAAGTCGATATTGCCTTGAAGAAACATTTGGGGATGGGGAAGGAGGAGGAGGAGGGGAAGGAGCGGAGTAGAAAAGTCAAGAGCGGACCAACCTGAGAGAAGGATGGGGGAAAAGAGGAAAAGGAAGAAGAGGGTTGCTAAAAGCACAAAAGTTCCTTCCTTCCTCCCTTCGCCCCTTTTCTAACTTTCTCGATCTTCCAATCTGGGGCTTTTCCGCCGCCGCCGCCGCCGCTCGCCGCTCTTAGGATGGCGGCGGGGAGGGAGAGTGAAGGGCCTCCCTTCTTCCATAGGTCGATGACGTGATAGGGCGCGCCTTTTCCATGTCTGTGCCAAGGGCCTCAACTCCCCATGCTTCATGAATTCTTGTAAGCGAAAGAGTTGAGTAAGATTGACCCCTCCGCTGAGAGGCCATGAATGCATAGTACACGCCCTCGCTGACCACCCTTTCAAGAGCGGCAGTCTATGGGTTTCCTCTTCCTCCCCCCACCGTACAAAAAAGAAAGAAAGAAGAAAAGAAAATAGTTTGGAGGCCTTCTTTTCACTTCAACTCTCTTACTCCCTTTTCCTCCTCCTGTTTTTTATCTCCCCTCTCTTTCCCCTCCACTTTCTTTCTCTTCTTTCTTCTTCCTCAGCCAGTGCCCTTTCTCTTCTTTTCCGCCCCTGAATGTAAAGTCGGATTTGGGGGCGTGAGGGTGAAGTGTATTGGCATGCGAGGAATGCCGCGCACTGCAGCCCAGCTTTCTTATGCCTTTTTCTGCACTTACGCAGGAGAAAGGGGAAACAATGTTTTCTTTCCGTTTGGAGAAAAGGGAATAAATACAGGAAAGCAGAAAACACGCCAATCGTGAGTACTGCAGATTTTTTTTTTTGCTTCACACCTCGAAACCGATCCCCATCTTCCGTATGCGTTGGAAGTATAGAGTTCGGTGGAATAGTTACAGGGATCGGCGGCCGGAATGGCTCAGTGGTAGAGCATCGGATTTCTAATCCGAAGGTCCAGGGTTCAACTCCCGGCCCGGCGCGCCCGCAGGAAGGAAAACCTGGGTAAAAAACCCCGCCCATATACCGG
>JAAUXU010180185.1_pt1 | contig 13405 bp, 10 predicted proteins | sample 7278151 | NCBI WGS metagenome assembly JAAUXU01 (sample SAMN14350113, study PRJNA611818) | marine sediment metagenome | isolation source: surface marine sediment (1.8m) | place: French Polynesia: Moorea | collected 2018-08 | reverse complement strand
GGAGGGGGAAGGTACACACACAGGGTGAGTACCACACTGCACAGCAAGAGATGGACAGGACTCTACCCATGAACACGTATACTACAAACAGAGCAATCTCTCTACGAGGATCATTCAGGCATAAAGTAAACTACTCTTTGCATTCACGTATATGACAAATTTTAGCAGTGATTTTTTTGTGAATCTTCCCAAAACCTTTCCAAGCAACTTCTATTTTCCCCTTGTCGGCAAACATTCATGGAGGGTGAAACGTACTTCTCTGCGTGCGTCACACAATTCACTGATGGAGACTCCTTCATCGTCTGACAATGTTGCTCACAAGATTTAACGTCCTCCTTGGACAAAAGCTAATTTCCCCTATACAGTCAATCTCTACTACATAAAAGTGCATATGTATCACAGGACATCTTTCTTGAAGTACATGTGGTTTGTCTTTTGTTAAAAAACTTAGCTGACGGGAAGTAAGGAGAAGTTGTTGAGGAAACATGTAAAGATGACTGACAAGGAAAACCCAGCTAAAGTTTGTAATATACCAGATACAAAGTGTAGTTCACTTTATGTCTGAATGACCTTCTTGTAGCTGTTCGCTGCCCCAGACAAGACAGTCACGTTCCTACAACCATTGCACTTGCAAATCACTTGGATGAACTGAAGAATTAAAGGCTTGTCCACTTAATTTGTCTTGGTCAACCTGTCCTACAGTTTGGAGTATCTAGAGACCAGAGAGACTGGGTCGGCCGGCATCAGTGAAAAAATGTAAACTTACGTATATGGATCTGCGTTGGACAAAGTTCGCCTGATGTACAGGGTGGGCACAACACTAAAACCCTGTCAAAAACCGTTGACTCAGAAATCCTGGTAACGTGGCAACCCTGATTTTTGGGGTTATTGAATAAAATTCTGTAGTATGTCATTGTCAACATTTGCGATATAAAAATACACTTTTTCCGTATCCAACGATGTTTTTGGTCGTATTATGAAGTGTTTGTGCCCACCCTGAATGTCATCGGTCAGTAACAGTGACGTCGTACTGATTTTTCTCCTCTTGACACTCGTGTACGAGGTAAAAATAATCTTTGACCTGCTAACCGGGCTCACTTGAGCTGCCGGCGCGAAAATAAACGTTGCATTTTGATGCTTTGTCCAACATGTCGGAGGAAGAAAGAATAAAAAAGGAAAGGAGAAAACAAAAACAACATCCAGCTTTAGGAGCTGCATTCAAAGCCACGAGTGTCCAACTACAGCCTTTGAGCAATGGCATCTCGATCACTCTTTGGTCCACAGACATAGTGATCCTGCGCAGAGGTCGTGCACATCGCAGTCCACTTTCTCCACATCACCCTTACGCCATTTGACAGCGAGTTCGCCAAAGCGATAGACGAGCCTCTTCTCCTTCACCATCGCCAGATGGCCGCGGCGGCCTTGGCGCGCGTTGCCGTAGTGGTAGCGCATGGCGCGACTCATCTTCTCGTAGGTCATCTCCTCACTGCGGTTCCTCTTCATCAGGCCCCAGGTGCGCGCAAACTCAGATGTGTTGGTCACCTTGAAGACTCCCGAGGATTCGTTAACCCAGATCACGACCCGTGGGTTGTACGCGCAGCTGTGCAACATGTTGCGAATGAAGATGTACAACGGCGGTAGGGGAATCTTGACCGCATGCTTGCGAGGTCGGCCACGGCGACTCTTGCTGGGGTCACCGGCGGCCCCTGCCGCGGCCGCCTCCGTCGAGTCGGGAGTGTTGAACTCATGATCAGGGGAAGTAAGTGGGAACTCGTCCCGTGTGGGGACGTTGCTTTCGAACTTGTCGCACTCCTGGTCTTGAGAAAATGGCGTAAAGTTGTACTCGTTTCTGGCCACTTCTGTCGCATCACCCGCGGCGATGGCGGCTGCGGCTGCTGCCGCTCTTGATTTCGGCTGGTACTTATCCGACGCTCTCGGTGGTGACGTTGAAGATGAACGGTCGTAGGAGAGCAGTGCACCTTCGGCCTGGCGGCACCTCCACGCAGCAGCCGCTGACGACGGAGATCTCCCCATGACATCTAGGCTTGTCGGTGCTTCCAACTCGGTGCCAAGCCTGACGTCAAGGCTTTGATCGCTAATGAACACATTCTGCCGTTGTCGCTGTTGATGGAGAGACTGATGAGACTGGGGTGGGAGAGCATGAGAGCGTTGATGCTCGCTGTCGCCACTCTGCCTGAGAACATGTTGCAGGAAGATGGCGCGCTTAACTGACGGCGGTGGCAGCATCCGACTAGAATTCTGTTCGACTTTGAGCATGTTGGGAAGCTTGGTACACCGCTCTTCCACCTGCGACGGCGCCACTGCCCTGTACTTGTCGCAGCTGTAGTCCTCTTCGGGGCTGGGAGAGCGTGGACGCAGAAACGCTACTGGATACGAACGATGTGGCGGCGAAGGTGGCGGCAATGCTGGCGGAGGAGACGGAGGCAACGTCGACGACGGCTGGCGTATGGCGAAGTTCTGGCTAGAGTCACTAGAATGATGATAGACTCGCGTTACTTCGGACTCGATCATGTAGGAGGAGAAATCTGGCCTGGTCGCTCGTGGATCGTGTGTCAGGGGGGATGGGGGCGGCTCCTCCTTAAGCAACCGATGACGATGGACTGATGAAATTGGGACTTTGTGATACTGCCTGCTTTTGGTATCGTGGTGGAGCTGGATTCTCGTAGTGTTCATTGCATGATGTTGCTCAAACGACTCAGTGGCAGCTGGCCAAAGAGTCGGCCGCCGCAGCGGTGGGGGAGACTCTGGTGAGCACAGTACTGAAGGGAACGGGGCGTCCCGCGGCTGCAGATACTCTGTCATGTACTGGGAGGACGGTAGTCTGGAATCCAGCAAACGATATCTGCCGTCGATCAGGTGCGAACCAGGCAGTAGTGGCTGGGGCGACGGCGGGAAATGGCCTTTGGGTTCGTGACGGCAAAGATGAGACTTTTGCGGCTCACGCAGCTGCTGTTGGGGTTGCTGCGGTGAGTGCGGATGCGGCGGAGGATGCGGCGAGTATAGAGCTGTCGAGACAGTGGCAGCGACGGAGCTGTTGCAGGTTGTCGCCAGAGTAGGTATCAACAGCGGAGACGCCGTCTGGTAAGGTAGGATGTCCTGTCGACGATGTTCTCGGCGCAGCAGCCAGGGCCTCTGGGAGGGACCGGCGCTGGAAGGGGCGTGACCACCAGACCCCGTCGACAATAAGTTGTGTTCCCTGAACCGTTGTATGCTCTCTTTGACCTTGACTATGCGCAGGTCCAACGCCTCCACCGGTGGCGACGGCGCTGGCTCTGGTTCTGGTGCAACTGGGTCGACATCCACCTTCTCTTCGCCACCATCAAAGAGGTACTTTCCGTTGATGTTGACGACCCTGTCCCCATGGTAGCTTGGCGGAATGGTGTACATCACACACTCGGGAACTTCTCTATACGAGTACCAACTGCAATTCACTGTGCAAGAAGATGAAGGAATCAATCGATATCATCGTTTTCCTTTATCACTTTTGGGCAAATAACTCCAGGCTTTTATTTGTTGCTGTTGTTCTCCGGAGAGCACAGAGCGACGGCGACGGCGACGACGGCGACGACACCTTATCATTATCCAACTGCTCTAGCATCAAGTCTCTCGTCATACCCAAAGCTTCGGACTCCCATGGAACAGCTGGAGACAGGGTGAGACACACGCACGCCCATACACACACCCACAAACACACACAACAAGTGTTGCGTCTGTCCGCTCAAGAGTTAGAAAGTTTTCCAGGTTGTGTCCAGCCGACGACGACAACGCCAATGCAAGGACAACGGAGGTCTCCTCGCTACTGACGACGGTGTGTGAAGCAACATATAATCGTCATCGGCGCTCTCTGGCGCGCTTGCGCCTGCGCACATTTTTCGCCATGGCTGTGTCAGTGTGCTAAGTGTGTACTAGGCTGCTGCTGCTTTTTCTTCTCTCTTTCTCTCTCTAATAACACATACGCTGCATGTATTATGTACGGACACACGTGCTGGAGATTTCAGATAGGCCTGCTCGCTCGCCTCTCTACGCTGCCTGAGAGAAAACGCAGAAGCCAAGTGGAGGCGGAGGCGGAGGTGGAGGCGGCGGCGACGCCGGCGCCCGAGTCGCAGAAGGAGAGGGACAAGTTTTCCCGGTCGCGCCAACAGCCTCGCGAGGAGGTCCAATCGTTTTGGTAACCGATGCTTACACTATTCGAACAGCTGCTTCAAAAACACCATCCAGGTATGACTGACACCTCGTCCTCGCAGATGATTGCTGCTTCAGGCATGTTGTTCTTCCTTCTCATGCGTCGCAGTTTTTCGTTAGAGGAACCCTGAACTGGTGATTTGGAGCTCGTTGCGGTTAGGGCTGATTGTATTACATATAACATACGTGTGTGTATGTAAGTACGTAGTAGGTTCAAAAGAAAGCAAGCGGCTCATGTGTTCACAATTCCTAATCAACTCAGGTGTCCATATAATGTCTTAGTTGAATGTTTGATATTTGTTCATACAAACGTTCCGATAAAAGACAGTAGGGAATACTACATGAGGCGCTCATGTAGTATTCACTATGACTGCTTAACAGATGTCTGAAGTCCTAATCTGAACGTTCTTGGTTTTTGGGTTGATTGCTCACGAGGACTGAGCTGCAAGCCAAGAATAATTGAGGACTTCGAACTTGTAGGGAGTTGTGCTGGATGGAGGCTAACAGTATCAATGAATGAAGACTCGATTAAGATCAGTTCAAGCACAAATGTAAACCGATCAAACTGAAAATTCACTAGAACAAGTGTCCAACAGGCTACCAATCGCCACTGATCAAGGGTAGCGTACACACGAGCCGTTGACTTCTTTAAGTCGTTTCTAAACACGCTACACATATGATGTACGTATAGTGCTATTGTACTATAGTAGTACGCTCGTAGACGATCGGTGCAGTCCATCCAGAAGTGTAGGCAAGTCTATGACTAAACTCAGCCACGTTCTTTGTTCTCTCTGACTTACTCTGTGCGTGCGTACTAAGCAAACGTACTACGTAAGACAAGAACTGAACCGTTGCTCAAACGCTTCGCCCGTGCCATCCGAGGTTCCAGATCGACCGGATCGATGACATGAATGGCCGGCACTAGGTGCCAATTCCTCCTCTGTTGTTGGTACTGACACGCCGAAGCATTTGTTGTGTCTCTGCGTGTGTTCTCAAGCCACTACTTGACAATGCGTAGCGCGCGCTCAGCCAATTACTAATTCGGCACTGGCGCCGCATGATGGCTGAGCTAACCAAATATTAGTGTAGCAATCGATAAAGCCCTATAAAGACCCCTGATAAAAAGAGCAGTTGAGACATTTAAGGTGTTTAGGTCCAGGTGAGCATGTGTTGATACACCAATCCAGCCATTTTTCTATAGTACCGTAGTCCTTGGTGTGAGAAATGTCCGCGCGGGAAAAGGGACCGCACATGCTGCTGTGGCAGCTTCTGGTGCCGAATCACAGCGCCACATTATTCATTCATACCCACCAGGTCACCATGCAGAGACATGATGAACTTGCGACAGCCCAATCTGATCGTGGAGAGTCCAAAGTGCGGCCACCCCTAGAGGGCGCCACGTTGCTAAGAGTCGTACTCCACTTGTTGGTGGTATTTTTGTATGACATTGGCCAAAATTTCCCCGGAAGCTCCGGCCCCCCTATCGAAGAAGCTCAAGATCCCGGGGATACCCTAAGGACAACCCCCCGGGCGTGCTATGGGCACAACCCCTACCGTTCAGCATCACGAACATCGCTATATTGGTCGCTGAACTCATCACCGTGCCCTGCATTGCACACAGAATGCGTAGCTTAGCTTGCATTTACAGAGCGCACTCTCTGCACGCCTGCAAATTACAAGTGCACACGTCAGAAACAACAAGACATGAACGTGTGCATCCTCAAAATACTAATTTTGAGTATGAAAGTACAAATAAGAAAAAAGCAGATTTCATCATAAAAGTCTTACTTCCGAGTGACCGGAACTGAAAGCATTCACTTAATCAAACTTCACCTAAGCGGGTAAGCGAAGTATCAAGCAGAATTTCCCGTGGCACCCCTATTTCTTCACCTTGGTCAATAAGTCAAGCCATGGAAAAAGATGAAAAGTGATATGAAAGATGGAAAACACATCCAGCGGTTAGGCACCCTGTAGGGGTCATCGCACTTCGTCCACTCCATCATCAAAATGGGCTCTCGCAAAGTTGATCACGCTCCTGGATGAACGACTTCGCCTTGAAATTCAAGCCCAATGAAAGTTAAACATTGGCAAGCAATTTCCTCTCCCCTCTTTTACTTGACCCAAAGACTGGACGTATACAGTGCTTGAGGTGCCATCGATTAATGCATGATGTACGCTAATCTAAGCTGTTTCTTCATGGAAAGGAAGTAAAATGTTACAGTGTGACACAGTCGTCAGGCCCTGAAGAGCTCCTCTCGAACACGTGTGGGTTGGGGGAAAAAAGCCCGAGCTCGAGCTCAGGTAGCCTTTATAAAACAACCGTTTTCCGCGAAATAGCGCCGGACTTTCCTACTTGCTCTGCTGTCAATGCAGACTCGGTTGAGGCTCGAGGTTCGGAGTCTTCCGGCTCGGCTCGGATTGAGGCTGAGACTCGATACCTTCATGTTCGATTTTCGTGTGGCAACAAACATTCACAAACTGAACAGGCTTCTGTTTCTATAATGTTGAGCACTCACGAGTGCTTGGACGCAAGCGTTCTCACGTTAAGGACGCGAGCATCTGACTGAGGCTCTCTGGTGACGTCAGGACGCCCTTTCTCCTGCATGTGTGCGTGTGTGTGTAGGTGGGTGTACGAGTGATGGTTGTTACATGCTGACGAGGACAAGATACATTTCAAGAACTGAACAGCGTACACGGACATGTTCAAGTCGCGCAAGTCACCCTTGTGCTCACGATAGACATTGGGGTTTTCATCACCTGAAGAGACGTCACACCCCATGGGGCTGTGACGGGCCTCTTCGACAGTCCATGGTCTCTGGAGAGGAATGATGGTGTGATCACTTCAAGGACAGAAAGTCGGTCGGTCACTGGGGACCAGGATTTTTCGACCTGCACTTCTACACAACCCTCATATCTACCTACGCTTACTTGATCATCTATTTGATCATCAGAACAGAGTTACCAAATGCTTTCTCAGTCGATGCGGACTCTTACGCAATACGTGAGTCAAGACTTATTAAAGCCAGTCGATGAAGTGAGTTGACTTGAGTCAGGACTCAGATTTGGACAGTCTCGTGTCCTTTTTCCAACTGGATTCTTTCTGGCGAACGATTCGACTCTGAGGGTGATAACACGAAATTCAGTTAGTACAGCGACACTTCCGTTGCTGTTAGACGATAAAAGTGTTGATGTTAAAGTCGTAAGAAGACAAACATGAAGACCAAGATGCACAAAATACTGTAATTACTGAACCCGCATGCAGCAACATTTCAAACACCACAATTGCGTAATGACGGGAATGTTGATGCCCGCTGAAGCAACAACAAGAATAATGATTTACCGCTGTACTAAGGAGAAACTTCGAATAACTTTTTGGGGTCCTTCGAATAACAAATAGAAAGCAGCCTTTCATGAACGCTCAAAACGAATAATCTCGATCAATTTACCAAAGAATGTCAGGCCATGAACATAAACAAAGAAATGTCAGGCAGTTGATGGGTTAGTCATTTAATCGGCCATTGAGCGCAACCCTTGCCCTCACTCTCGAAGTCCTCACACTACTTTCCTAGCTCTTTCTCAGCACAAACTGTACACAATGGTAGAACCTTGGCCAGTTAACTAAGTTAATATAAGAAGTAAAATGGAAGAGCGCAACATTTACTCTAACTGACTGACAACTGCTTTTCCCTTGCCCTCGTTGTTTGCTTCTTTGTTTGCCAACATCGTCTGCACTTTTACTGGCAGGAAAAACTATTCATTAAGTTAGGTTGTCCAAAAAGTTATTTTTGAAATTGACAAGTCTTATGTCTGGAAGAATATTATTTTATTGTGGGGGCACTCTTGACTGAAACTTACGAGGATTTTAAAGCACGAGGATAAAAACCCACAGAAAGAGGCAACGAGTTTTGAAAATGAAGTTTGTCCACTCAAGAAAACTTGAATAAATCGTTTCTTTGCCCTGTTTTCGTTCTTCCTACACTTTTATAAGCGATCTTTGGTTATCCCTATACCGAATTGTTGCTTTTAAAAGCCGGTGCTCCTGTTTAATCTTCTGTTTCCGACTGCGGCTCTTATTCAAGGGCAGCTCTACTTTTTTGTTGAGTGCCCCTAGAAGTGCCTTCAATATTGCTGTCACTGTGAGCTCAAGCAGCACTTCCAAAAGAACTTTAGAAATTCAGAGAAAACACTTTTAGATTTAAACAGATTTAATTCTCTTCGTCATGATTGCACTCATCAGTCATCATGATGACAAGGTCCAGGACATCATTGCCTATGTTCTCATCAGTACCGAAGAGCCAAGAAGAATCAAAACCATGCAACACCATTGGGGGTCCATAACTACACTTTCGTGACGGAGCAAAGTGGATATTGTCAAATTATCTAAGATTTGGCAACCCTAGGGTAGCACGAAAACACTAGTAAATATTTAAGTTCAGAGTTTTTGGACAAACACTTTCAGTGACGTTCTGATAATTGGTTCAAAGCCCCAAAAGCCTGACCGCACCATATTATTTCCAGGAATTAGCCTAGCCGATAGCCAAGCACTAACATAAAGTAAGCACGAGTGAGGCAAATCCTAACTACGAAAAAAATTACAGTTGCAGTTTGTGTTGAAAGGTTTTGCTGAAGGTTATTTTTTCATGAATGCATGCAGGCACGTGGTCAAATTTGTGGGAATGACTAATATAACCGAAGTGAAAATCTCAAAAATGTAACTTTTTCAAAGCAGCTGTTCAGAAGTTCTGAACGCAACTGTACTTGAATTCCATAAACATGGTTCTGCACTTATTTGTCGCAAATTGAACGTTTGCTGCACTGACAAAAATAAATTTTGGATGCAATTTTAGAGTCTGTACACCATGTACCTAAAGTCCGGGAATTTTTACTTCCAAGAACAGTAACTTTTTACGTCGTCATAATTTCGAGCCGAAATTTTCAATAGTGATAGGTCTCGTTCAAGTGTTCTCTCAGAGGAGGTGAACAATGGCAGCATCAAAAGACTACAGAGAGTTCTGCAAGGCCATTCATTTTAACACTTCACTGAGCGGGCCACATCAATGTTCAGATCGTCAACGTGAATGTGAACTTCAAGCAGGTGTACATCACTGCCAAGTGCTACAAGCAGACAGGCTCTACTGATGACTGCCCAATAAGTGGTTCACCCTGATCTCAGTGATCAGCAGAAATGATCAAGCGCAACAGGGCAAAATTTGCAGCAACAGGAAGATGATGAGGACCTGGTTGACGAGATGATCATGTGGAGAATTGTCAAGAAGGGCTCAAGATGGCTCCTTGCAAAAAAGTCCGCCTCTAGCTGCTTTCTGAGGCCACAAGGCTTGAATAAAAGGAAGGGTCAAAGCTCCTCCTTTGCTGCCTCAGCTCTGACATGCAGCGCCCAGTTTTCTTCAAGGATGAAGTTTTCACAGTTAAGGCCTCCTACAACCCCCAAAATGACTGCATATCGACCAGGTCATCCAAGGACATCCCCACAAGCCTGACTTCTGGGTGAATTTCATGTGACCCCCAACAAGCCCAGATGTGAATGTTATGGACTACTCCAGGTAGTCCATCCTTGAGGACAAGGCTTGTGCCAAGCCTCACTCACAGCGCTATGAATGCAGTCAAGTCCTTTTTGCGCAAGGCATAGGGTGAAATTCCTGAGGAGATGGTGCGTGATGCTTGCAGCCAGATGCGTGCCTGTCTTCAGCATGTCATTGCTCAGAAGAGCAGTCACTTTGAGCGCTTTTAATGGAAAACCATCACATTGTCTATCCCTACTATAAATTTCATGGTACCCGATGCTACCCGGAAAGAAGTCAAAGCAAGTATTCATTTCTGTGCCATTGGTTGATGGTGATCTTGATTCCTGTCTCCAGAAGCAGCCAAGGCCACTTCCGAGCCAGCTTACAGAGATTTTTGGTGGGAGGGAGGAATTTGGGGGTGACTTTAGTACCATCTTTTAATTTGCGCCCCCCCCTTCCCCGCAAAAGGGCCAAAAGTGCCCTCCAGGTCCTAAATAGATTTCCCCACAAAGAGGATCCCTTCGGGGTTGACCACCCTGCCATGGCCCCCGTGCCAAATTTGGGCCCCTTAGGCCTAACGGTGCGGCCACCTGCCCGGAACACTCGAACGAACAGACATTCCACCCAGCATAGAAAGAGATAATAGAAATAGAGTGCTTTTCTTCTTTTCCCGAACTTTTGATATACGGTGTACATATACCACAAGCTACACGTACAGCGCCAGAGAAAACTCCACTTACTGATTGCGTTAGGACTTACGAGATAAAATCCGGAAGAAGTGGTTTGATGGAAGTTAGTGATCAGACCTAACATGTTTTTACTCCACACATTCTGCCGCGTTACATACAAAACCATTACCGAAACACGTAACGAAACAACATCGGGTGCGGCACATATGGCACTACTAAAAAAATTACTCGTCACGAGGCTACAATGAAAAGAAGGAGGAGGTTGCAAGACGAACCGTCAATCAGTTGCTCTATACAAGGCTTTTGCACTTGTGACCCCAAAATAAGAAAATTTGAGTGGGAAGCAACGACGTCAGCAAATCCCCATGTTAATTACAGTGGGCGGGTACTTTGACCTCCCATACCATGCAATAGTAACTTTACAGGCTAAGAGTCGTGGACAGGTTTCATGGACTCATATCTCTGGACTACTAAGGCCTACAATAATCAGTAAGGGCTCTTTGGAAAGCAGAAAATCACGAGATTTTCATGGTGTCACACAGCCAAGATCTCTGACTTTACCTAGAACCCTGGTAATGGTGTCATCTGTGGGGACATCTCAAGAACAGAGAGTGTGCAACCACGGTTAACAACATTGATGAACTCAAGACCAGGATCAGTGAGGAGTTTGCAGCCATTCCAGTACAGCACCAGCAAAATACAGTGAGAGACTTTGAGAAGCGACTTCAGACTGTGGTTGACATCGGCGGCCTCCAGATTGAGGTTCTCAAGAAGTGATCAATTTATATCTGGACTAGTTATATTAGCAAAATTTGTCAGAAGACTGTTAGCAACAATTGTCAGAATTCATTTCAAAGCCAACCGCACCATCAAAATCTCATGATTTTCTGCTTTCCAAAGTGCCCTTACTGATTATTGTAGGCCTCATAAGTCCAGAGATGTGAGTCCATGAACCCTGTCCACGACTTTTGAAAAACCCTGTACATTGCATGCGTAAAGAAGCGCTTTATTTTCCGAGTTTTTAATTATGAAAATCTCAGGAATTTGACCTGTTCGAAGTACCGGTCAAATTCAGAGGATTTTGATCATTAAACGAGGAAAATCAACTGTTACTCACGCATATTCAATTTGTAATTTGGCATCAATTTTTTCTCTCTCTCTTCTGTCGCTTCCTCCTCAGCAGTACAGAAAACTGGGAAATACGCTCTGTATTTTTGCCCCAAAACTGAAAAATGCACCATATTTTCTTCTTTTGATGAAAATCAAGTGTTTGGAGAACATAACGTTGTTTCGTATTTTCGGGCTCACAGTAAATAAGACAGGACAGTAAAGAAGAAATCTGACGCCTAATAGGATAAAAAGAAAGGTTACTTATTAAAGTCATGTAGCATCTGCCATGTCATTTCCCACTGGCCCTTTCCATTACCTTGATTTGGTGAGGTCAGGTGAGGATGAAGAGAAATTGACTCTCTAGCATTTCGAGGTTGTAATTGTTTCCTGAATGGAGACACTCTCTTTGTTGTCAATGCTGCTGTTGGAGAGGCTGACAGTGGTGTCTGGAGACAAGCCCTGGGGGCGGTCGAACAGTCTGGAACATTGTTGGCACCTATCACGGAGTATTGTCACAGAGCTGGAGTAGCACAGTTCCCTGGGGTCACTCCCCTCGGAGGTAACTATTTACGCACAGACTTGTATGTGAATCACCCCAAACTGTCAAACCAAACATTGAACTTAATCATCGAGCCTTTGTGGCAAAAACTTCAGCCTCCCCGGTCTCCAGAAGCCTTGGGCAAAGAGGTCTTTACCCCTCCCACCCTTTTGGTCAACTTCATGAATCCCAGGTGGCAAAAGTGTCTGGCCAATAGCATGAGCAGGTACGCAGTGCCCACAAACAGGGAAATGGTCCCCAACATGGCCAGACACTTTGGGAGTTGGGGTGTGACACAGATCCTGCAAACAATGCTGCTGTTCCGTGACACGCGCAGGAGAAAAGATCATTATGAGGGTGCACCTGTTCACTAGATCCACATTCCATCAAGTCTTAGTCATCATTGCTCTCCATGCAGTCAAATTTGCCTGCGTCTGTTTCTAAGCAGTCTTGGAAGTCCTGTGTTGAAAAGAACACTTTCATGAAGTACCTCATCAGTAATTTCACAGTCATTCTCAAAGCGTCCTTTGCTGATATGAAATCCTGGTGTGCCTGATTCTAGCTTAAGAGAATCCCAATTTTGTTAGGAGTAGTCCATGGTGGGAATTGACAATGCGTCATAAGTGACCTGTGGGATATTCACAAAGGTTATGGGACTTTGATGTTCAGGCATCATAGCTGTCGATGGTGAATTGGACAGAAAAATGAACTGAAAGGATGAGTAGTTTCCTCTGTGATGTCCGGGATTGTTGCCGTTGCTGTGGTGCTGTTCTGGCTGTTCAGCTGAAGTTTCGTAAAAAAAAAAACAGAACTTATGTGAAGGTGAAGATTTTCTGTCACTTCACAACAACCTTTTTTGCAGGCCTTCTTGCATGACCTAATCTGCCCAGTCATTTTGTCCTAACATGGGTAGTCAAACAGTGCGAAAAGACGCACCTTCAAAGGTTTGGCAATGGCCCACTGGTCAGAGAACATGATGAATACGCGTTATTGAATCCAGGTAGTATATTTGTTCATTTACTTATCAGCACTAGGGTCATTTTCTCTCTGGGCGCAGGTGGTCAAGCATCACGTGTCATAATAAAGTCAGTTGTCTTAGTTTAAGACAACGTCACACTTGCTGACTTTAACATCTCTGCGAACAACCTGCCCCAAAAGAGGATCATTAGCACGCCCCTAAAATGATGGTGGATCCCTGGTTACTTTCTTTGGTGTCTGGGGACATTTTTGGAACATGTACAGTGCTGTGCAAAAGTCATCGGACACTCGTCTGAGGGACGAAAAATGGGCTGATTTGGTGGCCTTTTTGAAGCGAAACTTAAAATTTTTCCTGCCGTGAAGAG
>JAAUXU010162232.1_pt1 | contig 13405 bp, 26 predicted proteins | sample 7278151 | NCBI WGS metagenome assembly JAAUXU01 (sample SAMN14350113, study PRJNA611818) | marine sediment metagenome | isolation source: surface marine sediment (1.8m) | place: French Polynesia: Moorea | collected 2018-08 | reverse complement strand
ATGGTGTCCTCTATGGTGGTTGTAGCTAAGGACAGATTCCTCAGAGTCCACTCTTGGATGAGCTCCTGAGGCTGCTGGGGAATGGTGGTAGGGTCCAGCAGATGAGTAGGTAAATGATAGACCATGTTGAGGTAGGTAGAAGTTACAAGAGATGATGTATGAGTAGATGTTGTCGATGTGGAAGTCAAGCCGAAGCTGATTTGTGATTGAAATGGTCCCACAAAAAATGCACTGCATGAGCATGCGAAATGATGACCAATAACAGTGAAAAATGGACTGCATGAGAGTGCAAAATGATGCCAATGACAGTGAAAAATGCCCTGCATGTCCAACTCACTGTCCACTTCACCTGACTCCTCTTCCCTGCTCCTAGATAGCTACTGATCAGCACTGGCACCACACAGCTCAGTTATGCAGGCTTAGCTGTACCTATTGGCGTAGCAGTCTATGACCTATGCAGTAAATGCAACATTTGACCTTGATTTCGGCCTCAAAACAGCCTTGTAATGCAACTTTGCATAGCCTATGTCCTTCTTGTTGTCCCAAAGGTCTCGCATGCCAAAAATGAGCCAGATCTGTGAAGAACTGAGAGCACCAGAGGGGCACAAACGTACATACCCAAACAGCTTTATTTATATAGATGCTAATGCTGTATGGATTAGGCTTCAGTGCGTTTCTTTTTTGCCCAATCTACAGTGTGCTGCGTGTATCAAATGTGCCAGGCCAAGAGGAAACATATGGTACAAGAGGTGCACACTTCATTTCTGTACATATAATGTGCCCCTTTCAATCTTACCACCTTGTCCTGTGAATACAGCATGTGCAATTGTAAATCTTTCTTCCATATCTGTGCAGTGCTCCACCAGACACAGTTGACTTGAATGTTGCCAACAGCTTCGGCCTTATGGAAGATGGAAGATCTGAAAGATGCTCTGCCTTTTTCTGAGCTACACGATATCTCTCGTGATCCCTCTGCATCTCATGATCCTGGCTGTTGAGCCAAACCAGATGTTGCCAATGTTGCCACAGAGTGCTGCATTACAAAAGGAATCATACAGCTTGAAGCAGCAAATGAAGCATGCGGCGCAAACTGAAGTGGGTGACGAAGCAGAAGCGGAAAATAGCAAGGAGAGCAAGAGACCAAAGTACATCAACAAAAGCTGGTTGGTGAAGCCTTACAAGAGATGTACTCACCAGCTCAGGTTCACTGCATTATGAAGTACCGCATCAAGTTTGTTCCGAAATACAGCAAACAGGACATCACCATGGCAATTGTCTTGAAGGCCATCTCTGACAAAGCCTACAAGTTTCTGCGCTCACAGAAATTTGTGGCACTTCCAAGTCATCCTACATTATCAAAGTGGCTCCAAGAATTCAGGTGTGTGTCTGGCATTCAATGTGACGGTTTGAGAGTAGTCAGGGAAAAACTTCAATGAAAAAAGTCTCCGTATGAGAAGCTAGTCACTGTCTCATTTGATGATATGGAGCTAAAGTGGAAGTATAAATACCACAAGGCAACAAAGTAGCTCTATGGCCCATGCAAGAAGCTTCAAGCTGTTCTGATCCGGAGAATGACACAACTGTGAGCCATTGGAATACTTTGATTTTGACCCACCAATGAAAAGATCACTCTTCAGTATTATTGTGAGGCAAGCGGAGGAAGAGTCTGGAGCTGAAATTTGTGCGGTCACCTTTGACGTGGGCAACAAGTCATTTGTGTTGAAGTTTGATTTTGACAGAAGAGACATACTGGATAACGTCACCTGGTGAAGAAAAGATCTTTGCAATTCCTGATGCATGCCACATGCTACGTTGGCTAGAAATCACATCTTGGACGAAGGACTGCTTCTGCCCCCAGATCACAAAGTCATCCTGTCATGCCATGACTTTCTCGATCTGATTGAGAAGGATATTGGGCGTGGAAAGGATCTTCAGTTCACATTTAAGCTCACAATGCTGCATGTGCCGTGCAAAAGCAGTAAAATACAACATGTCTACCTCGTGGCCCAGCTTCTCTCACATATGGTTGCCTTAGCTCTTGAGTATCTCTTTGGCAAGGTCAAGCAAGGTAGAGCTGTTCAGTGACTGGTCATGAATTCATGGCAGATCACAACCACCAACAAACTAAACTGTGCATTTGGAATCCACTTCGAGGAAAAGCTTCATGCCCTCACTACCATGGAGAATTTGTTGACTGCCGTTTGCATTGTCAGAAAACTGACAGACAACCATGGCAGATAGGAATTGTCATGGGCATTTGATCAGTTAAAGAGTGTATCAAGACCTCCAGAATTGTTATGACCTTTCATTCATCATGACTTCATGGCTGAATCAGGTATTTCTTGAGTAAAACATTGATACAGGTGTGGCCGCAGATCATCTTACACTTTTGAGATTCCCACACTTTCAGGCCAGCTCATTTTAAATTAGTGTACCAATTTTTCTTCCATCTGCTGCTTCTACTGTCTCTCCCTCTCTCTACCTCTTCTGCTGTGACCCCTTTTCTGCTAAGGAGAAATTTCTGCAGAGCTGGCTCAGGCTGGCCAAAACAGAAGTCTCCACTTCCTGCTCCTGCTCCCCTTCCCACCTATGCTTCCAGCCAGTGCCACTGGGTTCTGTGGATTCATTCCTACTAGGACTGGTAGATAGAGGAGCAGCAGAAACAGAAGACAAAGAACAGAGAAATAAAACTTGAGTTAGACACATGAATTTGTGAGAGAGAATTAATCTAACTGGAAGAGAATCTATTACATTAGGTTTGTTGTTTATACCAGTGCCCACAAGTCCCAAGCACATTGAAATACAGTTTAGTTGCTTCAATGTTATCGACATGTCCTCCAGAGTGCCAAACTGGAAGGAGAAGAGGGCAATTCTTGCCCTTCATGCATGCAGAAAAACACCCTCTGAAATTTCAAGAGATGTTGGCTGTTTTCATGTCATGGTGTATGACACGATTTTGCGCGGGATCATCAAGATGCCCAAGAAGAACATGCCAAGTGTGTGAGGAGAGATGAACTTGTGGAAGCTGTGGCCAAGGCCATAGACGACATCAAAGTCAAAGCGACTGCCAAGGGGCCCTTGAGAGAGTTCGATGTTATAAGGATGACCATGCGGCACCTCTTGAAGAAGGATCTTGGCTTGAACAGCTACAAGAGAATGCCAAGGCAAGCCCTCGAGCCATTGGACAAGGAGAAGAGGCTGGAGAGGGCCAAGATCTTGCTCAACAAGCTCAAGTGGAAGCTGAAGGTTCATTTTTGTTCATTTTCATTGTTTGTTCATTGTCATTGATTGTTCATTTTGTTTCTCTGATGCGACACCCTTCTCGTTGGGTGGGATGGTGTCGAATGAGTTGGGCTTCTACCTCACTAACGCCTCTGGATGTGCTGAAGACGACACCAAGTTTTACAAGAAGGAGTGTCACTTTGCAAACCACCAGGTGCTCGACTTCTAATGGGAAAAAGGCCAATCTCATCTTCCTTGAGTCTAATGAGAGGCTAAACACAGTTACTTATTGCAAGTACTTGGAGGAAAGTGTGTTTCCGTGGGCCAGAGCAATGTACAGGGACCACTGGTGGTGGCAACAAGATGGTGCAAGTGTGCACACGGCAAAATGCATGCAGCAGTTTCTTGAAGAGCAAACGCTTGGTTTTCCATCTTTGGGCAGTTAAAAAGTACCCTCTCAGGCACTCATTTCAAAACCAAAGAGCAGCTGAAGTCCGCCATCATCGACACCTGAACCAACCTTGACTCGAAACTTCATCAAAAACAGCACAAGGAAGTTCAGGTCTAGGTTGGAAGTGGTCGTGTGGCTACATTGGATGGCTACATTGAGTGAAAGGTGTGCTCATGAATGCAATTATACTCTTCGTATGTGTTTTTGTACTATTGTGGTTGTCCTTGCCTACTACAACGATCTTGATGTAGTTGAACTTGGAGCGTAAGATGATCTGCGGCCACACCTGTATCATGGTACTAAAAATGAAATTATTCATGCAGGATCCTTTGCAGAACTTCTTCAGTCAGCCTTGGGCACTTGGATGTCAAAATGTTCACGCAACAGCAGTTAATGCAATCCAGAGCATCTGCCTGCTCTTAATTGGAAAAAATGCGGAAGACCTGGTCTCCCATCCCACGGTCCAATCAACTCCAGAAGTGCACATGCTGGGAAACAATGAAAGTGGTCCCCTCTGTACACCAAAACAGTTGACAGCGGATGTTTCTGATCCGGTTCAACAGGAAGAAGTGGATGACCAGGCAGCCATGGAGGAAGTATAGGAAGTTTTAGCATGTCCTAAGGAACAAGAATCTGCCTAGTCTTCATTTGTTGAGCACGAGTTTCCTCACTCACACACATCATCATCTGGGGCTGTAGGACTTGTTCAATCTTCCCCTTCTGATTTTGACTGCTTGCAGCAAGGCCTCGCTTATGTGTCAGGATGGATGATTGCCTTGAAGCTGCACAAATTGCACCCTAATTTAGGAAACAAAAACAGCCAACTTGAATCAGGTGACGACGACATAACATCACCATGGATCCTACATCTTTCGAAGGGTGGCCTCCTCATGCCAGACAGCACCTTCCTACAAGCTTGCGAAGACTTTGACAGACTTTTTGTTGAGTTTCAGAGAGACAATGTTGATAAAAGTGATATGGTCATAGAAAGATTCTACGAGAGGTTGGTTGCAGCCTTTGGCAACCAGCGGCCCGGAGATGTCCTCATGCTCTTCGCAAGAGTAAGGACCTTGAACAAACATCTTGAGGTTGATGCAGCTTCAGTGACATTTAGGAGGCTGGAACAGTTTTCCCAGCATGACCTGCTTGCGCTTGTGTTTGTCATCATGTGTGATGCAATAAAGGTAAATTCTAATAAACAAAGATGATGTATGTTCGTTGTGTTGTACAATCTCTTGTCGCTAAATCCGTAATATGAAACTAACCACAGAGCCATATAATCTGCAGAACTCAGTATGAAACATAAAAATTTGCTTTTCTAGATAAAACTTATTGTCCCATCCTTGCCCATGTCGTTTTTGACACAGGAGGTCATGTTTCTGTGCTTGGAGACCACATTTCTGACGTAGTCGCTCATAGCGCACATCGATTCTGAACTGAATCTTGCGCCTTCTGCTAGCCACGCAGCTGTACCGCGCCGACCAAAATCAGCAGCCTCTGCCCTGGCAGCCTGTCGAGGTTGCTTGTTTGTTAATCTGTAATACAGAGCCTTGATCCAGACCGAGAACAGTACAGCCATGTTCGTAGACAGCGCTCTAACTCCGACCAGGGAGTGACGTGACTCGTCCAAGATTCTGTGCAGTGGCTCTAGACTCGCCGCCACCACTCTTCCCGCGAGATGACGACAGAGTTGGAGGAGAAGTTTCAAGAGCTCTCGTCGGAGAAGACCGTCCGAGGCGTGCTCATCCTGAACGTCGAGGGCGCCACGGTCAAGTCGTCACTGGACGCCAAGACAACTGAAGCGTTTTCCTCGATGATACACGAGATCGTGGCGCTCTCCAGGAAACTGTTCCAAGAGGTGGACCCTAACAACGACCTGACGTTCATGCGATTCCGGACCAAGAAGCACGAAATCATGGTTGTCCCCGATAAGCAGTACATGCTCATCGTCATCCACCACCCGCAAGAGTAGCCAATTACCGACGGCAGTTATGGAGGGGAGCATTGACAGCGTGGGGTTGTGGATTTGTCCTGCGTTGTTTCGGGGTGGCCTCACTTCCTCCGCCGACACCGAAGGGATCAGGGGTATCTCTCATTCATTCCCATCAGACTCTGCGCTCCAGGGGCGGCGTTTACGTTCTCGTCACGCGGCAACAAATCCGAGAACTCTTTCAACCTCGTGCAGCGCGAGGAGGACATGTACGCCCATCGTAACAGGTTCTACATGTACGAGAGTGTAGAATATACTCATTTTCAAACTTATGCGTGAAGCGTGTCCGAGGGCTGGTGTGTGTACCCCCTCATGCACCGAGGGTGGGTCTGCATACGAGGTGCATCCATTTACATGAATCAGTCGCACCAGCATCAGTGGATGTTTCACTGATCGAGAATGTCTCTGACTGAGCATAGGTAAGATACTTCCGAGTATCTGCAAGGACCATGACATGATGACTCCACTGATGTACTTACCCTTGCAATGGAACGTACTTGAACGTGACTGAGAGGAGTATGGCGGTCATGCCTAAGCCGCAGCAGAGCACCCTCATCTCGTCGGGTGCCTTGTGCCAGTTCCAGGTGATTATCCTGCCGTTGGCTAGGGCAACTTCACAGTTAACCAGAGAAGATATAAGGCAGGATGCAGAGCTTGGCCCAGGACCGGTGTGGTCGGGGTCAGTTTGGAAAGAAGTATGCACTGCCTCAGACTTATTAGTTACAACCAGACCTCCAAAGTGGCAGAGCCATCTATTGGATCACTGATGACCAGCTCGGAGGCAGCAGGACAGCTTGGGGGGAGGGAGGGGTGAGCAATAGGGATGCATGCAAGTAGTCAGTGGTAGAGATGAGCAGTCCTCCGTTGAAAGTGTACAGTTTCATGCAAAGTGAAGGTCTTGGCATAAGGAAGCAGACAATGTTATAATGTCTAGACCAAGTAATAGCTTCCTCGTTGCACAGACCTGGCCAAGTTACAGTTCCTCTTCCTCATCCAACTGTATGTAAACCATACACAAGAATACATATACACCATATACAAGAATACACCATATCCCCAGTCTGAACTTTGACAGCACAGCACCATTTAGCACACGGCAATAGTAGAGTTGGTTTCATTGAGTAGGTGGTGACCCCAAGGATGCCGTGACCTCGGTACCATCCGCCGGTATCATCAAAGTTGTAGCGGGGCTTCAATTTCAGAGTTATCTTGACGTAAAGAGTATTTCCTGGAAGCTTCCTCTCCCCAAGTGTCGATCATCACGTCCATAAATAGAGTCTGGATGCGCAGGTATCCAGCGACTTTGGTATTTTCCAGACGCCGAGGTGTTGCGATAGGCGTCATGCTCGTCCTTTGTCATGAAATGGATCAAGAACGGCCAGACCTCGCCGCAAAAGCTGATCTTGCCTTCAGGGTCCGTAGTAAAGACAAACGTCAGGTAGAACCTCAGTGCGTCCACTCCTGTATTCATGTTCAGCGCGATGTTCTTGTTCTTGTAATCTTGTCAATGGGAGACTTCACCATGGCGTGGACCATGGCGGCATGGACCGTGGCGTGGACTTGGTCATTGGAACATTTCGCTTCATGGCCAGCTTGGAAATTCCTAATCCACAGTCCAGAATGTCGGCGAAGTCTTGGAAATTTATGGTCCTGGCCGGGAGTGTGTACGGCACTTCGTCGAAGATGTTGCGTCGCTTCAACTATAGAGTGATTCTCCCATGAAAGTCTTTTTGCGGATCTCCGGCAGCTCCCAGATCTTCGTTGTCCATTCCATTTCTGACGTCAAGAGCCACTGGGCGATGTGGTCGCAATTGAACGGCAGCAGCCAATACGATTTTTTTTGCTTTGGATTCTTGACAGCTTGTCCAGTGTCTTGATGGGGTTGATGTTTCCTCGGTGCATAATCGAACGGTTGTCGATGAAGAGCTCATGGGTGGGTTTCTCGTTGACGGCCTCGCGGCAGTCACTGAGCTGAACTCGGGCACTGAGGAAGTCCACTCTCACATGGGCCAGATCCAGACTGTCGTCCGAACGGCGCAAAGTCAACCCCGTATGATGATTGGTAAACCCGATCGGTAAATCCACTGGTTGCAGCACTGGCACAGCACCATTTAGCAGATGGCAATAGTAGAGTCGGTTTCATCGAGTAGGTGGTGACACAAAGGACGCCGTGACCTCGGTACCATCCGCCGGCCCCCACTTCCATCACCCTCAAGCTGCCGGGCGCCGCCAGCTTCTTTTTCTTGACGGAAAAGTCCAGAGCCTCCCAATGACCGGCAGCGAAGGAAATGCAATCGCTCACTAGTCGCTGTCGCAAGGACGTCACAACAATAGAAGCTGCATCACCACCGGCGAAGACAGCCAAGAGGCCTCTATCGGGCGTAGCACCATCCAAGTCAACCTGCAGCCAACTTGTGGCACAGTTAAAGAGGATGTCGTCGGTAGTGCTATGGCCGTAGAGGAGAGACCCGTCGACCTGTCGAGCCGACTGTTAAAATAAAAATACTCTTGAAAGTATTTAAGTCATATTTGAGCATTTATATTTTTTCTATTTTCAAAAGTGTCACTTCTTTGACTGTGCGCGTGTTTATCTGTCGTTGTAAGAGATCCTTATAAGACATATCTTACCTAGTTAGGTGGAAAGCCAAGCAACGTTCGCTGGACAGCGAAGGGAGGTCCAATTTTCTCCATGAGGAAGCGCCTCTGACTGGCTAACTTGGTGCTGCTGATGTTGATGAAGCCCAAACACATCTACACCTAAGTAGAAGAGAGGCTTCATCGACTCTGTTCATTCTGTTCCTGGTGTCAACTTGCCACTCTGGGAATCTTCCGGCTGTATTTGATCATGATAGTCCTTGACGTGAGCAGCTTGCGAATTCTCTTCTGATGTGAAAACTGACATGGTTATTGGAGTGAAGTTTCACTAGGAGGGCCATAGACCAGGGAAGAAGAAATACTCTTGGTCGCGATCGATGCAGTTTCTTCCTTATCGTCGTCTTTGCTCTCTGCCAGGACCATTGTCTCATTTTGAGTTCCTCCTTCCATGGTCTGATTCGGATTCTTGCCTGTTGAAGGAACCAACTGTCAAGACTTAGAACGAACATGACATTTACAACATCGTGCCAAAAGTGCCAAGTCGTGCCAAGCTTACCTTTGGGCATAAAGTCTTTTAACTGGAGTGCCTCCAGAAGCTGCGCCTCTCTGTCAGCCGAATCGTGATCTTCCCGAGCAAGTTCAAAGGAATCTCCCTCGTCGTTGGGAGGAGACCAAAGCTCCAACCTCAGCTTCCCCACAATCTTCTCTTCATCATCCTCCAAAAGAGCTTCGCTTCCGTTATTGCTTCCCCCTAACTCCAGAGACTTCTTGGGTGACTTTTTGTACTTTTCTTGGCGGGCGATTTTGCTCTGAGGAGCCAAAACCCCCTCTTGGGGAAAATCACGCTCCCCAATCCCCTCCATGTCCAAGTCAGCATCCACGGCCTCATGTGCTGGGCTGGTCGGGCGAGACCTAAAAGTATGAGGAGGGCTTTGGTCCGCAAATGTCTACAAGATGTTCAACGTAGGTGCGGCTTTACTTCTCTAGTTCTTCTGCAGCAATATTCCCATTGAGAGAAGAACCGAAGAGACCTCCCCATCTGGAGGCCAAGGGCGCCATTTTCATAAGTCTCTCCTGAGCCGCGCTGATCGAGCTCACCATCACAGACTCAGAGATGGATAGAAAGTTGCTGCTAACAGTCTCTAGCCCTTCAACACAACGTATCTTTGTCAATAAGTAACTGAGAATAACAAAAGTATCCACCCCCACCTGTGCCCTCTGGCTGATCATCCCCTAATGGATTAATCCCCTTGTTCTCCAACTCCCGATTGTCCTCCTGCGTTTGTCGACGGTCAGGACAGCGCCCAAGCCGAATAACATTTCGCGGACCTTCTAGCACAAAGATTTCATCTCCGGCAAAGTGTTCAGTAGTCTTTGACAGGGGAGGGGCAGCCCCCGAGGACGAGGCAGTGCTGAGGTCAGTGACCCTCCGGAGACCTCGGCAGCTGGCCATCACGGCTGGAATGAAAGTGAGTTGGATAGGAAATCCTTAGTTGATATCTTTCATCAGCCAAGAATTTAAGCCTCATAAGTGAAAAACTCCTTCCTACCGGGATTGCGTGGTCGCACGACGTGCAGCACGTTTCTGTTATACACGATGTACGACTCTCCGTCTGGATTTCCGCTGAAATCATCAGCCAGACTCGCTACCAAGCCACATTCGTCATCTTCAAATCTTTCGAATTCATGTCCTTTCTCCTCCAAGCATGATGCTTCGGCAACAGAAGCGATTGGTGGGGTATTCGTCCTGAATATCACCGGGTTGAGAAGGGGCATCTCTGGGTGCGGCCGCCGCAGCAGCCTCGACAAAAGCACTGTGAATTCAATCTACGGTATTGGACCATCATCAGTGCTTATGCTGGGCCAGGATCAGTTATGACTGAGTGCTGTTACGTCACAGTTTTCTAAAGTCCAATGTTTCAACCCACCTGACAATCAAATCCAGCTGCAGTGGTTGCTTCAGACCCACTGCATTCGCCGCTTCCGCCGCTACTGACGCCACAGTCCGCCGTTGGGGTGACCTTCCCCAAATACAAGGTGTTCTTGGGTCTAATGACAAATTACATCACGCATGAGATTGTCGGAGTGCATAAAGAAAACGTTGCAGACGACAACAAAGCACTTGGTATCACCTGACAGACAACAGCTTGTTGTCCCCCGAATTGCAGAAGACTGCTCCGTAGCCTCCTCGATGCTTCCGTGGTCTGGAGCCTACTCCGACCTTTCTGGTATTTTCTTGAGCACCTTCAGAATCTCTGACTTTCACAAGGAATGACTCGTCCATAGTCGACACGAGCAAAAGTCGCCTTTGGTAGGACAGCTGAACAACAGAGGAAGGGGGATCACTTCTCAAGAGGAAGCCGCTGGTGGTCGTGTGGGAGACGAAGTCCAACTCCGTCAATAGGACTTGTCCTTTATCATCTCCGGAGAAAAGCCTCATGCCGTTTCTGGCCCAAGTCAGGGCGGTGACGACCGACGAGTGACAGCCGGAAATGGTAAACAGCTCGGTGCCACACGTGGCCATCGACGAGGAACTGTCAGAGGCCAACCCAGGCGACTCTGGTGTAGGGGCCAAAGCGCAGGGGTAAACGCTGGGATCGACAGGACGAGGAATCTGTACGTAGACGTGAAGAATATGTATAACCTGACTCGTTGGTGGAAGCTTTAGTTTGATTACCAGTGCTTACTTGAAAAATCGATAGGGTGCCTATCTGGTTCCCCACCGCCAGCATGAACTCAACGGTCTCGATGAGCGCGATCTTGCTAACTGCAGTCCTACGATCGATGCACCATAGCCTTTCGAGGACATCCTTATCGCGGTCATACCAGTAGACCTACGTGGGATGGTAGTCACAGCGGCAGAAAGTGTAAAACGCCAGTAAGGTTCCTAACTTACCAATCCAGCATTGGTTCCAAGTGCCAGAAATCTGGGATGCGCCGCAATACAGGTCAGGTTTAAATCGTAACCGATGACCCCTCTGTGAATCCTCTGTGGTATCTTGGAGATAAGTTTGTGCATAGGAGCATGCTCACGATATAACATGGAGGCTGGAGATCCCCTGGCGTTCTCTTTACTTGCTGCACTCTCTTCCATAGTTCAACAGTTGTGTGAGTGAAAAGTCACTAAAGACGGAGCGGTATAATAGGCGCTTGAACGTTAATCGTTAGTAGACTTGTGGCGTCTCTTGGCTGGACTCGTCTCAGAAGAGCTCACTGTATGAGTGTATACTGCACAGTATAAGTTAGTTCACTTAGTTTGTTTCTTCAAACACGGGTTGGGATTGGTTCAGCATTAAGAGGATCATTCGAGCGCTGAACAAGTGGACAGTAAAAGTCAGTATTTATTCTTGCTACCCTTGAGTGATCACGACATAAACTTCACTGCCATTGGCATCTTGAGGCTACAGAAAGCTAAAAGAAAAATATACCGCTATACGCATCTTCAATATTAAGTAGTATGAGGTAAGCACCATTACCTTAGCGTTCACCCCCTGTCACGGCAAGTGATGTCTCCTTGGCAACAGTCGAGGATGAGCTTCTGGAGATCCCCAGAGGCCAACATGCGTCTAGTCTCCTCGCAGCCGCCGATCCACTTGCCGCAAATGAAGACCTGGGGGACCTGTAGGCCATGACACGTGAAGATTACGGACATTTTACGCGTCCGCCAAGACACTGACCGTCCTCTGCTTAGTGATCGCAGCGGTTTCATCGAACAACTTTTGTCCCTCTTCCGGCTCCAGCTGATTCAGCTCCAAGGATTCAAACCTGAAGTTTACTTTTTGCTCGTCAAGAATCATCCGATTTAGGGACGACTTAAGGACTCACTTGGTGCCGAGGCTCTCCAACGACCGCTTGACGACGCTGCAGTAGCTACACCGAGTGGAGGAGACCACGAGGACCTCGTGCTTTTGGATCAATTCTGACAGGGAGGCCTCCCAAGGCCTAGACTGAGTGAGGCCCATCAAGAAAGATGAGGCCGAGGACAGAGCGGCGGGAGTTCCTCCTGCAGGCAGGGCAAGCCTACAGCTGACGTGTCTGTGTTGTTGTCGTCGTCATTTAGGACTCATCGAGGAAAACGACTTCGTTACTGAATGGGGCAATGTTCATCAGGTAAAGTTTTACTTCCACTGCACCGGACTAGAGAAAAGAGAGAAGAAGAACGCGCTTGCGCCGATGGAAACAGAGAGAAGTAAGATCGAAAGCAAAGACGAAGGTGGAGAAGGTGAACGTTGTCCAGGCTCCAAGGATTTTGAGATGATCAGTCAGCTGTCGTGGTGGTCCTTTTTTCTTAGTCATAGATAACTTGCGAGTAAGGATCTAGCTCACTGGGTATGATGAAAACAACATTCAACACTGAGAGTGGAGAACGAATTGGTCCTCTGATCCTCCTGCTTTCACATGGTCGCCCATGTCCTCCTCGCTGCGTAGGGCCAAGAAAGGAAAAGTTGGTCGTCATGGTATGACATCACCCAACAGCTGTGTATTCTTCAGTACGGTGAAATCACGGCCAATGCATCCGGAGAAGGAATCATCAGCTATAACAAGTAATGTTTCACTGTGACCGAACTGTTCTGTGATGGAATATGCATGAATGGACTTGCCCATCTATTTTCTGTCCAATATCCTTACACAATACGCAGCATCAAGGTTGGGCAAAATCATTCAAAATGTATCCACGTCAAATACTTAAAATCAGCTCCAGATGAATTGATCGAGTCAAATCATGAACATATCTAGTTTTCTGTTTAATAAGATATCGCTTTTTGTCTTCATAACTTTGGAAGACTTATCTGCCTATTCTGACCTATTTGGCCGTATATTATTTTTCTACCCGTAAATTGCCATGAAGCTTGGAATCAGAACAGAGCGGACAAAAAAGACTTTTTTGTGTGCACATTGCCAACTTCTTTGTCTGCTTTGAATATTGTTCAGCTAAGGACGGTGGGGCTTTATTACTGGTTACTCAATGGAAGTTTGCATTGCAACTGTGTGAATGAACATTAGTGCTTGTGAGTGTGTCAGTTATGGATTTGTGTCATACACTAAGGGCAGAAGAGTGGCTGCCCTTAGTGTATGACACAAATCCATAACTGACACAATCACAAGCACTAATGTTCATTCACACAGTTGCAATGCAAACTTCCATT
>JAAUXU010061576.1_pt1 | contig 13406 bp, 16 predicted proteins | sample 7278151 | NCBI WGS metagenome assembly JAAUXU01 (sample SAMN14350113, study PRJNA611818) | marine sediment metagenome | isolation source: surface marine sediment (1.8m) | place: French Polynesia: Moorea | collected 2018-08 | reverse complement strand
TGCTGCTCTGGACTTTGGACAACTGGGGTAACCCAGTTGTTCAAAGTCACGGTCAATTTTGAATGTTCACTTGGTCAACTTTGTAAGGCTGCAGACGTTGTTCACCCCTCTGTGGAAGTCTCAGCCTCTGATCTACACTTCTGCTCTAGCTCGAGTGTAGAATGCTCTAGAACTTTTGGAGAGTATAACAGCTTTGTGATAGCAGTTAAGGATTTTCTTCAAAGCTCTTATAAGGATATAAGAGCTTGGTAATAGGAGTTAGGGATGCTGCTACATAAGCCGGCAATATCGAAAAAGACAGGGACGACTGTTGTCAACGGCAGATGTTGAAAAGCACATGAGAGACTGGACCAAAGCAGACTTGAATCACCATTTCAGTTAGAGATCCCGAGACGAAGGCCCGCAGAAATTTTAAAGAAACGCTTGCGTCTCTGCCTATGGAGCTGAAAGGGACTTTCTCCCTAGTCGTCTTGACGAGTCTTTATCAAAAAGAAAGGTCAGACACAGTTGTCAAGATCCCCTTTCGGTTCGGCACCAACGATCTGAAGTGCTTTCCCTAGAAAAAGCAATGAGCGTCATAACGATCACTGTAAAAAAAGATCCAATGCACGGTATTTCATGACAGGAATTAAAAAAGTGTCCTCCCTGAGTGTTACTCTCATTGGTTAAGAGAAATGTCTTCCCTGGCTGAATTGCACTGCATGATTTTGCCACCAAAAGTTCCTCTTACTCGTCAGTTCTCGATCTTGGCAGCTTTGGCAGGCTGGGCTGAATGACAAGGGGCCGATTCGACAGCTCGATCGGCCTGGTTCAGCCCGCCTCAGCCTGGCTCAGCCACCCCTGGCGCTGGCGTAGACGTAGGCGCAAGCGCAGGCGCAAGCGCAGGCGCAGGCGCAAGCTGGTGCTGCCGCTGGTGCTGCCGCTGGTGCTGCCGCTGCCGCTAGCGCTGCCGCAAGTGCTGCCTCTGCCGCTGCCACTGCCGCTGCCGCTGCCACTGCCGCTGCCGCTGCCGCTGCCGCTGCCGCTGCCGCTGCCGCTGCCGCTGGCGGAGGGAAAAGAGATCGCGGGCGAGCAACAGCAAAAGCAAAGGCGGAAGAAAGAAGAGAGCGAGAGGCCAAGTCCCGCCAGGACCAACACCTTCTCCTTCGAAACCCCGCATAGCGGCGTCGTCGAGAACTCGTCCGGGAGTCCGGAGACCGGCGCCGCCATGGCTGGCCGCGGCCGCACGCCCTTTGAGAGGCTGCTGAAGAAGCAGTGTCAGAAAGGTGAGAAAAGTTGAGCGTCTTTCACGGTCGAGGCAGACGCGCGATCTTTTACCTTCCCTATCTTCCTCAGGCGTGACGGCCAAGAAGTCCGCCGGTGTGGTGGGAAAGTGGGGCAGCGCCTCCTTCACGTCGCTGCGCGCCGCCAACGGCGCTGGCGTGACGCGATCGCCGGCCGTGGTCAGCAAGCCAAAGAAGTTCTTTAAGTCCAGGCAGGTGGACAAGGAGGAAGGTGAGCGACCCGAACGTCGTCTAAAGATCCAGAGATGTGACTTGCCTGTGCTTGCAGAGTATGAGCCCGTGCCCGAAGTGACGCCGATTTCGGTTTCAACGACGTTCCTCAAGCGCGAGGCACCGAAGGTGGAATCTGTCCCGGATACCACACCGGATCCCGCCCCGGATCCGCCACCGCCTAAGGCCGCCAGGAACAAGTTCTTCACCTCAAAGAATGATGTCGACGTCGCTGCCTCGGTCACTAGGACAGAACCACGGCAGCCGATCAGAGGGGGAGACGAGGTTCCTCGGATTCCTCCGCTTAAGCTGCGCATCAAGTCTTCGTCCTCGTCTGTCGTCAACGCCGTCTCCGCCTCGTCGGCGGATGGTTCGAGTGCCACCAGGTACAAGCTGGTCCGTCCGGGCTCGGCGTCGTCGTCCTCCGAGGTCTCCCAAGACGAAGACAACGATGACCACGAGGCGAATAACGACCATCTCTTTGAATCAACTGGCCAGGAGATAAAGTCGAAGGTGGTCGAGGAAGATGTGCCCATTTTGGAAAAAGAAGTGACTAAGGTACCGGAGGAAGATGCAGTGGTCAGGCCAGGTCCTTTGCGAAGCTACAGCAGAAAGCGGCGTAATAATAACGAGGTCGCGTCTCAGCTGATACCTCCCTCGTTGGAGGCGACAACGATCACTCCTGGGGCGGCCGTGATCGACTCTTCTTCAGCGACTGCAGCGGCAGCGCCAGAAGAGTCAACGTCCTCGGCGATACTTCTTGACAGCGTTGCTATGAAGACTGAAGAGACTGAAGACGTTGCTGCCGTCGAAGACGTCGGAAACGAACAGAACTCCGACCCGGAGATTAGCTTCAAGGACGAGAGCTTGGTCATCAGAAGTCCCCCGCTCTCTTCAGTGTCCAATGAGGTCGAGGATCACCAAAGGATTAGTGACAGGGTTGTTACCGAGGCCGAAAGTGCCCCCCTCATGGAAGAGCCTGTGCCAGTAGAACTTTGCCTGAAAAAATCAGCCACGGTGGCGGCGGCGGAAAACATAGAGAAGGAGTTGCTGCAAGCCAGCGGCCCCACCGCTAAGGCAGACGCCACCTTAACCAAAACGGCCACTGTCTCCGCCGGCGGCGGGCTCCGGAAGAGGGCAATCTTTAAGTCTAAGGCTGCCGGAAACGGCGGCCAGCAGAGGTAAGAAAAACACGTTTAAGGGAGCATTTAGGATCGCCAGTCATAGGTGCATGTACTAAAAATACCGAAGTCTGTCGGTTAAAGCGACCCTAAAGAATATTACTTTCTGTGACGTTCAGGAAAGGCCTAAGCTTATACAAACACAAGTGGAATTCTGGCAATGAGGACGACGAGTTCAAGCGTGAGGTCTTCACCAGGGCCATTTTCGGAAAGCCAAAGTCAACCTCCAGCTCAAGGTGAGCAAGATTATATCATTCATTACTTACTTCATCGACTCTTTCTTTCTCAATTAATCATGTAGTCTGGACTTCCCCGACGACGAAGACGACGGGTCCTCCAAGAGGCCTCCTCCTACCGAGATGTCGTTCGCGCCCTCCAAGCTGACCCGCGTGACTTCCACTAATGCTGCCACGGTATCCTCGGCCGCGTCGTTGGATCAGACCTCGATGGAGGTCGTCAGCGTTAAGTGTCCGAAGGAACAGAAGGATTACTACATGGTAATCAAGAACGTCAAGAAGGCCCACCAGATCCAGGACTCTGGAGAATTTCAAGAATTCAACGATGATGTGGATTACATCTTGGGCGGATTGGGAGCAAAGAACTCGTTATCGACAAGGTGGGTTGATCATTCGTGCTCTCCAGACCGATCTCATCATTTTCCACATTTTGTTTCTCTGCAGGTGTCTCTCCACTGTGACCCTGGCGTCCAAGTGCATGGAGGCGAGCTTTAGAATGCACTTAAGGGCCCATGGTGAGAAATCTTGAGTTACTACTCTCTATGTACCATGTAGTAGTATTAGTATTTGTACCTCAGTGGAACCAGAATGTGACGATCGAGGTTACAAGAATCACCTGCATAGTAGAACCAAATCCTCTTGTCCCCAAGTTTTACCAATGTAATTTTCTTAGGTATAATAATCATTTCCCACTTATAACAGTCACTGGCTGCTGAGCTCAACTGGTTTTGGTGGTTGGCCAACGCAGAAAGTGCTGCCACACCTTGCAAATTTTTTGCAATCCCTGTGCATTTAGACCGCTGCTTGTGACTAAAATTTGGCCCTTATGCGAGTGGCAAATTTCTTGCAAATTGGAGGTTCCTACTTCGCAAGATTTTTTTCACTTGTTCAGCATAAAAGGCAGTTATATGTGAAGAGAAGTAAACAAGCAAGATCGGGGCGGAGCAACAAGGGCAACTCTGTTCAATGTGCTCAATGTTCTGTGTAATTGAAGGGCTCCGGGTCATTTCTCGGGTAAGAATTACCGGTTTATGAGGATCATTTTCCTAGGTCTCAGGACTTTTATAACCGGGTTCCACTTTTTCATGACTCATGAAGCCGTTTTTACTGTGCTATCTAGGGACCGTGACGAAGTTCTTCGCCGAACTCCGCGACGCCCCCGACAACGCTTCCCTCGCCCTTTGTGCAGCCACGGTTCTCTTCGTCCTCAGCCAGGTAAGACGTCAGACTTCACGTCCTGGTACAGAACTGCCAAGAGCTCCGTCTTCCGAAGGATCGCCTTAATATGGACCTGGATCGGGACTCTCTGGAACTAATGCTAAACTTATTGGACACCGACTCGAAAATCAAGGACGCCCTTGACGGCTCGGGGATGAACAAGAGGGAGCTGGAGAAGAATAAACAGAAGGTAGTTAGGATCAAGAGTTCAGGTGCAGCCGACTTGACTTCACGCTGATTTTTGATCCAGGTACAAGAGCTCGTGGCCGCCATGAAGGCCAAGGGCCACGCAGTCAATCTCTCCCTGGACCACATCACCGCTGACCACCTCTCTATGGAGACTTTACTGTCGCTTACCTCCAAACGGGCAGGCGAGTGGTTCAAAGAAGAGCTCCGGGAACTGGGAGGATTGGACCATCTGGTGAGAGCTTGTACATTAGTAAAAGCTTTAAATTGATTATTACTAAGATGATCGATTTCAGGTCCGCACCTTGTCTGACTGCGTCACGTTCCTGACCGTTGATCCAGTCACCTTCTGGACTGATACTCTCCACAGCAAACTAAAAAAGGCTGACAGAGTGCTCAAAGTCCTTGAAAACGTAAGATTTACATTAAAAAATGTAATACTATGTGCATGAGGCCAGGTCGAAAAGGTACTTTTTCCAGACAGTGACATGTGGGCGGCCGGGATTTTTGGCCTTTAGCCAAGATTTTAGAACTTCAAACAAAAAGAAATACCAAAAGGCTTATTGCTACGCGTAACATACAATACTCTGAAGCTCAAAGTTTCGTGACATTGCAAGTGATGTGTGCAGCGTGCAATTCTTTTTTGACCGTGGCTTTTGACCAGATTGGGCTACAAAAGTGGTTCAGCTCACAGTCCTTGGAAACGGCCTCAGAAACCGGACTGAAATGAGTATCAGTTCAGTTACAAAGGACATTCTTGGGGTCCCGTAATTTTGACTCATTTCGAGTTTGGGTTAAGGTGATTAGATCTGTCTGAGGCCATATTGTGTGTAAAATTTTAGGGCGGGAGCCCGAGGAGAATATGCGTAGTAAGGCCGAGGACAGATCAAAACCTTAGTCAAAATCGAGAAAATATCGTGCACGCCCACGCAAACTATAATTTATGCAGAATTGTTGCTTTCCCAAGAAGATTCCAGTAGAAGATAGTGCAGTAATGAATAGGCACCAACAAAAGAAAGTTGACGGAACCATGTTAATGCAGGAATATTACAATTGTGTATGTATACAATCATGCATCTTTACATACTTAATTTTATTTTCCTCAAGGTGACTCATGACAACGAGGAGAACTGTATGTACCTGCTTCGCTACCGCGAGGGTCGCTTCCTCGACCTGATTCACACATTGCTGAAGCTGCTGAACTCTGAGGTCCCAGTGAACCCAGTGGACAGCTCGTCCGGAAACTCCGTGGGTCACACCCAGCGAGATGCGCTCCTCGATGTCATCCGCGTGTACATTAACCTCGTCCATGACTATCACTGCACTCGTAAGTGCATCAAAAGTGTGCACATACCTCATGAGCTATTTAAAAAAAAACCAATGAGTTCTTTTGCTGTTTCCAGCTTTTGGCTCTAAATTGGCTGGCGAGAAGTCGGACCTCTTCTCTATAGCACTCCACTGCCTGTTCGTGTTGCCCAGCTACTTCCAGGCCGAGAAGCAGTTCGACATACTCGTCCTCACGCTGACTTTGCTCATCAATCTGGTGGAAAATTGTGAATCCAACAGGTATGTAATAAATCTTACTTCTGTTCTTGATCTGTTTTGGACGTCAAGCATTCTTGTGGTTTTCTACAGGTCCATGCTGATTGGCTCCTCAGTCCCTAACGGCCCTGACGACTTCCGCGCACCTGGTGACCGCGACTCCGCCTCCACGGCCCTCGTCAAACTCTTCTTGGAGAAGGAGGAGAGCGCCAGGGTGGAGGAGTCCAGAACAGGTCATTTTGAAAGTTCCTGCTGTCTTCTCTGACACATGTATCCTGAACCTATGTCTAATCTTGCAGACAACATCTTGGACGGCGTGAAGGAGGACAGCGAGGAGACCAAAGAGGAGATAGAAAAGAAATCACTGGAAGAGAGGATAGAGGAGACTGTTGCCAAACGTGCGTCCCAGAAAACCTGTAACCTTCACTTCTCTCTCTTACATATATAATCCAATTCCTTAGTGCTACATAAGGCCGGGAGACACATGGAGGATACGCTCATCGGATCCTACGTCACCCTCATCATTGGCTACCTCATCATCGACAACAAGGTGAACGAGGACTAGTCAAGGGACTACCAGTAGCAGCAGTTCTTGACCAGTTTTTCCTCTCTTACAGGAGCACGAAGCAGTTATTCGCGAATTTTTGCCGGAGCAGAAGTTCGAAGTTATGGTCTCCGTTCTCAAGAAATTCTTCAACTTTATGAACCTCACTGCTTCAGTAAGTACAATACACGTCTGAACTGACGGTAGTTGGTGAGTGACAACCCTGATGTTAAATCGACACTGATGCCGTTGAAACGGCCTCTACCCAAATGTGAGTAACTTAAGACAATCACTCTTCAAGGCTTACATCATCTTTCCTCGTCGTCCATATCATTGTCTGCTCCAAGCTGACCATGATATAGATGTTTGTATAAGACGTGGGTCTCCAGCTACTTCAAAGCTTGAGATTTGAAGCTTGGTCACTTGTCAACTTCATCATTCTTTGTCCAACTGAGACTTAGTTTTCAACACCGTTAAACCGAGAGAAATTTCTTCGAGTTGGTCGGCAGCAAAGTTATTGCCAAATCGGGACCACGCTGCATTGCCGGTTTGCTTAGATAGTTTGCACTCGTCACACGTTATTGCTTTCTTCCAGGCCACGGTGACGTCGGGTCGGGGCATCAAAGCCACTGAGGCCATCATCAAGCACCTTGAGAGCATCGATCGATCAGGCGGGACAGAGCAGGTCGACAAAGCCATCAAGGTGGAGGAAGAGGAAAATTTCGACGATCTCACTCTGTTCGACGTATCCAAGGACGACTCCACGACCGTCCTGGAGGACCAAGATAACAACGAACCGGACGATGTGGATGGGAAGCTGTGATTTCGCGAAAGAAAAGTGATTTTTAAGAGTTTTTTTGACGTTAGTGCAAAAAGCATTTGCTTCCTTTGGAGACACTTGAATTTTAATGTACATGAAAGCATTTTTTTAATCGGGGACTTTGTTGGAAAGTCTTGTAGCAGTGAACAATTTATCAGATCAGTGATTAACGTCTTATTCTTATATGTAGAGGTGCGCTTAGCTGTGTTTACATGCGGTTAAAGCCCAATGTGTAATCCTTACTGTGTTCTGTTTCAACCACGAGGACAACCCATGAGGTGGAGTAAATACTTAAACACGTTAGTCTAGACTTTCGACTTCGGCACAATGGACGAAAAATGTAAGTTTTGTAATCTGTACTCTATATTTTCCATAGGAATGTACACTTTCCATCAGAGGGTCTCTCCAATACTCGCATTAGAATCCAGTTGTCTCACAAAACCATACTGGGCTGATTTGACTTTTGAGCTTGAGGGATGCTTAGATGACCACCGAAGCGATCCAGCCGACCCCCAGGATGGAGGCCGCGCCAAACATGGCGTCCATGACGAAGTCCACTCCGTCGAACTTCTTGCTCATGGCATGCCTAAAGAAAGGAGACTTAACGGAGAATGTTTTGAAAAAGTCCGACTTCGTTCTTGCCTGAAGTCTCCCCGCATGACACTCGAGGTGTCGAGCCTCCCGTTAAAGGACTCCCTAGCCGTGACGATGACGATCCCTAATACCAAGGGCAAGGAGAGGGCAATCAAGGTCGCCACAGTGTTGCTGCCATTGGTCCCGTCGCCCAGTAAGCTCTGGTACCCGAGGATTGCGACGGCGGCTGCAACAAGAAGAGTCAGTGCAAAAGTACGGTACTACCGACAGCGCCCATGGTCTTAGAATTTTTTTGCGCTCTTAGAAGTACTTACTGACGAAGTAGAAGGCTCCCAGAATGGCAAATAGCGTTGTCGGCACGGTCCATAACATGTAGGCTGGACTGGACTCTGAACGCTCGCTCAGGGAAGCCGCTGCCGATAGGAACTTCTTAGTAATTTCTTCCCTGAAAATTTAACCATCAAATTGACATAGTACAATCAGGCTGTGACGCAGCTGTCATCGTCACCTCGTCTCATTGTTCCTGATGCTGTTGAGGACGTCCAAGAAGTCGTACTGTTCCTGCAGATGCTGCTCTGCGGTACTGCCACTCGTAGAGACGGGTCTGCTGCTACTGCTGCTGCCGTCATCGCCTTCCTCAGACCCGTAGAAGATGAGGTTGTGGTCCTCGCCAGTCTCGTACAGATCGTAGTCGATGCCGTTGCCAAGCTGGAAACGATCACCAGCAGACGACGGCCTCTTCTTCTTCCTCCTGTTACTGTTCTTCTTCAACTTGAATAAGTTGGCCGGAGGTTTGAAGCCTTCGAACCACTGCGCCACGCGGTCCATCGTAGTCGGAGGCGGCGGTGGGCGGTAGAAGGCGCCGCCCTCGTAGTCCGCGTAGTAATCGGCGTCAATGCTATTGTACTCTGGGTCAACCTAAAAAAGTCACTTCGTCGTACACATTTATTTGACTTCGTGGTCAATCGACGACACCACGTCGTCTACCTGCGGCAAGAAGGTCTCCGCCAACGTGGCCTGCTTGCGCGGCGGCTGCGGAGACTGCGGTTGTGACGGAGGCGGTCCCATTTCCAACCCCACCAAGTTCAGGAAAGTGTTGGCCAGGCTATACTCCGATGTTTGTGTGTGAGAGTGCGGAGGCCTAAAGTACAATCGTGATGGCAAGCGTTTTCATACTACAGTAACACCTATCATTGTATAGAATCATACCGATTGTAGTGATGGTGGAGGGGTCTGTTGTAGTGAGGTTGCGGCCTCTCCACAGGCCTAAGAGGCCTCGAGTGATGAGGCCTGTAGCGATCTCCAACATTGGATTGATGTTCCTGAAATCTTTCAATCTGGTGCTGAAACTGAGGCCATGAAGGCCTTGGCAGAGGTCTTGGTTTCTGGTAACGACGATTTTTGAATCGATCAGCTCGTCTGTCGGCGTCAATCACGTTCAAGTCTTGTGCAATGGCATTCGGAGGGTGTTCGTGTTTGTCAATGTAGTCATAATCGCCAAGAGCATCAAATTTGTTGATGCTGATGGGATGAGGCAGTTGGGGTTGTCGCTGATAAGGTGCAGGCAACGGCTGCGGCGGCTGCGGCTGCGGCTGCGGCAACGGCGACCTGAATCCGGCGGTCAGTCGTCCACCCACCGGCGGCCTCGGTGGCTTCGGGCGTCTTCCTGGCCTTCCGCGGTGTTCTAGCCGCGGTCGGTGGGGAATGAATGGCCTCGATAACTCTGAGAGATTAAGCGAGTCGACTGCCTCCAGCTGCGTGGGCGACTGCACGTGGATGGCCGTGGACACCTGGGCGGGGTCGCTGAAGAAGGTGGGCAAGCTGCACAATTTAGAAGAGGGGAGATTAACATATGCGTCAGGACGCATCTACGGCGGCGCGTAGATACCACGTAGGTACGTAGATGTGGACGTACGTAGATCGTCACGCAAGGTGAGTCAGAAATAAGGTCTTGGCACAGCTCTGTCGGTTCTGTTCGACATTTTTCTGACTCACACTGTACGTATAGTTTATCGTCTACACTAGTTCCCGCTTATTAGTGCATCCACCAGCTGGGAGACGTTGCACAGTTAAGTGAGGTGCACAAAGACACACGGATGATTGTCGGTCCGATTACTTGCGTCAGCGTTCTACTCACGAACCACGATCAATTTTGAAAAAAAAAAAACCCACCACAACTTAAAGTTGTTTCATACAGTCCTTGGCGTGAGCAAATTTCGCAGCTAAAAGTGGACTGCATAAGTGGAACTGGATCATGTATGGCTTGGATTTCCATATGAAATCGATCGCTGAGACACTAAGACATAACATGCTGAATGAATGGGTGCACCTTTCGGTGCCGAAGAAATCTCTGGGAGGCATGATTGAACCACAAGAACGTTTGGTACAGGAAAACACTTCGATATAATAAAGTCATTCCTAGATTCGCCATTTTGGAGCTTGATTGTATGTACGATGTGTATTCACTTACGTGTCAGCTGATGGACTAGGTTTGAACTCTTCAGCTCCCTTTTGACTAGACTTTTTTCCCACCACAATTCTTCCGTGGTCGCTCGAGGATTCGTCCCCTGGCCTTGATTTTGTCTGGGATTCCTGGAAATGAGAATTAGAGAAAAGTCCTTAGTTTTCAGGTTACAGAGTACACAGACTTTGTTGCTTATTCTGCTAAACGATCACAACTGTGAGAATGCACCGGTTGACGCAATCATAGGGAGGAAGAGAATTTTTTCATCTGACTTCATTAGAGCCAAGGCTTGAAAATTTTCTCTTGCATGCTTAAGCTGCTCTATGAAGAAAATCTGTCATACCCATAAGTGGCTAATTCACTTTTGTCGGTGCACATTCACGTCCAAACTGCTGGACAGATCCACAAGTGTCAGACAGTCTCAATTAATGTGGATGTTGACTTCAAAATTACATGAAAAGTGCATTAAAAATAGCTGAGGCAGTCGGTATTTCTCGGGGTACTATGATATACACTAAACTATAATATAAAATATGACCCATGGGCTCCGTGTTCAGCGCCCCACGGAAAAACGCACACCCTTCATAACCAGTTATAACGTCCGGGTGTTTGTTGTCCTCAACACTGCCTCCACCTCCAAACTTTAAAAGTGTTCAGAATCAGCATGACCCAGCGGACGTCCCTTTGGTTGGGTATGGCGGGTGCTCACACGCGTGTGCCCATTTTTTGAGCACTGTCTACCCAAAATGTCAAGGTTCCCATGACATCCGCCGGGTCAAGCTGATTCCTACTACCGGTATTTTACCGTTCGGGTGAGTGGGCGGCAGTGTGTACTGTACGCTCGTGTCAACTATGGACTTCCAGGACCTTGAAGCACGCCTTTTACACTCTAATGTGTCGTGATGGTGCAGGTCATGTGGAGTTACTGCTAAGACAAGAAGGGATTCGAAACATTTGGAGTTGAACTACTTGAGCATCTGCTATTCAGAGCTCTTGCCCTCACTGGGTTCTCGTCCCCCGCCACCTTGCCGAATCAGCACAGTCCTGTCCTCCCTCGTCTGAAGCAACGTTGCACTGCACTGATTGCAACACACGGACGTTGATAGTCATCAGCGTGACGTTCCTCGGGGACAGAGACGAAGCTCTCACCTTCCTTCTGCTCTGCTCCTCGTACGATTTCCGTTATTGCCCCGACTAAAACTATATCCCCTGGGACTGACGCTGGATTGGTTTTACTTAGATGTGGGCTTCTTTTGGGAACCCGCCCGGTCCAATGCGGGTTGGCCAGCGGGTCCCACTACCTTGGCTTGGCCCATGGGTCATAAGCCATAGACTGTGGCCTGTGGGCTTTTTCTTAATACAACTGAGCACTTCTTCGGAACATATTTTGTTCCTGCATGAGCGTGAACAGGGTCATATTAGCGGGCAGCGAGGTCAAATGGCGGCTCCGTCGCACATCTCTTAGAACGAGAAAATAGGCGCAAAGCCGGAAGGGTAGGGTTGATATCAGACCTTTTCAAAGTTCGGCCAAAGGTTGGCAACGAAGAAAATGAGAGATTTGTGCATTTTCACCTGTCAGGCCCGTCCTCTTCTCGCTAGCAACGCACCCGGCAGAGCTTGCGGGCTGATGGCCCTGGCCAAGATACCGAGATGCTGGCCGGGCTCGCACCCGGCCCGTCTAGCACGCGGGCTTTGGCGGGCCTGCTAATCCCGGTGGCAGCCAAGGGCCCTGCTGGGGTCCTCGTTGACCCTGTACTGCACTAATGCGTCTCTCTAGCTTGCAGAATTGGTCATTTTAGACGCCGTAGCCGACTATGGAGAGGCCGGAGAGGCCCCGCAGTGGAAAGAGTCATCGTGTCCCCCTCACTGACACCGATTCCACCTGAACACCAGTTCTTTGCACATTTATAAAGCACTCAAATTTTCAGAATTTGGTCATTTCTGGACTAGCGTAGGCACCTGGCGTTGCCCAGGTTAAGAACTAAACTAGAATGTAATACACGAACTCCACGCTAATATCGTCAATGCATCCTCACTTTCTATGAAAGGACACTAAATTTTAGTCTGACTAACTTTAGGTCAGACGATATATTCACACGCACATTTTGATTGTTCATTTCATAATATTATTTCAGACAGGAAGCGTAAGGCAGAGCAAGGAACATTTGAAAAAGCTGCAGAAAACCCACCCAGAAACATGCGTACAGTGTGTGTCAAGCAAAATGTTCCTTCTTCGTTTTAACTTTTAGACCTGCTCATACCGTATGATTCCTGCCCAGGGGACTCTTACAAGTAGCATAATAAGACAGTTAGTCTGTCCTACTGTGCCCAATTGTCCCGTGAAGAACCTTGACTGCTTCCCTGAAGGTTTTACCGCTAGAAACCGGGCCGTAGTTTTGACCTATGCGGAGGAAGTGACTCTCTCTTACACACGCACGCGCGCACGCGCGCACGCACACGCATGCACGTACACGCACGCTCACACGCACGCAAACGAGAAAACGTAGCAGCCTCAGGTTGACCATGAGATGACTCAAGGTCAGTCGCACCGGGATTATTTGTGTGTGTGTGTTGCTGCTGTTACCATAGGAAACTTGGGACTGTAGCGTAACAATGAAAGGCAGCTTGGGCGGCACAGGGTGTCCAGTGAGGTTTGCAAACTCATTTTGAAGGTGAAAAACGGGGTAGGCGGGTTCCGAATGTCGTTGCGCCACCGAATCTTCGGGCACCGGCGCGCGTGTGCGTACAGGGTGGGCCTCGAAAATTCGCAACTGGCTTTGAAGTCGAAAGGAGAGAGCATGGACGATTTCAGGCCACCCTGTGCTACTCCCAAACCAAATCTTAGCCTTCGAACACATGGTGAAAAAAAAATCAGTGATTTCTGAAGTCGGTTCAAAAAATAACACGTTTTCTTAGAGAAGAAAAAAAGTGAAAAAAGGATGTGGCTGCTTTGGACCGCCAGGAACTCCTCTGGCACTTTCTCCAGCCAAGCATTCGTCGTCGTGCGCACTGCCACAGTACAACCTAACAAACAGCACAAGTACAAATGTGCCTCGTACAACCTAACAAACAGCACAAGTACAAATGTGCCTCGTACAACCTAACAAACAGCACAAGTACAAATGTGC
>JAAUXU010013199.1_pt1 | contig 13407 bp, 12 predicted proteins | sample 7278151 | NCBI WGS metagenome assembly JAAUXU01 (sample SAMN14350113, study PRJNA611818) | marine sediment metagenome | isolation source: surface marine sediment (1.8m) | place: French Polynesia: Moorea | collected 2018-08 | reverse complement strand
GGCCGAATATGGGGTTTTGGTTCCAGCCAAAAGTTCAAGCTCTTTCTAGTTCTGTTGGTGACCACCCTGCTTGACCTGTACTGCAAGTATTAGAGTACAATTTCTGAGCTGTCATTAATGTAAACTTCGTTGACGTAGGCATCAGGAGCCAAATATTTGGTCGAAATTGAGAATTCGGTATTGGAAAACATCGGCAAAAGTCACATTCAGCGGTGCTTTATTTTTCTAACTATATCACAAAAGTGAATCACTGTTTCCATGCAGGATAAATGGTTCTCGGCCTTTTTCCTCATCCTTGCATATATGAAAGTATGGAAAGACTTTCCTCCAGGGTCCTTGCGCATAGTCGCGGCCCATTTGGCGGTTGAACAGACATGACATAGGATGGATAATCTCAGGATGCTCCAAGCTCACCAACGTCAGCCAATCCTAAATTTAGCAAATAGCATCAGTCAGTCTGTCACTCAGTCAGGGGTGATAACTCAAGTCAACCCCCTGGGTTTCTTTCCTCTTTCTTTTTTTTCGTACCTGAGCGCCTAGGTGCGTACGAGTCATGCTGTACTTTTCTGCCAAAACTGTGATCTCTTCCTCTGTCAGAAGGCGGGCGTAGAGAGGATCTTGTCGCATGCGCTCCAGATCGAGCAAGGAGACACCCACGTTGACGCCCTGCTGGAGGCCGGGAAGACCAGCTCGAGATCCCCCATGATGAGCTCGATATCTGAACTTAAAAATATAAAGCAAACATAGGAGAATGAACTTGAAGTGTGCCCCCACCGTGAAAGCATTTGGAAGTAATGAGGAGCAAGGTCGTTGCCGACGCCAATCAACTGGCGACCGGTGAACTTATTGAAGACCCCCTGCACCACCGTGATGTCATCCCTTAACTGTGGATGGGCATGTAAATATGTGTTAAGATATACAGCGTGTATGGGCAAAGGATCATTCATGCATTCAAAGAGTGGCTTTACCTGAACATCACAGTCAAGCACGATGAGCTTTTTTAACTGAGGGAATAGGAGGTGGTAGTATGGCAACATGTAGAAGATGTCGTTGTTGTACTTGTCAGTCAGGATGATGAACATCTACGAAATGGAAAGCACAAGGCGTAATGATAAATCTTTTTTCTCAGTCCGAAGAATCTAGTCCCAGGATTGAGTAATTTCCTGTGGAGGACAGGAACTTCATGTTCTATGATTCTGTACTCTCTACTCGAGCAGCTCGAGTTTGTTGCCCCAGTAAGTACTGAAAGGGCCCAGCTACCGACCCATGAGCTGGACTGTCGGCGCAGTCTATCGGGTAAGGTCAAGTGCGCTTGTGCCCAGTAGACTCCCGACACCATCGTTTCCATCTACCTACAATTACGTCCGCCATCGCATCCAAGGTCGGAGAGCTTTCCACTCTTTAGTTCTAGGCAGTGGATTGGTCGAGTCACAGTGTTCCGGTATGTATGCTAGCTTGAACACGATAGTTGGCTGGATTTTTGTCTAAGATAGATCAGTTCTTCACCATAACACTCTTAAACACTTTTACAGTGCATCTTTTAAGTAAGTCGGGGTTTCTACAGTTAAACTGGCAGTCCCTTGAGCCCATTGACTTGAAGTCAAGTGAAGCTTATCTTCGAGTCATCGGCGCCATTGTCACTTGTGATTCTCAAACAGTGGATAGAAGCTTGACAAGGACGTGAGAAGAGTTTGTGTGGCTGCAGTATTAAGGAAGTTACGAAGGGCTCACATGTAGAGTACACAAGCTAAATAGATTGACAAAATGGCGTAGCGTCTCCAACATGCGCAAATTCATCCAAAGTAAGTAACTGCTGAGGCTTCAAACTTCATAACGATGTACACAGAGTTGTGTAGCTGTCGTATTAAGAAAGTTGTGACGCTGGAAAAAGGGGCGCTGGCATATGAACAGGAGCTGAATAGACCTGAGCGGCCAGGTAGCAGAGTTCCCGTGGGCAGGTTGCCCTGTGGAATCTCGGGGAAGCGGCACCCACCCAGCCTCGGGGCTACACGAAGTATTCAGCAAATTTTGTGTGAGCTGAAACACGGTTTCAGTCACTTTCGTCATTTTTTTTGCAGGGGGGGAGGGGCAAACACATAATTCATTGTATCTCAGTGGTCCCTGGGTTAGGTTAAGCTCTGCCAGAATGTTCCCTATAATATCAGGATGCACGACGGTTGAGACAGGTTAGAAAGTTTACGTACCAGTGATTTTCACGCTGGCTCTTCAGAATGTCACGAGATTAAGTTTCCTGGGATGTTGTACAATATGTAAAAGTGCCTGAGAATGCAGGCACCTCGTGTCTTCGCCTCGCTGCAGGCACGTATAGAGATAAAGTTGAATGATACAATCGAGCTCGGATAATTGGGACTGGGGTAAGTGAGAATCTCGGTTAAGCGGCCTATTTTCTGTGAAACGGTTCGGTTTCTACTCTCTTTCATCCTACTCGAATCAGTGGCGAACTTGCTTTGGTGGGAGAATTCCCTGATTCCCGAAAGTAATGAGTTCTTTGGGCAAGATGTTCGTCGAAGATCTCTTGAACGTTGAGTGACGTTCTGACTTGTTTGTCCCGTGTGCCACCCCGCCTGCCTGCGTGTGTGTCATTCTACCTTCTTGTTGCCCTTCCCGTTCACCACGTAGGTCGCGTCGTAGTTGTTGAAGAACTTCTTCATGGGTTGAGACCACAGCTTCACCTTCAATTGTAAGATCATAATAGTGTTATGAAGATCTCCTTCGACCAGCGTGAACGCTTGAATCACCTGGGTCAGCATTGGGGCAAGAAGTACATATTCAATGGTGTACCTGAGAAGCAGAATATTGGAACAAACGAACAGAAGAGTCACTTTGTCACTGCTTATCTGACTCTCCAGACCTGTTGACTTTTTGTCCTCCTTCAAGAGTATTGCATAGGTCGAATGGTGGATGTTCCTCTTTGAAGATGATCTCAGCCACTGAGGCAGACTCGGCATTATCCACTAGAAGGACCTACAGATGTGTGGGACGACCATGGCTTGCAAACTATACCTATTGACAGAAACATCATTGTCCTTTGGCTTACTCACGAGATGCACAGGTGAATCAAGAGTCCTCAAGATCACGGACCTCAGAAAGTTCCTAAAGTTTATCTTAAGCTTGTATCCAGCCTCTGTCTCAGCGCTGAGATTCGCTATAAGCACGGCTACGTGAACGTACTCGGAGCTGTTGGATTGTGTGTTTGCAAGAATTTGGAGTATGAGCGAACGTATTGTTTCAGTTAGTCAAGTGCCACGTAACTACAGTAGTGACCTTCTATTAGTCATTATTCCGTCAAAATGCACCAGTCAAAGATTCCTCAGGTCAAGAACATCGTTGATGTGATAGAACTGATTTGCAGTGTAAACGGTTCGCACAGAGCAACATCTTCTTCAACTCATCGGTTTTTTTTCATGCGCGTCTTCCATCCAGTGCATGCAGAGGGTACAACTTTGAAACTGTATAATCTGGACTTCGGCAGTTCAGGTTAACTTGACAGACTTCGCAGGGTCAGATCATCTCCGGTGTGTCAATGAAGAAATGGCTGTATTTGTCAGCAGTGAGGAGCTCCCCGTGCTCCTGAAGAGTGTCAAAGCAGCTTTCAAGAGTCTCCTTTTAGGTGACTAGCGGACTCGATCCGCTTTGCTGAGTGAACGAGTGGACTAACATATAGCGCTGTGTGTACTCGTGTTATGTCGGCGTGTCTGTCTGCGTCTCCCTCCCCTGGACCGATCGTCCCCAAAGTTGCCATCGACATGCTTGTGACCGCTCTCAAAGACATCGCCATGATCACCCTCCACGCGCTTCGTCCTGTCCACGTCGCCCTCACAGACGCAGCTGCGGCCGACGTAGCTCTCTTAGCTGTAGGGCGACATTTTCTCTAGTGGTTGTAGCTCTCATAACTGTGACTGCGTGGCGGTGAAACTGGATCCTTCCCCTCCACGTCACTGCTAAAACTGAATGATCCGAGGCGGTGACCATATAAAGTAGCTCAAAAGCCAGCCAAAGAAACCACCCTGTTCTGTTTACTCTCTGCTCTTTTTCGTGTGCCTGAGGTCCCCTGGTCACAAGGAGATCCTCCTCTGTTTCCTGTTCTCACCGTGGTGATGACAGCGGGCGATCAGTCCACAGGTCGAGCCACAGTCTGACTTGCCGGGTTTGCCCACTCCAACTGACTTTTTCTCTCTCCTACTCTCCTACTCTCTCCTACTTTCTCCTACTCTCCATAAATAGCTATCGATACTGCACAGCTATATCCAATAAGCCTGGCTGCGTATCGGCATAGCTATCTATATGACTTACTAGGAGACAGAGACTGGTTTGCAGCCTGGTGGCCCCCAGCTCCTGTGGAGGGCTTTTTTGAGTGCCTTCGGTCCATTTTGTGCTCATGGTTTATCAAAAAATCTCTGGCCACATGACCCTTCCCTTTTGTTTTGTTGCCTAGTTGATACTTTACACACCTCTTCTGCCTCTCCCACTTTTCGTGCCATCTGTTATACACATCTGTCGTGCCATCGAAACTGATAAAAATTTCCATTTTTGAACCTCATGTGCACTGAATCATAATTTTAACTCTCCAGTGTCACTCTCCAAGTTGGGACCGCTTTCCTCCGAAATGGAGGTTTGGATCTGCCCACCCATCTACGTCCTAATATAGGCGACAAACAATAACGTGGCCAGGCCCATTAGGGGAGGGATGTAGTACGAAACGCAACTTTCGACCCTGATTGTGGCTTCGAAATGGTCTCCGACGTAAAGTGCTATGCAAGCACTTGAGTAGTCGTGAGAAGCAGCGTCTGCTGACCAAGTTTGGTAAAGATCAGTACAGCAGTTGGGGTGCCCATGACGCGGTAGACAGACAGACATACACTGACAGACATACATACACTGACAGACAGACATACACTGACAGACGGACAGAGTACATAGAGACCCTCGCGTTGTATCAATATCGACAGATAAAGCCATTGACGCATTGCTCTTTCTTGGATTCATACTTTTTGTAGCCATAGAACCTAAGGAATACTGGTTTTGACCGATGACCTACGACGACGGGTGGGTGATCTTTCACCAGTAGCAAGTGAAGACGTTTTTGTTACACTGTGATTACAATGTTTCATCGACTTCGTGGCCACTTCTGAGGTGATCTTATCTGGAGGATTCTCGTGCCAGCAACAAGAATGTCACAATACATTACTTAAAGGAAAAAGTAAGTAACAATTTATGTGACCTCCTCAAATCAGCCTCATGACCGTCCCTAAATTCTTTCAAAAGAACGTCAGAATATATGATCAGCCCGGGAATAAATCGGAACGTAAGATTACTGTATGTACTCCGATATTTTTCGATTTCATCTCCAGCTTCTTGCAAAATCCTCCCTGATCACTTGCAAATCATCGGGAGAAGAGAACGGAAACTGTGGTGCGAACGCGTTGGGGGAGAAGCCGAAACTTCTGGCTGAGTCCCTGTTGTTGCCGCTGATGACGAAGAGGGCCATGATGCACAAACAGAAGCTGCAGAACAGGGCCACGAGATGTCTGAGCCTAGGATGCTGCGACCAGCTCCTGGAGAAGTGATGAAGCTTTTTGCCTTGCCACGACATGTCCCACTTCTGGCACTCGCGCACTAGTATAACACCGGTCTCACTTTAAAGTCATGTCGGACTTCAGCACTGCACGTACGTACAGATCGATGTCTGTCCGTCTGTGTGCGTGATTTCACTGATACCACATTCGTCGACCTCGTTCCACGCCATAAACTTTCTATAAGTGTTCTTCATTCACCGAATTGGGAAAAAAGAAAAAAAGAAGTCGTCGTGGTCATGGTGAAGAGCGTTTAAAGAAGGCTCGAACGCTTTTTACTGCTTTGTCAAACCGCGTGCACGCGAGCCATGACAGCGACCAGGTAGGCAGTGACGCGTGCGTGCGTGCGTGCTTCAAGCAGGAGAAATTTTGACGCAGTATGACGACGCTGAGAGCCGTGGAGGAGGAGAGACAGACAGACGGACGAACAAACAAACACAACATCTTGCGCTACTGCTGAACTTGTGCTTGTAATATCTTTCAATCCACTCTGATTTAGGTACGTACTTTCAAGCTTTGCATGCCTGCCCATTGTCTACGTCTCCGTGACGTCAGAGATTCAAAAAACTAAACCTGCATGAGAAGACTTTCTCGTCATTGAGTGGGTTTGACAGACAGCAGCTGCTTTTATGACCACGTGAAGAAATGTCAGAGCTTCAAAAGATGACACGAAATTCTTCACTCTCGTCCAAATTCTAACGCTGCTTTACCAATTGAGTAAAATAAGTCGACCTCATTGGGAAACAAGAGCTTCAAGATATTTTCCCGTGGTATTGACTGCATAGTGAAAACAAAGCTAGGCAGTACCTTTACCGTCGATTTCTGAGTCTGTTGGGTCCTGAGGACAAGGCCCATTTTAGCTGTAAAAGTGCCCGAAGGGCACGAAGTTTTATAATAAAAATGACAAAGTCCTCGACAAATTGATGCATCACAACATAGTTTTCGGATGTGATCTGTGAGCGAACACCTTAGACAGGGTGATTTGAAGAAGTGAATACGCAAATATTGCCGGGTCAGTTTGTAGGAACTGCAGTCTTCTCAATTATACAAGAAACACCTGTGTGTGGACATTTCTATTCCTGGACAAGAATGGATCTTTGCGTAGAAAATACGCTATGTGGGTGGGGCAGTGGACGTCGATCCTACTTCACCTGAGGTGAAGAAATTCGTTGATCAAGGAATTTGCCCAATCCCCATGATGGTTGCCCCTGGTGAGGTGCATAAGCAGCACTTTTCACTCACTGGAGCTATTAATAGACGTGACCAATGATTACGGAACTTTGCCTAGGAACGATGAGCTGATGTTTCCAAAAGCCTGGGGCAATTGTCAGCTGAGCAAATGGCTGTCAGTTGAGCACTGCTGACATTGCCAATACGAAATCGAAAGCCCAAACAAATATTATCAGCTTTATAAAGATACAGAGATTTGCTAATTGAAGCACTGAAAGAAGCTTCGTGAACATTGATAATTCATCTGATCCCTACCGGGTACACACGTCTTTAAGCTTTTCTCCTGTGTGAATACCTGTGCATTAAAAAAATCCAGAGAATGCCTACTTTCGAAAGAGCAAAATCAGCTCAGTCAACTCTAAGATGTTGCCAATGGCAGAACTACATACTGGCAAAGTTGTCGCACTTCTTGCTGCAGGAGACTCACCAGCAATGGCCAACAACTTGGGCATCGACAGCAGCAGGGTGTGCAGAGCTAAGGATCGCTTTGAGGCTGGCACAGAGGTCCGGCCGCACTCAATCTGTCCGCCCATTGGGTGTGGCCGAAATTATCGCAAAATGGATTTTCTAGAACCAAAGGGCCAATGACTTCACTGTGCCATTGCCAAGCTCAGCTGACCACCTGATCCAACTGATCAGAGGTCTCAAATTCGCGGTACCGTGTGGGTGCGCATGTGTTGATAACACTTATGCTAGGTAGGTATGATTCTCCGTGTCAGTGGAAAATGAAAGAACCCTGAATAAGAGAGACAAATGCAACTGAGAATTGTGAACATGCGAACACTCACCAGGGCCCAGAACTATGATATATTTTGTTCTCATGATAAATAATCCTTACTGTATTTCAACGCATGTTCTCAGCAGATGATAACAGTAACAAGAATCATAGTAAGAAGGGTACGATTTCGCTTTGCTCACGCTACTTCAAATACTGTGCAGAACGTCGTGTTCTTAGCTGTCTCAGACTATTGGTCTGTCTGGGCATCGATGTAACGCTGAAGGGCCTTCAACAGAATACCGAGCAGTCTGGAAGTACCACATGAAGTAACGGTAAAGCTTCTACTGCAAACGACCGATTTTCCTCCTCCTTACCGAGGGTCCATGGTCTCTATCAATTCCGTGTCGTCGTAGGCAGCTGCTCTCTTTCCTACGTATGATGCAATGGGGTACCTGTTGACACGCAGGAAAGCATGAAGAAGTCATACACTTTTGCCAAAGTTCTGTGTGCTCTTCAGTGAGTTCTTTCGAGCTACATTGTCTTTGTATGTGCTGTCGGTCTCGAACTCGCTCACCTGTATCTTGGTACGTAGGGCAACAGCCTGTCGAACTTGACGTTGGCGTAGGGCTTGGCCTCCCTGGCGTAGATGGTGTGGTAATCCCTGCTGCCGCTTGCCCTCTCGGCGTCCGCGTGGAGGACAAGGACGACGCACACAGTTAGCTGCAAGTAATACAATCGTTGACGAACGTTTCAATGCATGCAAGTAGTGCTGGCGTTACCCAAATAAAAGTCGCATATCTCACTGAATCCATCCTTGGAGTCTTGTCTGAACTTTTAGTCATCCTCACCAAGCGCACGAGAAGGACTGACTCTCCTTTCACGGTCTCCGCAGTAGTGAAAGAGACAATGTGAGCTTCTCTCCCTCTCTCTGGTTGCCAAAAGGTCTGGTCTAACGATACTTCCAGTGCATACAGGGTGGGCCCGAACTCAGTTAGCCCAACTTAACCACCCACCAGTCAGCTCTCGTTGCAACTTACAGAGCTGTGATAGATGAGCTCTTGAACGAACAGACTTTGGAGCGCATATGTACCAGGTACACCACAATTACAGGGTGCGGGGAAAGTCCGGGAATAATAACTTTAATTGGCTGTATTCCTTTACTGACTTGAAATATTGAGTTAAAACATAACCAGGCAATCCCTCAGACTATCTCAATTTGTTTGTACACACAACGATCTCCTGAGTCAAAGTGCTATCGCCATGAGCAACCACCGTGAAACCGTAGTCGCCTTTCACCGTGCAGGCCTTACCAATGGAGCCATCGTCAGGAAGCTCAAGGATCTCGCATAAGACCGTGTACAATGCCGTTAAACGGTTCAAGGAGACTGGTGAGACTTGCGACTGACCTAGAAGTGGTCGGCCAAGGATAGTGAGGACCAAAGAGGCTGTCAAGAGGATCAGACAGAAGATCTGGAGGAATCCAGCACGGAGTATGAGGAAGTTGGCCACGGAGGAGAAGATGAACTAGAAGACCATGCGGGAATTAGGCAAAAAGGACCTAGAGATGGCTCCCTATAAAAAAAGTGCGCCTCCAGCTTCTGTCTGAGGCTACAAGAGACAAGAGCGAGGATGCCCTCTTCTCAACAAGCTGAAGTCTGGCACGCAGGGGCCAATATTTTTCACAGATGAAAAATTATTCACCATTCAAGCTGTGCACACTGCACAACCCACAGAATGACAGGATCTTGGCCAGAAACAGCAAGGTCAGTGTTTCCTGTCATTCCTGTCAGTGTTGAAGGAGTGTTCCAGCCGCAAAAACCAACCTCCATTATGGTCTGGGTAGATGTGATGTCGGACGGGAAAAAGAGTCCCCTGATCTTCGTCCACGAGGGCGTGAAGATCAACAAAGAGGTCTACCTTTCAATGCTTAAGGACAAAGTGATGCCATGGCTCAAGGTCGCATATGGGAAAGAGTTTTCCACATTCCAGCAAAATGGTGCACCTGCCCGTGGCCCAAAATTGGTGCAAAGCCAATTCTCCAAACTTTTGGGACAAGTTTATGTGGCCTCCAAGTAGCCCTGATCTCAATGGAATGGACTTCGCTGTGTGATCCATACTTGAGAGCCGGGCTTGTTCTGTCAACCATCACAGTGTGGCGAGTCTGAAGGCCGCCCTCGAGAAGCCATGGGCTGAAATCGGCGAGGAAACAGTGCGTGCTGCGTGCTTGCAGATCTGTGGGGGTCTGGAGGCTGTACTCCGTGCGAATGGAGGCCATTTTGAAAAATTATGATTAATTGTGTTTTATTACGTTGTGCTCCGCTGTGAAACTTGAAATTTCAAAAATCGCTTTGAAAATATACGATTTATGGCTAAATCATACTCTTCGAGGACTTTCCCCACACCCTAGAGTGGCCACAATTTCTATACATAACTCTGCAAACATTTGACTTTTGGGGGCGTCTTTGGGTGCCAACGGCCATTCCCTCCAAATGTGAGAAGACAAAACTAAGGCAAATACCAAAGATGTGAAGAAGACACTGCCTTATTCTGATCTGCGGCAAATACCAATAACTTTAGCTGCCATTGTCGCAGCAAAGTGTGATTCCCTTGAGGCGCTTTCCTCTTATTTGACCATGTAAGAGTGATGACAACATCCATTGGTGGCTGCATAACACAACCATGGATTGAAGATCGACCATGACTAATCTCTATCCTTCCCCAGTTGTTGATGACTTTGACCAATTTCAAGAGTTATTCTGGCTGCTTTTGATAGTGGTTACTAAAATTTTGGCGCACACTGTACGCAACTGCCTTTGAGCTGATCGAACAATTATTGCCTGAGCTTTGGGTATCTGAAATAAAGACAAAAATGATGAATTTTCGCAATTTCTTTTTGTGATGCGCTTCAGCTGCAGTTCAGTTCTTTGAAGGATTTCCCCTTGATCAGAAAAAGCCCCTCTCGTCCTGGCATACCGACTGTCGAACTCCCAAAAACGACTTCTCATATTTGTTTTTATCTTTTTTTCCGTGGACAGGGCATTCCCCCCTCCCCCCAAAAACTTCAATATGAATAAGCACGTGTGATATGTCAATATCCATATTGACATCGAGTGACTGCAAAATATCGCGTCGAAGTTACTTCAAAAAATTCAACTTATCGACATTTCACATTTTCTACACTTTTCTCTCTTGAGACTACTTACTATAGAAATCAACCAAATCCACCCTAAACTAAGCCAATCTACCCCATTCTGCACACTAACCTAACCCAAACTACTCCACCTCCCAAACTGACCAAACCTATCCTAAACCCTTGAAGGTCCTAGGTGTTCTTTTGCAGTTCCTCCTTCGAGCAATTACCATTTTGTCCGGTTCCGATGTAGCCGTCCAGTCCAGTCAAAAAGACAGGGGGATACTGACGGCAACAGTTTCTCCTGGGGTTCCAAGTCATGTTTTTCTCTATAAAAAAATGGAAAAAGAAGGCTTGCTACCGATGGCGGATATCGTCAATACATGGATCAATGCAGTGAACTACACTTGTGGTACCTGCGGTTTTGATTCAAAATCTGCTTAGGGTCGCTTACTGATTTCCAAATTTTCAAATGAACCAGAATTGTATCTGTTACAGTTGCGCAATTCGCTTATAACCATAACATCAACTGGTCCAAGGCCGGTTTGGGTAACTTGTGGATGAGAAAAACAACAGTCAGCAGTAGTTTTTGCAGTCTCTCTTGTCTGTCGTTCGCACGACCCTTTGCAATCTCAACCTCTCTGAGTTAATGATGCCACTCCCAAATATTGATTGTAAGAATATTCCTGGTGTTGTAATAAAGATGTCTGCCAGAACCTATGACTGAAATCGGAGTCTACTGGTTTTTTTTAGCATGGCACGGACTTAAATATTAATATCTGAAATTTATGGACTAAAGCTCAACCTTCATGTCAATACTCCGATTCAGATCTTTTCTAACCAATCTAATGTTAACGGTCTCCTCCTTGCGATGACAATCATCATAGCTGTGTAGCTGTATTCATTTAATTTCTGTATCACCCTGTACAGGAATGCTGTCGCTACTGGCAACTTTCAAAGTGCCCAGGAACTTTTGTGAGAGTCTTGAAATCTTGCATCTCTTCTCCTGTTCTTACGATCCTGTGCAAGTGATGGAGGACTCTGCAAGTTATGCTTGCACCAAGCTTCACAGGGCAGAAATTGAATTGGTTATATCTAGAATGAGTCTGCAACATACGTAGGGCGCTGCCAAGGATTGGCTAACACGGGCGTGCCCTGAATTACCATTCAGTCAGCTGTACAGGCCCGATAGCCGATACATGTACGTACTGCACACGTGTGCGAACACAGGACTGCTGAGGGCACCGCATGCTCATGATGCAGAGTCTTTGAGAAAAAAAACCCTGAGAAATCGCAACGAATTGCAATGCTGCAGCAAGACGTTCTGAGGCACGAGTAGATACTGTACAGGGTGCGGAAAATTGAAAGGGACTCGGCCTTTGAAGGCATTTCATGGACTTAAAAAAATGCTAAGAGGTGATGTATTTAGGTTCTGTGAGCCTTTAACATTAGGTCAACACGTGTGTCAGCAATGCCCACAATTCAAAATTCAATAAATTATGATCTGTTTCATAACAATGACTCATGTAGGTTTCAAAGTTGTTTCATAAAACTGTATGCTGATCAAGTACGACACAGGTGAGGGAAATCCCTATTTTGATTTCCACACCCTGTACTCCGTCTGGCAGATAGAGCCTGATTTTTTTTACGTCCCACACTGGGGTCATCATATTGAGTGAGCAGCTGTCGACTCTATGGTCCAATAAGTAATTGCACAGAGGTTCACTGTCGAAAGGATTTTACTTATACCAGGTGCGTCATGTTATTGGTTAAGCTTTATTGTCACTTCATAGTGACTTCTCTTTGAACAATATCTGTATTGCGCGCTTTCTACAGGCTGGCTGGGAATCTCACCTTGGATCAGAAAAGTATAGGTCTTTGTACCGTCCGAAACAACAAAGCAACAGAAAACATGTCCGAAATGGGAGGCTTCTCCACAGGCTGAGGACGACGGTGAGGTCGTCCTCAGCTCAGGTCACATCAAAGCCAACCCGAGTATCTCCAGCGTGAAGCTTGCCGGGAACCAAACTGGACTTGGGCCTCCAGAAGTCTGTCCAAAGAAAGAACTACTTGACTCCAGCCCAAAGGGAGAGAGGAGTCCAGAGGGTACAGCAAGAGGTGGAACATCAGCAAGTTCCACAAGACAACCCCCTCGTGAAGTGAAGTTTTCAGCCAAGACTACGATGCTGGTCTGAAGTATCAACAGGACATGGTCAGGTTCCTCTCACACAAGGTCTTGCTCCCTCTGGACACCACCGATGGCCAGGGCAACTCCACCTGGACGCAGGGTGGAGCCAGAAATCGCGCCTTGCCCAGAGCTACCTGGAGAGCAGGCTGGAAGCCAAGAGATTCTGGTCCGAGAAGGTTTGGCTTCCAAATACTTGGAACCTGAACCCCTTGGACTTTTGCATGTGGCAGCACATTGGGAGCAAGGCGTGTGCTGTTCCTCACCCCAACACATTGGGATCCCTTGGTGAAGGTGTAGTCGATGACATTGATGCACCAGATATGCAGTGAAATTCGGAAGTTATGGATCTCAAAGTTCTGATAATGTTGTTGCTGACCAAGTATCACTACTTATCAAAGTGCAGTTTCTAACTTATGATATAGCTGTAATAGACTAGGTCAAAAAGGGGTCAACTTTGGAAATTCACTTATGGCAACTGGGGTTTGTTACATGGGCTCAAAAGATGAAGATGTAGTCAAATACTTTGGAAAAAAAAGTGTTTTCCTAT
>JAAUXU010094551.1_pt1 | contig 13409 bp, 11 predicted proteins | sample 7278151 | NCBI WGS metagenome assembly JAAUXU01 (sample SAMN14350113, study PRJNA611818) | marine sediment metagenome | isolation source: surface marine sediment (1.8m) | place: French Polynesia: Moorea | collected 2018-08 | reverse complement strand
CGGAGCAATCGCTTGAGACCAGCGACGCGTTCGGTCGCCTCGACGAGCTCGAGGAGCGTGACGACGCGCGGACGCTGCGGTCGGGGTAGGGGGCCGCGTCGAATCCCGCCCCCCCCCACCCCCCCCCCCCCCCCCCCCCCCCCCCCCCGCCCCCCCCCCCCCCCCAGGACACCATTCTTGGGGGATCCCAATTAGGCCCCTTCAGTACTCAACTCCCCTTCATCTCTGGTACCAACGACTTCTTGCTGTCTCCTGCGAATCTGGGCCTGAACGCAGACCTCAAGACGCTGAACTCGAACATTGTTCATGGATTTTTTTTTCACCTTTTCGCGGACTGTTGCTGTCGCCCAAGCCCGGAGGGGTCGCCGGCGTGGGCGGGGGTGCAGCCCAATCCGGGCTGGCAAGTGTTAGCAAAGTCGACCAACATTTTTCCCCCACACCTTTTTATGAGAATGGAAATGCGTGAATGGTTCTTATCGTGCGTGTTTCTTCGGCCGTTTTGAGGTCATGAATGGGCGTGCGCCAGCGCGTGCGCCAGAGTCAGGCAGCCACATACGTCTTACGGACGTTGCGTGTGTCCTGCATCGTGTCTCTCTAGCACTCCCTGCCCGTGCCGTCCGGGCAATTCATTAAAGAGTTTTAGCATTTGCTGCACAAGGACAAAAACACTTTTGGGCCTGCCTGTTTAAGGGCCCCGTGCATGCATCACAGCTCTGAAAATGGCTCTAGGAAGCTTTGAGGAGACAGGAGGACAGAGACTTTTTTTCACCCTGCTTCAAGCCGATGGCGTGAGTCACTAGTACATGAATGATGTCTGGACTCGAGTCCATTTTTTCGGCGTTATCTCGGGTGGTTTTGTTGGACGGAAAAGCTTTGAAAATGAGCTCCCCTGATTGATGGCCATTTAAGACTTAATCACTCTCAATCCCCCGAGAACGTCCACCCCCTTTTGTGAATTTCGCGATAATTGAAAGGCCTGATAAAGACGAATCGCTTAGATAGGCCCTGAGGGGCCTTGGGCGAGCCGAAATCCCACACAGCAAAGAGAGAAAATATGGGCTGGCAACCGGGCTCACTTTTTCTTTTCTTAATTAAAGCCCAATCTATTTGAGAGCTGATGGCAAAAAACTGAGTTGAGGGAAAAGAGCGTGTGAACGGAGGCAACATCTGTCGATGCTCAAGAGCACCAACTCAGCAAAGCAACAATGGAACATCCGTGGAAATCGACTTGTTTTTAGTATCACCGTTATTAAAATCGGCCTGGTCCTGCTCTTGTTGTCAGCGTAGGATGCGGCGGACATCTCAGATGTATTTACCACTGGCCGACTGACAAATGCGTGTGCGCACACAAAAATGTACGTGACAAATGCATCTGAGGCATGTCAGTGTGGATGCCTTCGCAGTCTCAACTATACTGTGACTGACGAATGCATCTCTCACGATACTCGAATGTAGATTTAAATGTGATCAAGCCAATCCACGTAGTTAGTACGATGTTGTCTGCATTGAACTGTTGGATGAGGGATGTTACTCTATTCTGTGTGTGTGTGTGTGTGTGTGTGTGTGTGCGTGCGTGCGGGGGCGCGCGCGCGCGCGTGAAAGAGGTGCCCCCCCGCGGAACGAGCGGAGGGGGGGAGAAAAAAATATAAACACACACGCCCGACCGCGCGCACGCACGCACGCACGCACGCACACTCACAGAAACACACACCTGTCGACGATTTATCCTCTCTTCCTCTCCCAGTATTTTACACGAAAAAATCCGTCGAGGAGAAAATTGTGGCACTTGGTGCAAGGAGAGAGACGTCGCAACGCGACGGCCCAAATGAAGTGGCATTAGTAACTTAAATAATTAACATATATACGCATGCGGGTTTCTCAATTTTTCTTTCACGTCTGCCTGGTCATCCACCATTCAACAGAGCATTTATTTGAGAAAAAAGTCTCCCTCCACCACTCCTGCTCTATTGAGACGTAACTTTCACAGAGAGAAGCAGTCCAAAAAAAACGCAGAGAATTACGCTGAGGAACTTCTCAGAATGAGGGAGGAGGGAGGACTGGGCGTTACTACTGTTACGCACACACGCACACACACACTTAGAATGATTGTCAGATGCATGCGAAAAAAAACAGTAATTGCAAAGTGTCGCACACTGACATTACAACTCCTGAGAAGTGCAGCTGAAAGCACACAAGTGTCACAATCTTGTCATTGCAGCCGGAATTCCTAAGACTTTTTGCTTGCCGGTGTCACGATTTCATTAGGTCTGTGACACCTGTGCAGCAGTCGGGAGAATTCGTGGGAAAAAGACTTTTTACTCCACGTCTGCTGCTATTTCCTAACAAAACGCTCATTCAGCCTTTACATTGGCCTTTGTTTCTTTTTACTTCTCCTCTCCTTTTCTTGCGGACTTGGCTGTGAATCTTTTATCCGCCGGAGAAGAAAGGCGATTGTCCAAAAGATCCCTCAGTGGAAATTTATTCACAAGTCATGAATGAATGAATGTCACCTTGTTGCGAAAATGTCCCGAGCTCCGGCCCAAGAAATTCAAGTGTTTTAGTGCCTGCTTCACTTTGTGGAAGTGAGGCAAGAAATTCCTGAAAAGACAGTCAATACTTCAAGTGTCTCTGCCAGAAGCATCTTTCCCTCAAGTCCCTGACAAAAGTCCCTTTTTTCGCGGTGTCGCAATCAAAACTCCACAAGTCAGCTCACCCTTGATTTGTTGTTGCATGCGTGCGTGGGCACGCACGCACGCACGCATAAATTACCCGCGTTTTGCACTCCTCGATAAGATAAGAATCCGAACGAGGTGGGTCTGAATGAAGACACATTGCAAGTTTTTTCTTTGCCTCCAGCCTGCCTGTGCCTAGTTTATAGGGGCCTTGCAATGCCCAGCAATGCCCAGCAATGCCCAGCAATGCCCAGCAATGCCCTGCAGCTCACAACTCCTTTCCAACGAAAACACAAGCCTCTTGTCCCAACACCGTGACCTGTACGCACTGCGCCTTTGTGACTCACGCTGCAACAGCACCTGATGCATGGGGTAATAGCAATGCCGAGAATAATAACCAATAACGCTGCGTGCAGCACGTCCCTACCACGTCCACGTGTTTAGGGCAGCAAAGCAGTCTGCCTACACATGTTGGATCGACTGCTGCAAGTACGTTCGCGAAACGTACTGTAAGTCATGGAGCGGGCACGTGTACACGTGTGCGTGCAACAACAGCGAGCCTGGAGTGAGGCAACGACGTGCGTATGGTGATTGGTTGAGTGATTTTGGGCAGGCTCCTGTGGGCATCGTATTAATTGGGAGCAGCAACTCCAGTACAAAGGTCCTTCTGCCGGCCAAGAAAGATAAAAATCTCCATTATTGGTTCAATTTTTTTTTGCTTCCTACCCAAAATATCAGGCCAGCCTCTTGATCTCTCCCACGAGCTGATCAATCTGACGATTCTTTTTTCACTGTTTCGTCTGTCCTGTGCAGATGTGTAAAGTTCGCATTTGTACGCAGTAGCTTCTGCTGCATGTTAAATGGTTGCTTCAATGGATCTTTTTTAGTCGCAATCTCTCTCATCTCCAATGCCGCCTACAGCCTGTCAGGGATGACAAAATTAGATAAATAGGCAGGGGCCTCCAAAAAGACTGTGTTTGCATAGCTTTTTGTGCGCTTAGCATTTGAAGCTCCGAGTAAGAAGTCGATGGCCAAACATGCATCTTTCTATGACACTTTTGGTTTACAGGCAGAGATTACATAAGGCATAATACTGCTGTTAAACGCGCAAAGCAAAGAAAAACCTTGCAGACCTTCATGATGAGGGATCATTTAAACAGACAGGAATTAATTGGCACTCATAAATTACTGCCTGCTTCGAGATATCAGGCGGATGCCAACGCTTCAGCTTGAGAAACCTTGTTAAACTAATATTTTCCTTATGCGAAGAACGCTCAAAGTTTGCACTTTCCCCCAGCTGAATGAGGCCGTTGTCGTCCCAGAGACTCACGCAGTAACAAAGAGGAAGTGTGGAGACCAAACCTCTCTCTACCGACGCCGATGTCGTTCTGGCAGTGGAGCGCGCGCGGGAAGTTGCTAAGGCCGCTCGATGAGCCCAAGTCAGACATCCTGTTGTCGCTGGGAGAGACGCCAAGACCGTCGTGGACCCGGTGCGGCTGGGAGTGGCAGCCCGGGTGGAGCAGCAACAGGAAACCCCCTCCGTAATGACGGGATTCTTATTCTTTGTGTCATTCCAGCTACAGAGAGAAATCGCTGGCTCGTAGGATGAGAAGGAAAGAAAAGAATCTAATTGACTTTACTACATGTTCGCTGCTTCTTCTCCAACTGGCGGAGCTTCCCAAGATTCATTAGGGGTGCGGTTTTTTTTAGTCTTCCCTGACTTATTGACTCCGCGCCATGGAAAGTGAAACTGGCAGAGGTGCGAGCAACACCCATTCAGCGACGTCTCTGGGCGCCCTCTCCTTCCTCAAGTCCCCCTTCAGGGAGAAAGTGAGCATGCCCGTCTTAAGCGCGCTCAACAAGTGCTTCTTCTCTCTGTCGACGCGACTCAACACCGAGCTGGACAAAGGCTAATTGAGTCACCACAACGCAACAACAGACTTTTTCGCAACGAATTCGCCAGGATCTTCGGCCCCTCCTGTTCTCCCGTATGCCACAGGAGGACCCCCCACTGGATTGAAAGTATTGGGAAGAGACACGCAGAGAGAGAGAGAGAAATTAATTTCGGCCAAGGCACGCGTGCGTGTGCAAAAAACCCTCCGCGGGAGGTCGAGTTTCACTCGTTTTCGCGCGTTTAATTTCTGCAAACCTCATGCAGATTCCATTACACAAACTCTGCGAATCGGACAAAAAAACCACGCACGCTGGGATGCATAAAAATGTCGTCTGCACATATTGATATGCCTGGTGGAGAGACCGTCGACAGGCGGAGAGAGTCCAGTTATGCTCACACACTCGTGTCATACGTTGGAAATACAGTGGAAATCGGATAAACGGGACCACGGGGGAAAAAAATAATCACATTTGACCGAACAAAGGCGGAAACCTCAATTGAGGCCACCCAAGGGGTTTTTCCGTCAATTGACAAATAACTCGACAGCCACACTTTTTTAGGAGCAGGAGAGATGCTTTTGCTTGGGGCAGTTTGAGTTGCCTTCGAGCAGACGTCGCCAATGAAGTCATGCTCTGGACCCCCAGAAACTCTGCCACTTTTCATAGACGACTTCATTGCACAAAGAGGTGAGTGAGAAACCAAGGTTGGCAGGTCCCAAGAGTCCCGATCATCATCATCCCATCACACCTCGACTCAACTCAGACGATACCAGGACATCCCACTCCTGGGGCTCCCGATTATCCGAGTCCCACTGTACGGAATATACAGAGAACTGGAGAAGAAAGTGTGCCGATCACGACAATTAATATTCCACGTCAGCAAAGCTATGTTTGGCCGCAACAAACAGACGGACTTGGTTGAAGGGAGTCGTCATCATTAATTTAACTGTTGAACGCCTCCTCTTCTTCCGCTTCCATGAAGGCCCGGCTTAAACTGGCCACATTTTTAGGCAAAAAAGCTCTCCCGGAGATATGCACTTAAGCTGCGTCCACGCTGGATCGTTGCTGGTGGTGCAAAACGTTGCTTCAGCGTCACAGTACAGTGAATCTTCATCACCAGCTGTAAGCAGATGTTATGCATTGATGATTGTAGTGTTTAAAAGGGCTGTCTGTAACTAGCCGGACTGTACGCTTTACCACGTGGAGACTCCATGGGACTCTATAGTCCTACCCTTCAGAATTCGCAATAGTCTTTTTACGGTGCTGCCAACATTTAAATCCTTCTCTGGCACACTTTTCTTCTTGTGCAACACACGCGCCCACAGTTCCACAAAGGACAACACACACACACACAATTGCCATTTTGATTCCTAGCCCATAAATAATGGGCTTTTCGGCTGCTCATAAATCCTGGGCAAATTATTACACCGACAGATTGAGGCGCCAACACACGCATGACAATTGATCATCCGTTGTCGCAGCGGTCTTTGGCGGTGGATAAAAAGGCCCCCCGAGACTAAGGCCTCGTCACACCAGTTGACTCGTACGTACTACAGCACCCAAGTGCACGCAGGCAGTGCGTATGTATGGGTGTGGAGCTGCGTTAGTCCTGAGTCTCGGGATGCCTCTTCTTCATGCGACGGGTACGACGCCACGTTAATCAAGCCGGGATTGGAATTGGAATTGGGATTGTGCAGATTTGCAATCTCCGAGACGACAGTCCCAAATATTTATCGGCCAGCCTCGGCATCATATTATTGACTCTGCAGCTGCTGTACAGCAGCACAGTACAGGGCAGCCACGTACGTAGGGTCTATTAGCCACACTCATACGTCCGTCCGTGCCATGGTACGTACGTGTGGTACATAGATGTACCTTGGTACGTACAGCACAGTTGTGTGTACATTGTACCGTAGATAATCTCTGACAGCGTTGGTACGAGGTATGTACACGTATACGTACATGTAGAGTGCACGTACGTGTACGTCCACATCTAGGATGACGACGGGGTCTTCCGCCAGCGAGCCCGCGTGCTTGCGCGTGCGTATGTATGGGTTGTGCTTTCTTGAGATTGCTGGCGGACGCGTGCGTGTGCATGATGTTGTACAAGGGGGAGACCAAGAGAGAGAGAGAGAGAGTCGAGAAGCCAAAATGCAATTTTAGCACAACACCGCGTAGCGGATTTGTACCGTCGCGTAAAAATAAGTATCTTTTTGCAAATCTTTCACTGCATTTTTAACAAAGAATGCTGGACTTCTTTTTCTTGATTTTTGACTACTCCGTTATGTCGCGTCTTCTTACATACTTACGTACAGCAGTTCCGTCTTAGTCGTCCTTCCCACACACGCACACACGCCCATAAGAGTTCTTACCATATTCGCCAAATGGCGCGCGTGCGTGAGATTTCTTTTTATTTTGGGCGGTGTAGGTGGGAGGGAGGGGGAAAATATCCCGCGGCAGTTGCAGCAGATCCCGTTCCTCTGTTGGGGTACAACTAAATTTAGAACAAAAATGAGGGGATGGAAAAATCCTTTCAGCTCCACTTAGCAGCTTACAAAATCGTCTCTCTCTAAAGCGGGAGGGAGCTAAATTGAGCTCTCACACTGAATGCAGGACTCTGAATTCACAGGTGTGAGTCAGCTGTTTTCCCTTAGGCCTTGATTAGTCGGAACCACTGACCCCTTTTTGCTCGTTCCCCCCTTCGCTGATCACTCGAGCAGCCGCTGATAAGAAGGGGACGATGAGCAGACAGAGCTCGTCCGTTGCTCCGCGCGCCACCGGTTCAAGTTCGCGTCCTTGGGGATTGTTGGAAAAATCACCTTTTCCTGTCCCCCAAAGATGGGAAAACAAGAGTCGCCGGTTGTTTTGGGTCTTGTCATTCGCCTCTTTTTTTGCGTCAGGCTTCTTCTTCTTAGTTTGTACGTGTGTACTTTCTGCCCTCCCTCCTCAAGGTCCTGGTGCTACCTTGAGCAGGCCCATCTTGATGAGTTTTTTGATTCCTCCTCTTCCCCAGCCCGTAGAGTTTATTCTGTTAGTATTGAAACATTCCTTAAGTGAACGATGGATCTTTAGGGGAGGAGAAACCTGTTGTTAAGGTCCTGCTTAAACAGACAAAGAACGGCGGCTATCGCACACACGTACTGAAGGTGCGGGCTGACTTATGTGCTCCTAATCACCACCCTGACTGACACATGTGGAGGATTTCCGTCATCCAACTCCGCCAGTGCAAACGCACCCTAAGGACTTCCTCTTCCTTCACGCACACACGCGCCAGCGCACGTGCGCACACCTGAAATCAAAGAGAAATCTGCCTCTTCGCAGCCACCTTGTTCTTCGCTTCCTGCCCATGTCAACCCTGATGAAAATGTGGTACGGACGAACAAGCACAAGAGGTCGCTGCAACCGCGGCGGTACCCGAGGATCCCGGAGAGCTCACTGGACAAAGTGCCAAATTCTGCCGTCCAACTGTGATATACTTCTCGACCAACCACTGTCCGTGTAGTCAATTCTAAGACGTGCACTCTCTGGCAAGTTGCATTGGCTTGCAATCAAGTCCAGGTTGAACTTCCGAGTAAGTGGCACAAGCAAAATATGAAACGACAGCATTCATTTCTTCTTCTTCTTCTTCTTCTTCTTCTTCCTTCGCCTCCTCCAACATTTTTGCTTGCGAAGAAAAAAAGAGGGCTCAGTCAGCCCCAATCTCAATCTGGTGTACACAAAAAGCCATTGAACCGTTGCTTATAGCAGAATGCAGCGCCAAAGAAGCTCTAAAGTCGCGCTTAAAAGTGCGAGAAGGAGAAACACCAAATTGTCTTGAAAGTGTGTCTAAATAAACGCGTCTTCTAGTGAAAAAAAAGTAAGAGAGAGAGCGTGATTTTGCAAATGCTTTTCTCACACACATACAAGCACGCACGCATGCACGCACATTGAGAGAGAGAGAGAGAGAACCTCACCACAAGCTTTGTTGTCAGAGTTCACCTCTTTGGTACTGAGGAAAAGAAGACAATTGGCAGGCCTAAAAAAAGGAGGCCCTCCAGGAAGGCCTAAAACTTCGAACGTTGCTTCGAGATGATTGCTCGGAAATTGCCCGAGGCTTAGTGTAACTTGGAACTTTATGTGTCAGCCACAATTTGTGGTATCATATGCATAAAGGAGAGAGAACTAAGAGCAGCCATGGGGCAAGGTTAAACGACTTAATAGGTGAGACTGACTTACTCTTTTTGGCATAAAATTGTCAAGAGCAAATACGACGCCGCCGCACACGATCGCTTAAAAAGACTCCATCGTAGCAGTTCTGACTTGGCTGCACCTTCGCTCACGCGATTTTTAAAGGTTCGGATAAAAAACCCTTATTGATCAATCTTTCCACGAAAAATCGAATCTGGAGAAGACACCTCGAACGCTTTTTGTTCTCGTTAGTCAGTCACGATTTCGGCAATTCCAGGAGGCCAAGAGACAATGTTGTCTTCCACCAGGCGGAAACTTCCCAGTTTTCCACATTTCCCTGCAGTGCACTCAGCGTCTCCGCCAGCCAGTGCAGCTCAACACTGCAATCAGCAGGTGCGTGTGAGTCGAGTGTGTCACTTGGTCAATAGCGTGCGTGCATATCAAGGCTCTTCTTCTGTCAAGTCCCTCACATCAGGCCAGAGTCGTCTGACTCCACCTCTCATTTACTCACTTTCCCCCCGTGCAATTTGGAGAAGCTGCAGTCGAGACCCCGAGGAGCAACAACGCCCTTGAATAGAATTTCTCTCACCGATCATTCATTTTCGTGAGCAGGGGGAAAAACAAGTGCAAACCAATCGAACAATTCCCTTGCCTTCCTCTCCTCGATCAAACCCCTTTAATGGAGTGGAAATTGAACGCGCTTAATGCATCGGTGCCAAGGCAAAAAGCACCCGGTGGATGGACGGTTGGATGGATGGATGGATGGATGGATGGACTGACGGACGGACGGAGCAGCTCCTGAATCCAACCACTGCTGAGACTCAGCGATATCGCCCAAGCTCTGGGTTGAAAGCAACAGTTGCGGCCTGAGGCGCTGTTGCTATTTGCATAAAGTAACCCCCTCCTCTCTCGTTCACTCCCACACTATTTTTTTTGTCATCCTGCAAAACCGCACAGTTAAAAACAATGCCTGGCCCTTAAGTGCCGTTACATCTCTCTCACGGGGAAAGAGACTTTTTGGCGAAAACAGCGAGGAAGTGAACAGAACTGCCAAGTGTTGGACGTATTGCAAATGAAGCGATTCAAGAGTCTCCACTTGACAGTCAACTTTGCACAAATTGCCAGACATTTGGCAGCTCCGGACTCGAAATCACCCTCGAGAAGTCCTTAGGGTGGACGTCATTTTCCATTTCAGCCGAGTCTTCTTTGCCGCGTGTGTGAGCAATTGCGTGACTGAGGATGCTAAAGGCGGAAGTGCCTAAAAGAGGAACCCTGGGCCTGCGCGCGCTCAGAAGCCAAAAAAGGGGCAGCCACCACACATGCAAATGAGCAATATATCAACATAGATGTAAAACCTATGCATTAGTTTCTGGCAAATGATCAACATGTAATCTCTCGGTCTGTACAAAAAGATCAGCAATCTGCTCTAGTGCACTTCCTCTACGTCGTGTAAGCTGCTTAAGATAAAAACTTAACTCTGACGAGCATAAGTTGGGCCACTTTACCAGACGCACGCACGCGCACACGCGTACGTTTTTTGCAGTTTATCTCTTTTGAGCTATCTGGTCAGCGTTCGAGGTAGAAGAAACAGTCAGCAGAGAGATCCACACCAAAGAAGGAGCATGAAAGTCTGAATACGTTTTGCTCGCACTCCTCCATCTCCAGCGGACGCATCTACTCCACATGCTACGGACATGCACGCGGGGCGATGGTAAAACGTCATCCCGGAAGTCACATGTGACAATTTACCGAGCCCCACCATTAGCAACCATTGGTTACCGAAGTTTAAATACCGCACCTCACTTTTGCGCACGGTGGCGCAGAAAGGTGCGCATCCTTCCTTGTTGTTGTTTGACATATGCTGATGTTTCTACCTGGACAAGGAAAAAAGAATGGACACGAGAGAAACATTCCGAGGGGGAACCCACTTAAGCCAAAGAGGGAAAAGGTGTAATCCCTTCTTTCTGGCCAAGGTCTGCTTGCTCTTCAAGCCGCTTGGGGTCGTGGGGGAAATCCCTCCCTGGTGGATCTCAGCCCTGTCCAACATCAGATCAACCACGAATAAATTTCTGTCTGTAGAAAGACGAGAAAAGACAATGCGCGTAGAAGTCCCGGGTCGGCCAAGACGTTGGCCGTCTCGACGTCCCAAGGAGACAAATTCGTACAGACAGACCTAAGGGATCGGCAAAAAAGATACTTCCTCCCCCAGGACACAAGTCCATATATTACAGTTGGCTCATTTGAATGACTTGTCGGGACCCACCCCTATGTGCAATCTGACTTTCCTTGCTGTCGGCAAGACAAAATCCCAAGATTTCAGTCGTCTCAGAGGTGCACTGCAGCTCTGGCTCGTCTCGTCGAGCAAGCTCTTATCCGGGCTTCAGACCTCGCCGACAGTGGCAGAGCGGAAAGAAAAAGGAGTGGTGAGATTGTTATGCTGAAAGGGTTAAGAAAAATAATAAGAGTCAGGCAGTCGTAGGAAGAGACAGAGAGAAGGTGTTGTTTTCAACGCCTGCACAAGCTTTGTGCACTCATGAGTGCCTCCAGCCAGAGCTTTAAGAGCAGCAACACTTTCATTCACTCAATGCTCGAGAAAATATCACACCTGTCAGAGTCTGAAAGTTGCCTCCATTGTTTTACCTTGTTGTGTCCTACCTGTCAGTAATAATCATCCTCCGTCACCTTCTTTCTTCTTCCCGCTCAACTTTTCTTCCCGTCCAATAAAAAGTCAATGAGGGGGGAAATCTCGGTCCTGAATTCGGGGATTAGAGGATTATCTTCTTCCTTGTGACGAAACTGAATTGTTCTCAGCCCAATTGGCGCTTCAACGGCTTCACATTAATGAAGCATCACTTCAATATCTTTGGGAATGTGACCAAAAGTTGGACTTTTCTTCCAATGCCGAAGAAAGTAGATCACTGAGCTGCCATAGTGCACACACACAAACACACACACAGTATGCTCAAAGGCACGCGCGCGCTGCATAAAAGCACAAGCACAATTGGGGAGGGTGAAAGTGGCGAGAGAGAACGACGACGACGACGACGACGACGACGACGACGACGACGTCCGTCCGTCCGCTGCGACTTCCTGCCAGCGACTGAGCTGGAGCTACATGGACGTACTGTACGTGTACGTGCGCTGCGTGAAGCGCTCTTATTCTTACCCTCTCTGTTCTCTTCTTTGCATGACGCGCGCGCGCTTGCGTGCTTGTATACCTCTGTGTGCGCGTGCGTGTACGTGCGCATGTGTTACCTGCACGAACCCTCCCTTAAGGAAGAATGAAACTCAATCGTTTGCGATGAGTACCGGGAGAAATAAAGGGGCCCTTACACTGGCGGAAGTTGGATTGTCAATATCCGCAACGTTCGTACGGTGCTCACGGATACGCATGCGTCAGATGCCGTGATTTGGGGACTGATCCAGGCCCCAGCATGTCCGTAGGTGTGCAAAATCGCCAGTGCAACAACGCCTGGGAGAGCAACATAGCTCGACACTGTGAGGACTGAAACTTGAGTTTCCTTGGTCTCTATGGTTTTGAGGGTGCTCACGTGACTTGTAGGGCTCCTAAGAGGCAGCAAGGTGCCGATTCTACCTAGGTACATGGCTACGCACGTATATTGTATGCACAAAGCATAGTGGGAACAGTGGGGATCAGATTTTCGAGGTGCTGTAGCCGAGCTTGTGATGCCTAAAGGCGGCCTCCGGTTCCGCAATGGCGTAGTCTTTCAGAGCCGAAGTGTTCACTTTGAAGCTCTCTCCCAGCCACAGGGCGTGACGCGTGTGATCTTCGACCTCGTGGAGACCCACGGGGTGGATCAAGACACTGAGGTCGCCCCTGTGGTGACACAGGAAGGAGTAGACGGGCACGAAAAATTCCTGCGGGACCCAAATCTGAGACAAGAAAGCAACGTGTCAAAGCCAAGAAGAACAACTATACCAAAAGTGGGTTTTCATCACCTGAAAGGTCCCACCATTGTGAGGTCCCACAGGCTGGTGAAGCTGGCGGCCAAGCTCGACCACGAATCGACCGGAGTTTCTGGCCACGTTGATCTTGTCCCTCAATAAAGTCGCGGCTTGAACTGTCAGTGGCAAAGTCATTACTGAGCACGACAAAGAAAGAAAAGCGTCTTTACCTTCCTCCGGGTCGTTTGGAGAGAAATAGACATGAAAATGAAACTCCTTGAATGCTATTTCTCTGGACATTTTTGCAGCTCATTCGCAACAGCTGCCTCGACTAATCTCTAATCAACATCCCATGTCTGTGAGTACATGAATGGCACACTTAAGACGCATGGAGATAGGTTTGGCAATTGCTCCTGCCGAACTTCCGTCTGTCCCTCTACGGGAGTGAAGTCAACGGTGTGCAAGTATGTATGGATTAGCTTCTTATGGTGAATGCTGGGTAGCTTCACCGTTTGAGCGATATTGGTAGCGATAGAGAGGTAAATTTTTGTTGCCATCAAGGTCTACGATCCATACCTGAATAAAGATGCGCTCTCTTAGCACAGGGAGCAAAAAACAAATCCAATTGAACATTGGCTGCCAGACTGCACAGGTGAGAGCGGTATGAGAGTGAGAGGTTGCAAGAAAAAGAATTGGATCAGTTGCTCTGCAACTTCCAGGCTTATGTAATTGGCTCTAGGCTTATGTAGCGTCCTAGTGTCCAAATGAGAT
>JAAUXU010124162.1_pt1 | contig 13415 bp, 16 predicted proteins | sample 7278151 | NCBI WGS metagenome assembly JAAUXU01 (sample SAMN14350113, study PRJNA611818) | marine sediment metagenome | isolation source: surface marine sediment (1.8m) | place: French Polynesia: Moorea | collected 2018-08 | reverse complement strand
GCTCATTCACAGACCCCTGCTGTGTCATTTAGGAATCTTGAGGCTACCAGATTTTTTGTTCAAATTTCCCGCCATTGCAGAGGTAAGCGCTTTGCTCGGCGACCCTGTAATGTCCTGTCAGGGCTTGAATGACTTTCCCCAAATTGTCCAATTGGAGTTTCATCATTTGTGTACTCATAATACGAGGATTGCTAGTCCATTATTTGGTCTGCCCTCCATGCCAGATTTTCCCACATCTCATGATATGCCTCCCTCATGGATTGTCCAACTGTTTGCAAGCACTGATTGATAGGTGGGAGTTGTCCCCTCCTTTCTTGCGCTTCCAGTCTCCCATGTTCGTTAAGTTTTGTCAAAGTTTTCTACTAGCTTGGAGCTGATTTTGCTATTTTTGCTTTTGGTATGAGTGCTACTTGGCTGTTGACAATAGCTTACGTCTTTTTTCCTTTACAGGGTTAGCACATTGGCTGCTTGTGTCATAGCATACACGATCTTTTGCCCGACGAGCCCTGGTTTCATCACTCCACTCAGTTGGCTTCACCATAGTAACCCCATCCTGTGTTGTTCTGAATGTGGCAGTCATCTGTGTAGACTTGTTGAAGTTCCCTTGTTTCAGCTCACCTTTCTCAAAGGTGCTGCACTCCAGTGGGCATTGTGTATTCCAGTGCCACTTTCTTCAGTCAAATTTGGTACTGACGGGACTTACTACCTGGAAGGTCTGATTAACACATTCTTGGTGGCCTCATAGTTTACCACGGCCAATGCTACCCCATTGTGTTCATTGCAACCATCTCCTTGCAGGACAGTTTGTATTGCCCACGATTTGGCATATACATAGATGAAGTGGCATTGGATTAGTGATAACCTCCATACCTGCTGCTCGGTTTGTTCACCTGACAAGTGTTAGACAGAAACGACAAGTGGGACAGGGGCATGAAACTAGAGCAAACAGAAAATATGAACAACCATCAGCCAGTGCAGTAAAGAAAGTTTTTTTGGTGCAACACCCTGTAGGTCTGGGACCATAACTGGACTCTCCAGGTTCACTTTTGCTAAGTAACTGGTCTTACTTTCTCCCTTGGGCCTTTGCATGAGGGTGCTCTTGTACACCATATTCTAGGCCAACTTTGCGAGGGTGCGACGCTTATTTAAAGAGACCAGTCACAAAATTGTTGATCGATCCTTGATGCAGATACAATTCCCCATCCCAAATTGCTTGTGAAAATGTCCAAACTCAATGTGATCTCAAAAAGGATCACCCTATTGTGCAATCTTCTCAACAGACAGTATCGTACAAGAGAGATGAAAGGGTCAAGGGTTGGACTTTGGACAGCCTGGAGAGGGAGGTGCTTAAGGACAAAGCATCCACAATCTCCTTCTTGCGGTCCAGAGGTGTCTTACCATCTTCGCTGGACTGCCAGTGTGGAAAGGCCATGACTCTCTGGAAGAACACCTCGTAAGTACTTTGTACTCTTGACTCTATGACTGCGACTTCCACTTACTTAGGGTGTCCAATGGGGAGAAGTGGACTTGTGAGCAGCGCCATGACCTTCAGAAGAAGAGCATCCGCTCAGGCACATGATTGGCCAACACCAACCTGACCCTTGCTGAGGGTCTCACCAGCATATGCAAGAGGAGACTCCGCATGAGGCCAGGGTGGGGAATAATGTCACTGTCAGGTGGTATAATGAACATTGGAAGGCTTGCGTGGCTTGGCTTCTGTCTAAGGAGGACATTATTGGGGGCAAAGGACAGACTGCGGAGATAGACGAATCGAAGTGTGGCAAACGGAAATACAATACCGAATGGTTATGCATGGTCATGCATTTGTGCATGGATATGCACACATGACCCTCGTGATACTGATTCTATGTCTTTGCGGGTGTTTGGTGGGATTGAGTGGCATGGGAAGCAGGGGGCCTTCTATGTTGAACAGTGACCCTGCTTCCAATAATCAAGAAATACAAAGACATACATCGCACCAGGGACAATCATCATGCCTGTCTGCTGGAAGGCATATAACTACCTGGAGAAACACGGGTACCATCACTTGAATGTGAATCATTCCAAGAACTTCGAGGATCCTGTGACAGGTGCCCATACAAACACGATAGAGGGCAGTTGGCTTCATGCGAAAAGATCACTGCCAGAATATGGATGGAAGAAGGACCTTATGACGGCCTACCTGGCATCATTTCTATGGAAGAGAGATGTGAAGACAGCTGGACTTGATCCATTTGAGGAGTTTCTTATTCAGTCAGGCGCAAATGATGTTTTTTGTCCCTGATCTGCACAGATAGCATTATGGTAGAGGGCTGGATCAGCCAGTCTCAAAAGTCAACACAAAATGGATCTAGGACTGATCGCCTGGACAACTCGGAGTGCATGACGATTGTGAAGTGGGTGGTCAGGGTGAAGTGCGTGAAGACAGACAGAGATAGCGACTGATAGTAAAGACGCGTATGGCGTCAGCTAGTGAACTATAAAGTAATATTCTCAGCTTCAGCTGGAGAAAACACCACTTGAATTAGACTCCTGTGCTCCGATCTGAGATTTCCACATCTTGAAAAGTGCTCGCTGTGCCATTACTTCAAGATAGGATTTGTGGTGGATCGTGATATGTCTGTGGCAGACCATTTAGTGCACACATGCGGGCCCAGTGGTGCAGTTATGATGATAGGGATTGGTAAAACAATATACATGCACATGTACAACTTCACCGAGATCACGCCAGTCAAATTCCTTGCTGAAACATGTGATCCTGTAGAGAAGCAGCCAGACCAGTGAGTCGTGACTTGAGCTGGTGTCTGAATGGGATGTGACTCCAGTCAGACAAGCAGCCAGTCTGGTAACTTGTGACTCAAGCTAGTGACTGAGGGACCACCAGCAACTGCACACTGACAGACAAATATTTCCTGCTGAAAAATGTCGTGATCCTGTAGAAAAGCAGCCAGACCAATGAGCTGCATAAAAGCATAGGTGAAGACCACCTTTGTACTTGCTGGTCGAGTTCAAGGTAATTTGTCAATCTACGATATTTTTTTGCTTCAGAAACTTGATTTCCTCGTCAATTTTGAGATTATCTTCCTCTGACCAATTATGTAAAGTTCAGGAGGAACCTCATCGAGTGTTCAGCAGATGAGGCCTTCCAGATCAATGGGTTGATATTGGACCAAGCTTTAAACCACCTGTGGTTCAAGGAGAGGGAGTGCAGAATTTCTGTATGCAAAGGGCACAAGCTAATGCGAGGAAGCAAGGCAGAGATGAAGCTGACTATTTCTATGAATCTTCGTACAGTCCTTGGGGTAAAGACTTGCCGCAGGCATGACTTCACCTCATGCTCCGTACTGAAGCGTCTTGAGGTGGAACCTGTAGATGTGATTCTTGGGCACAATGTTGAGTACAGAGGTTCAAGGTCAAGGTTGTCCATTTTGGTGCTAGATTGCTCCGAAGGAGGCCACTGGGACTACGCTACTTGTGAGGATGGAAATCTGGTCTGCATTCTCTATTGCTCACTTTTGCATGAGAGTGGAGAGGGTTGTATGTTCTGATGGAGGTTATAGTTAAGGCCACAACAGTTGATGCCACATGTGATCTACGTCACACGTTGCTCCAGAGTGCTGTCCTCAGCAGTAGCAAACGTAGTAGTCCAGTAGCCTCAGAAGTAGCGAGGAAATGCAGTCCAGAGCTTTGCACACCAGGTTACACTCCTCAGCAAACGTAGTAGGCCAGAGAGGGCTCCGAAGTAACGAGATGTGGTCGAGGATTCCCGGCTGCTGGCCGAAATAGTATTTTTTGAAGGCTTGACTTCACATGTTTTAAACGTTAAACCACTGACTGACCGTCTGCAAACTCGAAGAAGTACAGTGTGCAACAAAAAAGTCAAACACTTCAAATGTGCTTACAAATTAGGCACAGATGCTTCAAATTTCATGAGACATCACGTCACTGCGCCATGATCACCGTAGCCAGTTGGACTTGGTCTTGGACCAGCTGGGACTCATTGGACTCTTGCTACCAATAGCCCTCTATCAGTTTCAAAAAAAAGCTCAAACACACTTCATAAGCATGAGACTATCTTTGGTGAGGAATTATCCATGGGCTCCCCACGTGGTAAAGATGACAATGGCTTTAAGAAAATCAATAACTTTTTTCTTGGTATTGAGATGTCTTTGGCCTTCTTTTGCATGGAGTTTCATCTCCTGAATCTCAAATAGCAGTGATCAAAGGTTTCATTAAGTTGACCACATGCGGGGAGACAGCGGTCTCTTTGCTGCCAGAGCAATTGCACAGAACACAACCATCAAATAAAAACTTTGAGTGTGCAATATGTTGGGAGACACTTCTATATTTTTGAAATGAAATGGCCACCATTTCAAGTTTTTAACTGTGAGTGGATTTCGCTGATCTTGGCCTCTTGTGAGTCATTGAACGTCGATGAAAAGAGGCTAAATTGAGTTTCACTGTTCCAATCATTGTGTCACTCTTGCTCTCCAACCTCCAACTATAGGTGGAAGAGGTGACTAGACTGCCTCTCACCGTTTTCATCTCCATGTGGGCCACAGTGATCTGGTACTCGATGTTCCTAGATATGCAACGGCCCATCCTGATGTCAAAGGTGCGTCCTTCTCTCAATAGGGACATCACCTGTGAGGCCGTCCTTACTAACCTCGAAAATGAGTCGTACGAGTGTCACAAAAAAGAACAGAAAATGCTTCACAATGTAGAGAAACTTTCAGCAAAGTATATTTCGTACACACGACTAGTCATAAAGACTCACAACACCTTGGTGAAGCTATAAAAAAGCAGGATGAAATACTGCGCCGTCGGCAGACTTGGGAAGAAATTACAAACACACAAACACGCGCGCGCAGAAAAAAGTACTTCAAAAGTTGTGTTGGCGCTTGGCAGATACCCCATAAAACGGATGTGAGGATCACTGAAGAGAGGGATCGCTTTACATGAGAAATCACTGGATGGAACGATCACTGGGAACAGAGATCAGACACATTCAAAGGATCTTTTTTTGTCAAAATCCAATGCAAATTAAATAGTCATTGGTGCTGACGGGTACAAGTATGAGACGCTCACAAGGCTCAGTTTCACTAAGCCCGAAAGGATCCTTCAATCCGTTTTACAGTGCATCACGATGTGAAACAGTCAACGACATGAGTAACTTATTAATATTTGCGACAAAAAAACACATTTGCGCATCTGGAAACGCAGGCTGACTGAGCCCCATTTTAGTGGAAACCCTATTTTTGGCAAGAACCCCCTTCTTTAACACGACTGAAGTTCCTGTCACACCGCAGTGAAGGTTGGAATGTTTTTGCCACAGACACCAGTGCAAAAAGTTGCACAATTCGTTTAAAAATGTGCTGGAATTAAATTCTTAGCTGCAGTTTTGTGTCACTTCTAATTTAGCACTACCAATGGTGTTCAGTAATGCACTAACTTAAGTGTCTAATTAATTACCCAAGTCTGACTATTTCAAGTAGAAATTTTTTGACAAGTCCATCGAAGACGGGAATCTTTTTTGACAAGACTCTTTTAGTTATAAATAAACATCCAAGCAAGGCTCATGAGGTCCAAGATAGTTCACCAAGAGGCTAAAATGGTCCCTGTAAATAAGCCCCCTTCTATTGATATGCTCACACATTTGCTCGAGGAAAAGTTCTGGGAAGACACTTGGAGAGAGATAAAGTGCAGAAAAAATCAACACCACAGTCTGGAAGTCTTAAAACTTGATCTAGGGGTTTTTCGGTTTAGAAACCAAATGGAAATGCAAGAGTTTCATTCCTTGATATGCCTCAGGTTAAGATGCTTTTCCAAGTCTATCACATAATGCTGGAATGCTCAGTAATAATCTTGCCGGTTGTCTTCTTCGCTCTCTTCTCTTCAATTTTTCGCTGGTCATCACTGAATGAATCATTGTTTTGGCAGTCTTTTTCTACTAAGTGACGAAAAAAAGTGCCAAACGATTTGGCATCTTGGCGAGGAGAGGTTGAGAGGGATTCTTCTTCGGGAGGGGTTGGAGGGAGCCAAGGGCAAAATGGCACTTTGGGTGGATAGGAGAAGCTTGGGGGGGGGGGGGGAGGGGGGATGAGAGGGGGGTAACAATTTTTCTCCGGAGAGAGCAGATTTCTTTCTTTTTCCTCGTCAACGACGACTGTCACCCAGAGTCTTTTTGCATTTGGATTGAAGCTTTGTCGCCTGCGTGATACCAAAGGTCTGCAAAAGACCCGAATGAAGTGCCAAATGCCAAATCATGAACTTTTTCTCGCCCCCACCTCAATCATACTCATGACTGAGCAGCTGCCTCGCCTCCCTCGCCTTCTTCTCGTCGAAACTGCCGAATTTCCACCGCTGTCTGACTTCTGCTGCGTCGCAGGGCTCCATCAACAACTTGTCCTTGGACTCGCTGATGGCCAGGCACTTCTGGCTGCTGCCGTGCTTCAGGGTCCGAGACTGCATGGAAGAGAAGAAGGACAGGGTCGGCAACGTTGGCCTTTGTCGCGTCTCACATACACGTAACCTACCTGGTGGTCGTACTTCCAGAACTGGTTGCCCTTGGACCCGTGGCAAGGATAGAGGATGACATCCGAGCCCGCGTAGTCCAGGCAGGCTTCGTCACGGCGGATCTCGCCCTCCTTGGACAACATCCAATACTGAGGAAGGTAAAACATATCAGAGTCTTGGAAAACGTAGAGACTTAAAGACTCATCCGACTTTACGTACTGCACTGTGCGAGTGTACGTGTCACACATGAGCGACAAAGTCCGTAGGAGAAAGCGAATATTAGCTAATACCTCTAATACATTATAGAAATAAAAAAACTCGGCTCTTTCGACACTGAGACAGACACGCACCTGATTGCCACCCTGGTTGTGGCAGGGCCACAGGCCGACTGGCTTGTGGAGGTCCTCGGACTTGACTGGCGAATCCACGCACTGGCGGCTCCACGCGTTGCGGATCTAGAACCGAGTTGGCACGTGACATTTAAGCAGGGGCTTAGACGGTATAGTTTCAAAGTACTGCAGCATCTGTACATGTACAAAAGCAAAGAACACTGTATACAGTGTTCTTTGCTTTTCATAGAATGCAATTACATTACATTAGTACCGCATAGATACTTGCAGTACATAAGTACGGCACGGATGCTTGCAGTACATTAGTATCGCATAGATACTTGCAGTACAGTTTTAGTTTTGCGTTGCCCTCCTGCACGTACTACGCAGATGTTCTGCTGTAGCTTAAAATCTTGCGTTTAAGCCGCACGTACACAAAGCCCACCGGCAGCACGATTCACCAGTGGCCTCCTTTTTCCCCCTCCCCTCTAGGGAAACGTGAACCCTAACCTGATTTCCCCCCTGGTTATGGCACTCATAGAGCTTAAGAGGTTTGTGGAGACTCAGCCTGCCAGTCTTGCAGTCCAGGCCCTTGGAGCTGGCGGGGTTACGCACCTATGCACGTACAGGATTTGCCTTCTGAGTGGCCAAAAAAGTTCTGACAGAAGCGAAATAAACTGCGCCACACTGCGCATGTGCACAGCTATAACGTGCTGGGCTCGCATGTTGCACTTCAATTTTGCTATTCAGTACATGTGCCTAAAAAAATGTGAAAAACCCTGTTGTTTTATTCTTACCTCTCCAGAAGCTATTGCCTCTCCTGGTATAAATAGCTCCGGGTAAATGTTGTCCAGGTACCACTTGAAGGACTTGCAGTTCAGACTTTTGCGGAGCTCTTTTCGACTAGACACATCCCCAAAATCACCCTGAAAATCACGTCGAGGTCGTGCAATCACCGAATCTTTTGTACAGCAGCTGGGTCGTTACCAAGTCGTGTCCTATCCGGTCGTAGTAGTACTTCTTGTACTCGTCCAGCCAGACCTCCGCCAGCCTAATGGAGTTTCTCCGGAGAACGTTCACTCCCGATCGCCACTTGTAAGGAGACCTCTTGCGGAAGATGTGGCCGACGTGGGAACAGGGGACGATCTCCAAGGTGCCGCCACACATCCACGTCTGGAAGAATTTTAATTTATTCGTTCACGAAGTCTGCAAGGCTTGAATTCAGCTGGCTCAGCCAACTGACCTTAAAGGACAGCTCCAGGTTCTCCCCTCCCCAGATGTCAAAGCCCGAGTCGTAGGTGCCGAGTTTCTCGAAGAACTCCCTGTCAATGGAGAAGAGGCCGCCGGCCATGGTCGGGCTGGACACGGCCTCCGCTGTGTGGTTGTGTCGCTTCCGCTCCTTCTCCGGCACGCTGTGCCAGTTGAACTGTAACACGACAGGCAAGAGATGACACACAGTCAGCTTGGCGTTTGGATCGTTCGCATAACAACTATAACACAAAACTTGAAGAGGGCAGCTGGAATGAACCCTCCAGCACTTGGTTCGAGCATAATGTAACGACGCTCATTCTATGACACTGTAGTAGAATGACTTTTCATAATATCTTAGAGGAAATATTTACTGGCACAAGTCAGCCTTACTTCCTTTGCGTTAGCAAGCCGAAACCAAACGAACCAAAGACCCTTTGTGGATACCTGAAGGTTCCAGTCGAACCCGCCGACGTTGACGCCGGTGGAGTCGCGGAAGTGAAACTCTAGCGTGTCGTCGTCAATGACGTCGATGACCGGACAGACCACTGTCGTCCGGTCACGCGCTATCCGGTCCAATAAAGGCTCCAACCAACCTGGCGAGAGAATATATGTCACACCTGACGACGAATCTGTCACGCACAAGAGCCCACCTGTGGTGCACTCGCAGTGCGAGTCGAGGTACGTCAGGACGTCCCCCCGGGCGACTCTGGCCCCGGACAGCCTGGCCCGGATGAGTCCCACCCTCTCCTTCTCCCTGACGATCTTCACCACCGAGTATTTGCTCATATAACTCTCCAGCTGCTCCTGAAGGTGAGCTGAAATAACCAAGAGAGACAATACTTATCAATACAGTGGAAGTTCTTTATAAAAATCAGGTCTCCAGCTTGGAAGGTTTCATTCTTGTGGAGAAAACAGACGGGAAAAGCTATGCTTAAACAGAGCTTCCACTGTGTTCTCTTGGAGGACGAAGACGAGAGGATCTGCATTATTTTCTCTCCTAGGAGATGTGGAAACTGTGGTGAGCGGAGACAAATAATCGAATTTTACAGTCCCTGCTGGCTTCTCTGCTGTCTCCTCTCAAATTGAGTTCGTTGTCGTAGGAAATTTGTTCTCTCAGCAGCCAAAAGTTTTCCCCCCGAGCAAAGGGAAGTTTAGCAATGGAAAAAAAGTTTGCTATGGAAGCAAGAGAAACCATGTTTTTTTTTATTCCCCTCTTCCTTGGAAGTTCTCTCTTTCGACTTGGTTATGCCACGCATGTTGAAAAGTAGACCCAAATCCCCTCCTCTCTACACATGCTCAAGAATAAAAAAAGATTTGCACTCATATGGCTGTTAGGTAAACAGTGCATGTGTGCCAGTCTGCAAAAAGGCAGTCTGCAGTGAGGTGAGGTGAGGTCTACCTCCATGACTGCCAACAGCGTCTCCCTCAGCCATTATGCAAATCCTACAGGCGCTAAAAAGAGCCTCCAGCGCAGAAAGACCCAACTGGGGCATGATTCTCAAGAGAACTACTTTTTTTTATACTACTATGCTTTCTTTCTCTGCAGGACTCAACATTCTATGGCTGGTTTAAACATGAGAAATGATTTTTTTTATGCTGGCTTCGCTGGAGGAACGACTTACGCATGTCTGACGCGTCGTCGACTAGAATGATCTCCTTGAGCAGGTGCTTGGGTGACCGGTCCATGACGGAGTGCACGGTCCGCAGCAGGATCGACCAGGCCTCGTTATGGAAGCAGATGATCACGCTCGTGGTCGGCAGGTTCGTCAGAAATCGTCCCGGAGCCTTGCACCTGCATGGGCAAAACCAACAAAATGAGATGTGTATATATTTGTTGAAACTTTACATGAAGTCATGCGTGTGGTGACTTTTCGACACTTTGAACACACGGTGTGCGGCTTCTTTGTCGGCCATGGCAGCGTCCCAGCGGGAGTCTGAATGACTAGCAGGCGCTCGCCATGAAGTCCACCGACGTGTCTTGGACAGCCGCGATGTTGGCCCTGAGCTTTCCCAAGTTTCCACGGGCAGGGTGGGGCGACAATAGGATGATGGAGGTCAACAAAAGTCTGGCGGCCATGGTGGTGGGCCGAGCCAGCCTCAGTTCACGAAGCGACGAGGCCACGTGTGCGTATGTGCTGTAATGCAGTGGTCACCGCTTATTGCAGCAGGAAGTCATCTGTCCCAGGCTGCTACATTAAATGGTGGCCACTGCTCAAGGCCAAAAAATCCATCAATCGCGAGGTGGAGAAGCTCGAGAACAAGACCTCTTCCTGCCACATGATGCGACGAAACTTTTCGACATATGCTGTACAGGGTGCGGCAAAATCCCTTTCACACATCTTTTGCGCTAATCCTCCAAAAAGTGTCCAGGAAACTGGACCTCACCCTGTCGGTCATTGGAAGCCTCCCGCGGCCTTCAGCCGGCATAAATGATTAAGCCGAAAACTTTGGTGTGTGTGAGCGCACATGACTCAATATCTAAAGTGGTCGATTTGGCAGACGCACCCTGTACGTACGTACGAATGCTCCATGCTGCTGCCGGCCAGCGGACCTTTGGCCTCGAGCCGGAGCCTGGGGAACCTTCAGACCCTGGCAATGACCACATGTGCCAAAGCCTCACTGGCAAATGCTAAATGACTTAAGGCTGACTTCACCTCCTGTCTGGACAGACTTAGAGTCCTTGCCGTAAGTAATTTCCGGCGAGAGAACTTCACTGCGCTGTGAATGCTACATTGCGCATTCAGATGCGTAGACACAAGATCGACAACGTTAGTTCGACGTTGTGACTGCCCATTGTGATATCGCAGTGCTCCAATGGCAGCAACCCGGAGAGGGAGTCATGGTGGAGAGGCCAGAATATTGGCTTTTTTGAGTGCTCGAAAGTTCTCGTAAGGGGATCACGACTCTGCCGGGGAGGGGAAGCCCACCAACACCTCCCCGGGCACGCCAGCGCGCCAAAACCACTCATTCGTGGGGAGAGGCTGCAAAGGTTCTATGAAGCGCTGACGTAGCTCAGCCTGAGGAAGACCATCTTTGACGTTGCACTCACCACTCGTCTCTGGGGTCCGGCAGGCTCCTGTGCACGGAGATCATGTCGCTGACGTATTGGTTGAAGGCGTTTTTCTGCCATCCCTCGTCAATTAACTTCTTAGCGGCGGCATCCGGCTTCTCCACCTGGACTGCCTTCCCCATCTCACCGGGGCCGTCCGGGTCCGGGGGCTTGGGAACCACGCCTTCTTCATGGCGCTCCTGATCTTCGCGCCACCTAAAATGATAAAGGGAAAGACAATGCCACACATTGCATAATATGCACTCTGTTAGACAATGCCATACATAACACCACAGGGGGAGGGGAGCAATAGTAAACTGATACGGATAGAGGGTTATTGCCCGGCTGCTGTGACACGTTTGAGTGCGCGATCAGACCCACTTAAAAGTGAAGATTCAAAATTTTCTATTTACAACATGAATTTGTGTTGGTTGAACATCATTGAACCTTGTCTACTTATAACTGCTAAAAATGTTCAAAAAACAATGACTACGAGACGCAATAGTCAGTTCGGGTCCAAGTTACAAACAATCACTATGCAAATGCTTGTTTTAAATCTCTCCCGAAAGTCAGATTATACATTATGCGTCGACATTGACCGATCCGTCACACCCTGTTGGTGCACCCTGTCTTTTGCCAGAGTCTCACTCACCCCCGAACAGCACAAGTTTTGCATTAAAAAAGTGCTGCCAATTTCGCGAAGTCGTGCAAGAAGACGAAAAAAGAAGCAGAAATATTGCTCCGACGTCATGAAAAATCTGCGTCTCCTCGACTTGGTGCAGAGCGAGAGGGGAGGTGCCGAATTTTCTCCCGAGGTAAATGTGGCATAAAGAACTAATTGAGGCCACCAACACGCCAGCAACAACCTCTGACAGACAGCAGAAGGTTCTCCTGTCCAGAGTTGCCAGAAGGTAAGTTGTGGCGTGGCCTCAAAGCGCATAAATCGCGCCGGCTGAGGTGTGGCGTAAAAAATCACGTGTGGCGCGTTGTTCAGCGGTTGCACGCTTCATGAGGCCTGCGCCGGCGCACCGCAAAAGTCACTTATAGGCTTGACAAATCGGGGAAACCAAAAGCGCTTTCACCGTCCACCAGAATGTCTCCATCACGTGTGAAGAGAGGGGGAAAAAAAGGCTTAAGTGAATTGTCAATGAAGTGAAACCGCAGAGGATCCAAACTCTCCACAGGAGTCTGGAGAAGGAATCAAAGGACGTCGACGGAAATGAGGGATCTGGTGGGAAATGCGATTTCGTCGGTGCGTGAAGACCTTTTTTCCCCACCCTCCTTCGCCAATCACAGCAGCCATTCCTCTTCTTGGTGCAAGGCAAGAAAATAAGCAAATAAACTTGCAAACAAAAGTACCGCAAAATGTCTGTGTGTGCGTCGATCCGTGGATAAAAGATTGTGGCACGGGGATAAGAATTTCACGACTGAACGCTTAATTGTCCGTGGAAAAATTCATCGGGAATCGTTGGTGAGACACTGGAAATGCCCATGGAGGTGGGCCTGGACGTGACAGACGGCATCGGGAGAGGCACGCACACATATGGCGGGCTTGGACAGCTCCCTAAGGGGCTCCTGGCGGCTTCGTCATCACACACGCACGTGCGCACACCCACACTAAAAGTGTCAAACTGGACTGGACCAAGTCTTCAAGCACGTAGTACGCGGCGGTGAAGGCTGGGTGCGGCTGAACGAAGCAAAAATTTGCTGGAAGCAGCCTTCGCCACCCTGAGCACAACTTATGTCTACTATGCCCAGTGCGTGGCGTACGTGTACAGGGTGGTGAAGGCTAAGTGCAGCTGGCAGAGCGTGAACGAAGCAAAATTTGCATTGAGCCTTCCTCATCCTGTCCACATATATATAGCCCGCACGTGCTGTAAACGTACTACGAGTGTGCCTGTGCGTACAGGGTGGTGCAGGCGAAAAGTCAGGGACCGAAAAGCCAAAGAGGCGTCTTCAGCCTTCACCACGCTGGACGCATGGAGCGGCATGTACAGGGTGGTGAAGTGCACGGGAGCAAAAGTGGCGTCTTTCTTCCACCACCCTGTCAGAGCAGGGCGCTGCTGACGTCATGTTGTGGAATCCCTCTGTTCTTGACCGTGAAGCTCACTCACCTCTCTTCGTTTCTTTCCCCACCTCTGCCATGCTTGGCACTGTTTTCCGGCGGCGGCTGCAAAGCCGCCGCGGCGGCCGCCGCGGCCGCGGCAGGCAACTCCTGCTTGTTGTGTCTGTTGTCCTCCGCCAAACTGAATACTGAGGCAACTTCGAGG
>JAAUXU010038014.1_pt1 | contig 13416 bp, 13 predicted proteins | sample 7278151 | NCBI WGS metagenome assembly JAAUXU01 (sample SAMN14350113, study PRJNA611818) | marine sediment metagenome | isolation source: surface marine sediment (1.8m) | place: French Polynesia: Moorea | collected 2018-08 | reverse complement strand
CTGCCGGAGGAGAGGGTCATGTACACCATGGAGCTGCAGTCAGACATCGAGGGCGAGGTTGGTGACTGGTTTCCCACATATAAAAGAAGGAAAAATTCTTCTGGAATTTCAAACCTTCAAACTGTGAAATGAAAGACACGACTCAAAGGAAAAAAAAATTTCTACTATCAAAGAGACTCATAAAACAAATTCTTTCTTATTTTTATTTAAAACTGTGAAAATTGGAATTGGAATTAAATAAACAGCTCTTTATTGTAGATTGAGAAGCAGGGCAAGCTGCAGCAGGAGTGGGAGTCTGACCTGAAGCCGACCGACGAGGCGGAGAAGAGCGGAGAGATGGAGGTCAGTCAGGGAACTAAAAAAATTCCCATACCAAAAGTGCCTCGGGAGAGAACCGAACATTTTCGTCTCCTTGCTACGAATGATTTGAAGGCCTATCAACCAAGCAGCCTTCCCCCCTTTTAAAGAAACTTAGGTTTAGTTGGATAAAACTTGCTGCTGCATGACATGCTGCCTCCTTTGTCGCTGCCAACCAATGTCTAAGCAACGTCTACAAAATCAGCTCGAAAGAGCCTTTTTTTACCCTGTACCCAGGGTGCCTCAACGTATAACGTTAGCCGTTAACGCTTCTACTTAATTAGCAGTAACTTTGCAAAAAAATATCTTCATGATTTCCTTCCGTGTCTTCTGTTCGCGTCCCCTTCCTTATTTACTCTCCTCTTGCGCCTATTTTCTTCAATGTCTCGATTTTACTTCAAGAGTCTGCCTAAGAAAGAATGGGCAAAGTTCTAAAAAAAAGTCGCTCTCTAAACAATGACGCTTCAGAAATCGCTGACTACTTATTAGCAAGTAAAAAAAGAGTACTTTACCTCTAACACCAGTCAATATCCTTGACCCCCCAAAAATCGCACCTGCTACGACCTGCTACCTGCCGCACCTGCCGCACCTGCTGCAGCCCAGCAGAGCCGAGACGGAAGACACCGAGCGAAGGGGCAAGGGAGGAGGGAGAGGAGGAGGGAGAGGAGGACGAGGAAGAAAGGGCAAAGCGTCGCCGGAGGAGTCGCCTCAGAGGGAGCCAAAGCTCAGTCCGGCAGAGGTGCTCCCACCTTCCTTCTAATAATATCACGACTGACGTATTTTCATGGGCCTCTCGCCCTGCGACAAACAAAGTTCAGAGCCCTTTTTTTCGTAACTTTTGTTCGGCAAACCCGAGAGTGAAAAGCATGCCCAAAGATATCCCTAGGTCTGTCTTTATCTCATAAACAAAATTGGTTGCCATGGCAGAGACATACGGACCCCACTTCCCTTGCATCCGCCGCGAGTGTAGAATTCAAAGAAATCTTCCCTTATTTCCCCATAACAGCTGCCATCAGCAATGTTATTGTCGGCAATTCCCTCTCCGCCACTTTTTACACTCCATAGCGTGGTTGCAACTCCTTCGTCTTCCCTGCATGATCGTGGTACCCCCGCTCTTTGCTTTCTATTGTCCCTTGCTTTTCTTGTGCTCAGCAACAACCACTTTCCCGCACAGGGAGACAGGCACGCGATTGTGACAAGCGGGGAAAAAAAAAGAAAATACAGGACAATAATGCCTTCCCATATCCCCGGGAAAAAAATACTAACGATGCGTAGCCAGTAGAAATTGAATAGCCGCACTACGAGAGATTTTTTTCAAGTCGGCGATTTTTGAAAGGTGGACCTACAATTTCTCGAACAAGTGAACCATGATTTATTTGCCATGCTGTAAAAAACGGAAAAGTTATAAAAACGATTGTCAAAAAAGACGGAGCAGACAGACACTTCAAAATCATCTTCACAAATCATGTCATATATCATCACTTCAGAATTTCGCGGACACTTATTTTGATCCTTGGTTTTTTGTTCATATCCCTCCAACACCGTGCCGTCCAAATTTTTTTTTGCCAATGTTAATTTGTGATTTATTTTTCCGTTTCTTTTCCGGGAATCCAGGAGCTGGTGAAGCGCATGTCTGAGGTGGCCGCCTTCCAGAAGAGCCTCCTGGACGAGGTCAAGGCCGAGGGCGAGAAGTTCGGGGAGGACATCAAGCACCTGGCGGACTTCACCTCCGGATGCAAGAAGTTCGAGCCATGGATCGAGAAGGCGGAGGCAAAGAAGGCGGCAGGGATGAAGAAGCCGAAGAACTTGAACGAGGCCTTGGACTACCTGGCAGACGCTGAGGTGGGCTGTTGTTGCTGTCTTCGTTACTAATGCAGCTGAAGCTGTTGCTGCTACAGGCAGCTGTTGTTGCTATAGCTGCTGTTACTGTTGCTGCTCTTTCTGCTGCTATGGCTGTTGCTGCTGCTGACACTGCTGCTATAGCTGTTGTTGTTGCTAAAGCAGTTCTATTGTTTTTTTTGTTTCTACTGTTGTTGCTGCTGTTTGAACTGCTGCTGCTTCAAATCCTTCAAAACGATTTTGACACTCTCCTGGTTAATTTCTTTCATTGGAGACGATACCCTTTCGATCGAGCAGAAGTGGAAGTCCGAGTGCGACGACATGGACAAGACCCTCTCCGACGCCAAGGCCAGCGCCGGAAAGATGACTGTGCATGACGACCCGGACACCAAGCACGCCGGCATGGTCAAGAGGTGGGAGGTGATCGACGCCACCGCCAAGGACTGGATCAAGAAGCTGGAGGACATGGTGGGGGTCTGGAAGAAGCAGGCAGAGACGGCCGAGAAGGTCACTGCCGCTATCGCCGCAGGGCCGGGAGGGGGCGCCCCCGATCAGGAGATGAAGCTGGAAGATCTGGAGAAGCACCTCGACAACCTCAAGCAGATGTTCATCGAGAAGCAGAAGATGATGGAGCAGGCAAGATAATTTGAGCAACTTTTTTTCCGTTTCATCAATTTCCCACTTATTTTAGTTGGAAAAGACCGGCGGGGACGCCCCCGCCCCTGCGCCTGCGCCGCCCGCCGAGGAAAAGAAGGAGTGAATAAGAATTTGAAGAAAGAAATCGAACCTGACTTATGCTCAATGACGTGTATACCCGACGTGGCCAAAGAAGAAACAAACGACCAAATGCCAACAGAGATTCAAGACGCTGCTACTACCGTATATTCTCGCCAGTCCGTTTTTGTCCGTCCCTCTCTCTCGAACATCCGCCCAAAAGAAAAGAAAAAAACTTATATTGCCCCACTTTCAAATTGCGCAAGGTCCCACTTTTTCGTCGGTGTTATTTGTGTACATATTAAGTCCTCCTCATTCATCTGACCGACGAAGGCCGACCGACCAAAAGCGACCTTGTTGCTCAATATCTCCTATTTGCATGCGTGTGATAATAAACATGATTTGCAGATACACTTACTCCGAAATCGGTTATGCAAGGGAGAGGGGGGGGGGGGAGAAGCTTCGATCAATTGTCGGCGGCGGCGGCCTCGCGATTAAATCAATAAGTGTCAGATATCAACGCCCCCTCCCACTTCGCCGGCCCTCAAGCATCATTGGGCTCAGCATCAAGTGTATTTGCATATGGATCGCCGTAGGACGAAAATCATAGCGTCGCCCCCTGATTTTATGTTTGCAGGGGTCTCCTGGGTCAGACAGCACGTGGCCAAACTCACCCTATGAAGTACGCAATTTGGAGCATTCAGAGGGTTTGTGTGGGGTTCGTCCGAAGTTTGTTGGGGGTCAACTTCGCGGTAGCCCGCATCTGAGCTTATCTACACTTTCACCGCTAGCCAGAGAAGGATGCTTAGCAAACTGTGTACAGTGCAGTTTCCTAGTTTGCCCGCGAGACTGGATAAGATTCTGGAAGAGGACGCGGTCTTGTTTTTTCTACAGAACGCATCCTTCTCCGTAAAGAGATAGCAGGTGTTTGGTCTCCAGCGGTTGGAGAGTCGGACGGTGGGGTTGGAAAAACAATTAGCGATGTGGAGCAGAAGTGCGAGGTCGAAAAGCCGGTAACATTTCATTGAGCTATTTAAAAACAAGGGGAAGATGGGGGTGTGGGATTGGCCTCGCTTGGCCTGGAGGAAGACAGTGGAGTTCTTCAAGGCAATCTCAGTGGAGCCGGCATATTTCATATTCGCAGTTAGCCAGGTGAGCAATAAAAAATAAAATGTGAAATGTGATATATGTGTACAAATCTTTCCAGGGCTTGTACCTCATTGTTTCTGCTGAACTGTACATCTCAAAGGTGTGCAAAGTGAACCTGGCCTATGGCGACGAAGTCTGTGACAATATCCACAAGGACGAATATGATGACCTGCAGAATGAGGTCCAGAAGTACGTGTCGACGCTTCGAATCTACAATAGCGTGCTACAGGCGGTGCCGTCCGTCCTCTTTGCCCTGTTTGCTGGACCGTGGTCAGACACCAATGGGAGGAAGTTCCTCATCATGTCATCACTCTTTGGATTTGTCTTCAACAACGCGGTGTTCATGATCAATGCACATTGGTTCTACGAGCTCAAAGCAGAGTACCTGCTTTTTGAGGTAAGAAAATCCTACTCTCCTTAGGAAATTGATGCATTTATTATAACTTATAAATTTCCATATTCAGTGCCTTCAAGATTGCACAGGAGGATTTGTCTGCTTTTTCATGTCGGTCAATGCCTACATGGCTGACATCACTGAGGAAAAGCACAGAACCAAACGTGTGGCCTTCATGAGTGGCTTGTTCCCCATTGGTTTCAACATTGGCAAAGCACTCGGTGGCCTCATAAAGGAAAGACTGGGCTTCATGTACAACTTCTCGATTGGAATGTTACTGTCTCTGACTGCCATGCTCTATGTATTACTGTTTGTGAAGGACAGCATGAAGATAAGAGATGCCAGACTTCAGAGAGAGCGAGAAGAGAGGGGCGAGACCCAGCTGGCAGAATTGCTGGACCTGAAGAAGCTGACATTCAAGGAAAAGTTCAAGGCTCTCTTTGACCTGAGAAACCTCAAGGCAGGATTTTCAGCACTCTTTGAAAAGAGACCACACAACCTGAGGCTATATCTGATCTTGATGGTTGCCTGCTTTGAGCTGGAGATGTTTGTCAATGTGGGAGAAGGGAACAACTACTTGTACCTCAGGAAAGTGCTGGACTTCCAAATGAAAGACTACACCAGATACAGCACTATTGTTGGGGTGATTGGGATAATTGCCCAGTACATCACTGTGCCACTGTTTTCTGAAAAGTTCAAACTGCACGACTCCACAATTGTCCTCATAGATATAGCAGGCTGCTTTATCCAAACTGTTCTTCTGGTACGTAAGATCTGAAGAGCTTATACGTACAGTAAATATGGTGTCTTACCTGTATTCTATTTTTCATTTCAGGCATTTGTAAAGGCAGAATGGATGCTGTACGTCGGTGCATGCATTGCCTTTCTTGACGCCACCTCCTTCACCATGATCCGCTGCATGATCACCAAGCACGTCAAGCCCGACGAGGTGGGCAAGCTCCTTTCCGTGGTGGGCGCCTTCCAGGCCTTCATCCCCCTCATCTCCAGCCCCATCTTCGGGGTCATCTATCGCAGCACGGTGGCCTCGTTGCCCCAGACCTACCTCATTGTGCTGGCTTGCTTCTTCGCCCTCGACTGGCTCCTACTCTTCTTCATCAACCGGGGTGTGAGGAAGATCGCCAAGAAGGAGGAGGCGGCCTACGGGAAGGAGCTGGCGGCGCTCGTGGCGGAGAGGACGGCTGCGGGAGCCAACGGGGAGGCGGCGAGGGCGGAGGAAGAAGATCTGGTGCTCAAAGAAAAGATGCTGGGGAGCAAAAATGACTGAGTGAGAGTGGTGCTCAACGTTCATTTTCATATATAGAGCCAATGCGAGTATAGATAAAATACCATGTACAGAACAAGACTACAAGATATACTGTAAATTCCCTGCTCCCAAATGGTTTTTTCTGCTGAGTTTCTGTTTGTGTGACAGATGAGGACGAAACAGACGCCGGAATTCCCGATTTCCTTCTCGTTTCCCTCGTCTTCCTCTGTATATCTATCGAGCAGTACCATAGCACAAAAGTGTGCGTACGTGTTTTCAAGATCCGAGACCAGTTCTACGGGATGCGCAAGAAATGGAAACATAGGTGGGCTTCCCAAGTAGGCTGAGCCTCCATGACACCTGAGGCAATTAATAACCCTCAAATAGAACAAATTGTCATGACGCTTTAACATACGAGAAATCATGATATATTTTTGGCGAATACGAGGGAAGTAAAACCATCGCAGTAGCAAAAGCGGCGGCAGAGATAAATAAGTATGCAACGAAATCGACGAAAAAAAATTTTCACGTGTCCTCTGCTCACCCATGCTGGTACGAAATTCATTCATAGTCGAATCACAAGTTCAAGAACGAAAATTAAGTTCCTCCGCACAAGGCAGTGTTCCCTTGAGCGTCGCCTCGCTGACACGGACGTAATAACCGGATATTCGATAGCTCGAAAATGTGGCGGAAATGTTGGGCGCTCATGAAATCTGCTTACAACGCCACCACGGTGGAGCCGGCCTACTTCATTTTCTCCTTCAGCCTGGTATTTGTCATTTTGACTCTCATATGGTTTTTTTTAATAAGTTTTCGCCTCTGTTTCCTAGGGACTGTACGGAATTGTGGTTGGCGAGCTCTACATCTCCAAAGTTTGCAAAGTAAACCTTGCCTTTGGCGAAGAGGTGTGTGAAAATATTCAGCAGCCAGAGTACAATGAGCAACAAATTGCTGTTCAAAAGTATGTTTCCCAGCTGAATATATACAACAGCGTGCTTCAAGCTGTGCCATCTGTGCTTTTTGCTCTGTTTGCTGGGCCATGGTCAGACACCAATGGCAGAAAGTTCATTTTACTTTTCTCCCTGTTTGGTTTTGCCATTAACAACGTTGTCTTCCTGATCAACTCATACTGGTTCTACGAGCTGAAAGCAGAATATTTGCTGTTTGAGGTAAGAAACATCGCATGGAAATATTTGACAAGGTATAAACTATGAACTGTTCTTTTTACAGGCACTTCAAGACTGTACAGGAGGAATTGTATGCTTCTTCATGGCTGTAGCATCATATCTGACAGACGTCACTGAAGCAAAACATCGTGCCAAGAGGTTTGGCCTGACAAGTGGATTGTTTACAGTAGGAACCAATATTGGAAAAGCGCTTGCCGGACCCATCAAGGTTCACCTGGGGTTCATCTACAACTTCATTTTTGGACTTGTTGTGACACTGGTGGCAATGGGATATGTCTACTTCATTGTGCCAGACAGTTTCAAGGTCAGAGAGGCAAGACTGAAGAAAGAAAGAGAAGAAAATGGCCAATCCAATGCTAAAGAGCTGGTTGATCTATCATCATTGTCTGTTACAGAAAAATTCAGGACTCTCTTCCAAGTGAAAAACTTGAAAGCAGGAGCTACTGCTCTGCTGAGAAAGAGAGATAACAACATGAGGTTCTACTTGATCCTGATGGTGGTATGCTTTGAACTGGAGATGTTCTTGAGCATAGGAAATTATCTGTACCTGAGGAGAGTCTTGGATTTTACCCTACTTGACCTCACCCGACTCCACACGTTCGGTGGGGTAGTTGCTCTCTTTTCCCAGTTCATAATGATTCCCATACTCTCCGAAAAACTGAAACTGCACGACTCCACCATTGTACTGATTGACACTGGCACCAACTTTATTAGGACCCTTATATTGGTATGCCATGTCAAGTTTGATATAAATATTATTGCCGCACATCATCTTTCAGATTTTCGTCCAAGCACATTGGATGCTGTATCTCGGGACTTGCATTGCATTTCTCAATGCCACGTCTTTTGCAGTCATCCGCTGCATGATCACCAAGCAAATCAGCCCGCACGAGGTTGGATGCCTCATGTCTGTTGTCAGCGGCATCCAGGCCTTTGTGCCTTTTGTAAAGGGCCCTCTCTTTGGACTCATTTACCGAAATACCGTAGAATATCTGCCCCAAACATGCTTGATTGTGGTTGCAGTTGGAATCTTCATTGACTGGATGCTACTCTACACCATCAACCATGGGGTGAGAAGAGTTGAGAAGAAGAAAGAAAAAGCTCTGGAATTGGCCAATGCTGAAAAGAAAAATTTTAAGGAGTGTACTACCTAAAAAAACCAATGGTGTAAACTACCGCTTGAATGACGCTTTAAATGCGAAGAAACAAGATTATTCTGCGGAAAACGCGTTTTATTGCTTCTGGTTTATATTATTTACTTTTCCAAAGGCGGTACACGTACGGGGCAACAGACGGCATGCATTTAGGCTACTTTTTTGTAATAAGGCACGTCTTGTTGGCAGAAGTGACTAGATGCTTCTGAAATCTGAATTGCATTCTTGGATTCTTTCTTTTTCTTAAGTTCATTCCAGAAACTAACATATTGCATCTGCACCCTTAAAAAGAAGGCCGCTTGAAAACACTAAAACAGATCCTCAAAAGTGGGCGCGGCGTCTCCAAAGTTGCTCGGGGCTGGGTTTGCGCTTCTCCTGGGCTGTCTGGAGGTTGAGGCGCTCTCCGCCTCCTCCGCCAGGGCGAACAGCTCGTCCAACAAGTCCTTCTCCTCCTGCAAGAGTGGCACCGACTTCTTCTTCTTGTCCACTGCTTGCTGCGGGGAAGGCGGCGGCGGCGGGGCGACTGGCTTCGGCGAGGGTGCCCTGGCCACGGGGGTCTCCACCACCTCGCCGCTCGGCTTCAGCACCTTCTGCACCCCGTTGATGACCTCGGCCCCGCGGTACTTGCTCGACTTCTTCTTAGCGGCTGCCGCGGCTGCCGCGGCTGCCTTTGCCTCGGCCGCCTCCTGCGACTCCCTCCTGCTCACGAAGCCCTGGTAGCGTGAAGACTTCTGTGAGAGCTTCTTCTTCTTCTGCTCTCTCTTGGCCAGGAGCCTCTCCACCCGCCGCCGCTGGCTCTCGCGTAGGAACACCGACGGGGTGTTGCTGCTCTGTTCCTTCTCCTTCGGCTGCGGCGTGGAAGGGGCAGGAGGGGGGACGGGCGAGGACGGGGCAGACGGCGTGTAAGAAGCCATGACCTCTGACAACGTCTTCGGCTGCTCTACCAGGCTCTCCAGCCTCTTCGAGCGTTTCCTCGTCATGGTTTGGGTTTCGGGATCAAAGTCCAGTAAGGCCTCCTCTTCTCCCGGGGAAGAGGCGCCGCTGGAGGCGGGTCTCTTCGGAGCGGCCTTCTTTTGCTCTTCTCTTTGCTGATCCTCCCTGGGTTCAGCGGAGGCGGACTCTTCCAACTTCCTGCTCAGCGTCTCCATCAGCATCTGCTTTTGGTTCTTTTCCTTCTCCTTTTTGGCGGCCACCGCCGCAAGCTTCTCCTGCAGCGCCCGGTTGCTGAAGTGAGGCGCTGATACGCGGCCGCCGCCCGTGTTCATGGTCTTCTTCTGAGGAGCGGCCTTCACGGCGATAGGGACGACGATGTCGGCAGTTTTCGCAGGTATGGACCCCACAATTTGGACGGGCGCAGTTGCCGGCGTTGCTGCTATTGCTTCAGTCGGCGCGGTCGCTGCGGGAGGCGCTGGCAGTGGTGGAGCGGCGGCGGCGGTAGTGGCTGATGCTGATGCTGCGGCGGCCTTCCTCGTCTGGAACCCCTTGTAGTTCCTGGGGGAGTTCGCGGTGATTGGCTTCAAAATGACTTCCTGCCTCTTGGGGGAATCAAGCTTCTTTGGATCTGGGGGCGGCTGTTGCTGCAGCCGCTGAGGCTGTTGTTGCGGTTGTTGAGGCGGCTGTAGCTGTTGCGGTTGCTGTAGCAGCTGTAGCTGTTGCGGCTGCTGCTGCAGGGCGGGAGTCTCTGTTGTCGAGGGGCCCGAAGCCGTCCTGGAGGAGCTAGAGTGGGACTGTACTTGCTTGGCAACAAGTGCCCTCCTGGGTCCAAACAACTTTGGAGATATCTTAAGCGCGCCGGCGGACTCTTCGCTGACTTTGTTAACGCTGTCAGATAATGGCCTTTTCTCCGGAGACCTGACCTTGGCCTTGGACCAGTCGCTTTCGTCCTCAGGCGAAGACGAGGCGTCGTCTCCTATTCCCTCCACCCGCACCGCCTTGTTGGCGTCTATGGGCTCGATGATGTCCGTGTTGGACAAGATCTTGTTGATGTCGTCCGTCGGCACCAGTCGGCCCTTCTTCAGACTTGCTTGGACCCTAGAGAGTCTGCCCTCCCGACCCTCGGACAAGGGCTGGACGGCCTCTCCCGGCTCATCTACTTCCTCTTCCTCCTCCTCTTCTTCCTCCTCCTCGACCGGCTCCTTCTTCACCAGCATCTCCTGCGCCGCCCTCCTGGCCCTCCCCTCGGGTACCCTCCGCGGCGGGATGGGCAACTTTGTCACAGGGTCAATCTTGATGACGTCCTTCCGCTTCGGATAGTTCTTCTTCTTCCTGCCCACCACGCACTCCGCCAGGCCCTTCTTGGTGAACACCCTGTCGAGATAGGCCACCACGTCCGGCTGCAGGAGGCTCCTGGCCTTGCGCGCCTCCGTGAAGTAGGTCTGCTTCTGGTCCAGCGACCTTCCGCGCGTCCCCATCTCGGCAATCTTCTCTCGCAGCAAGGCGTGGACCAGGCGGACTTCTTCCTCGGTGTTCACCAGTATGGGTCCTATGCTACTGCTCTGGTAGTGGAGGAAGATCGTCATATTTCCGCTGCCTGCCTTCGCCCCTGACGCTGGCATGCCCTCCCGCATCTCCATGACGCTGGAGGGCGCACCGGGGACGACGGAAGTGAGCTGGACGGAGCCAGGATCGACGGGCGTAGACGGGTACTCCATAACCTCCTGCTTGATTGCTGCCGGGCGGTTCGAAGGCGGACCACCGGCGGACGAAGCAGCAGCTGGTGATGGAGTAGGAGTTTCTTTGGACGGCGCGGCAGTAGCTCCTCCGTCGTCCTTTGAGGCGCTTTCTGACTGCTCTTCCTCCTCCTCCACTTCCTTGTCCTCTTGATCGCCCTGCTGTTGCTGGTGTTGAGGAGGCGGAGAAGGTCGTTGGATTTGTCGTTGCTCCTGCTGCTGTTCCTGGTGGTGCCGTATCACGTCCGTGGCTGAACCCTTGCCGCGAACTGTTTGCAACTCTGTGTACGTTCTGTCTTCTTGTCCGACAGAATGTCTTGGGTGTCCAGCTTGATGAGCATGTAGCTGCTGATGCTGCATCGCCTGCTGTTGTTGCCCAGCCTGTTGCTGTAGCTGTTGTTGATGTGCAGCCAGTTGCTGTTGCTGCTGTTGCTGCTGTTGCATGGCCTGCAGCTGCAGTTGTCGCTGCACGGCCAGTTGCTGCTTCTGCTGCTGTTGCATGGCCAGCTGCTGCTGCCTGTGCTGCATCCACGTTTCGTAGTTTAGCATCGTGGCGTAGGCCTCCATGAGGAAGAAGAGCTGCTCCCTGTTCTCGTTGGGATCCGCCAGCCTCGATGCCAGCATGGCGATAACAGGGTCTATGCCCCTGCTGGCTAGCTGCTGCGGGTACACGTAGCCGTCCATCATGGAGTTGATCTTTGACCTGAACATCTCGATGTTCTCTGCCTTGGAGAAGAAGGTGTGTATCTGCTGCTGGCGGACAGGATCCTTGCAAAAGGACTGAGCCGAGGGAAGCTGATGTTGATGCTGACGGTTTGGCTGCGGCAGATTCAGCGTAGGCTGCGGCGGAGGGGGCTGGACTTGCAAGGATCCCACCTGAGGCCGAGCCAGGGTTCCCTGGCCTGGCGGGGGACAAAACCTGTACGGGAGTTGCTGCTGGTTTTGTCTCTGTTGCGGCTGTCCCCCGCTGGAAGACGGCAGGTCCGGAGGAAGAGGGAGCTGAGGAGGCCCTGGAGAAGGTGCCGCCTGACCTGGCACTTGCTTCTTCGGCCTGCCTCCTCCCCTCTTGCGGACGAAGACGACGTTCCTCTTTGGCCCTTGTCCCGCTCTTAGCACCTCCCCCTCGATCCCGTCTGACTCCCCCGAGAGGAGGATCTCTACGCTCTCGTCGCCCCTCACGCTCACGTCCATGGACTCCTCTGGCTTGGGCAGGTCGATCGTGCTCCTTCCGCCCTCCCCAACGTGCAGCACCACCCTCTGCTGCTGCAAGGGCGAACGGCCGAAGTCGTCCTTTTTGGAGGAGGTGGCTGACTGGATGCCGAGCGCCCGCTGCAGCCTCCCCATGAACTCCTGGTCCTCGTGCTCGTTGCCCTTGCCCACCACGGCCTTGAGCATGCTCCGAAACTCTGGCTTCTCCTCGAATGGCACGTTCAGACGGTTGAGCTCATGGTACATGTGCTCAGTCGTGACTTTCGGTACCGCTGGCTTTGGAGTTGAAATGTTCGGCGGCTGCAGGCCTGCTCCTCCAATGGATATCTGAAGTCCCGGGAGTCCGGTGGAGAGGCTGAGCTGGTTGCTCAAGCTCTCCAGATTGGCTGAGGGACCTGGTTGAAAGGGCGGCGCTGTGGCATCCCCCTCAGTCAAAGGCGCCTTCTTAGGTTTCCTGGTGAAGGTCTTGACTACCCTTGACTTAAAGGTTGGCGAAGGATCTTCACGAGAAACCTCTTTGTGGGCTTCTTTTTCAGGAGTAGCAGTCTTTTCGTTGGAAGGCAAACTCTTGCTTTGGTCATCTCTCACAGCCTCATCTTTTGTAGCACCATCTATGGAATATTGTTTCCCAGGATGAGGCAGCACCAGCTCTTCACCGTCATCTTTCGTAGCTTTCTTAGCCTTCTCGGCAGGGACTTGTATCTTCTTGACCGGGGCCACCTTCGACTTTCTGCCCCTCCTCTTCTCGGCCTTCTTGGAAGAGCCGGGAGTGGCCGGAGCGGAAGCGTCCTGAGAGGCCGCCTCGGCAATGTCCCACACATTGCCCGCCGTCCTCTTGAGGTTCAGCACCACATTGTCAATGTTCTTCCTGTTCTGGCTTTGGTTTTGCTTGGAGCCACCTGCGGAAACATCAGCGGCTTCGTCCCCTCCGCCGGCAGCAGACTCCCTGTCCACGTTCCACTTGAAGGCCTGGTCCCTCTTGAGCTTGACCTTCACTCCACTGAAGCCGCTCCCGCTGCAAGAATCGTCCGTCGCCGCCGAGGAGGAGGAGGAGGACAGCCACGAGTTCTCCGAGGTCTTCTTGAGCTTGAGAGACAGTGGCGTGGGCGGAGAAGAGTCCGTCTTCTTCTTCAGCGGTACCTCTTCGGCAGCCAGATTTGTCTTGGCGGCCGACCTCATGGAGGAGACGTCGGAGAACTCAGAGTCCGAGAACTCGTCCCTCTCCTCCTCCCTAGTCTTGGCTGTGGCCGCCGGGGACATTGGAGCGTGGAAGACGGTCGAAGAGGAGGGGGCGGGGGATGCGGAAGGGCTCCAGAGCGGCGGGGACGGGGCAGTATTGAAGCGGGTGGCCCAAGGGGAGTTGGGGTCCCCGAGTGAGGAGCTCCAGCCGGGGGAGGCGTCAGGACGGGGAAAGTCCACCAGGTCTTCCTCCTACATGTAAGGAATCGTAGCATTGGTGTTCATGTTTGTAGGCTTACTT
>JAAUXU010075650.1_pt1 | contig 13419 bp, 12 predicted proteins | sample 7278151 | NCBI WGS metagenome assembly JAAUXU01 (sample SAMN14350113, study PRJNA611818) | marine sediment metagenome | isolation source: surface marine sediment (1.8m) | place: French Polynesia: Moorea | collected 2018-08 | reverse complement strand
TGCATTTTCATCCAAGTCATTCCCTATGATTGTTGGAAGACACACAGGGAGGATGAAGTCGCTGAATGTGACTTTCTGAGAGAGCTTGAGTAGGCCCACATCAAAGTATGATTTCGGGTTCTCAAAGTTGGGATGAATTAGGAAGTCAGCAACTTCCACTTCAATGGAGTTATGATCATCATGGTCTGACCTCAGATCTGAGTCACCTAAGCGAACAGAGCTGGAAGAGAGAGAGAAAAAAGGAGAGGATGAATGAGAATGGTTCTAGTCTAGACTGCTATTGTATTACAGTTTTCCTTTGTTGCAGTGTGCAGCAGTCAGGACAAACTCCTTGGAAATGAGAGATCCTCCACATAGATGATTCCAAGAGTCATTAGGCCTTCGATAACCATAGGATGCCATCCAGGGCCAGGATCCTGGAGGATGTTCCTCATAGTCGAAAACAAACTTTGAAGAAGGATGCACGCTGTCTCGTCCACAAATCTTGTCAACTGAAAAAGTGGAAATGTTGTATACCTTTGACTTCTATTGGTGTGCATCACAAGAGATGATGCAGGACACCTGTGAAGTAATTGTCATTACTAACTAGGCTTAAGATTGATGTCATCGGTCGTGGTACAGCAGAAGCGCTGCTGGTGCTCATCAGGTTGGCGTGGACCACACCTCTTTAACTCCAAATACGCAAGTACGCCTATCCGTACATCTGGCGACATTGATTCTGACCTCAAGGTGTCGAGAAGCCGGACAAAGTGAGCACAACCGGACACACATTCCTCCTTGTGTGGGTGACAAAGTGATTGAGCAGTGGCAGGAGGGACATCTGTAGTCACAAAAACGTTTTTGCCACAGAGATCTGTGCGTAAATAACAGTTGACCCCTCCCTCACCCGCGGCGAAATCTGACACCAGCCACCTCAAACTCTGGTTTCATTAAATCCCACTCTCACGAACAGACCAATCCTACCTCTTCAGAATGTCTTGAAATAACAAAAATCTCCTGACAAATCGTGTGCAAAGCTATGTAAAGAATCGGCGCCAAATAATGACTGCCCCGGTGTGCTTTTTCAGCAGCCTCGTGACCTCCCCTCGTCGCATGACTTCCTCCCAGGCGGACCTGACCACGTGGCGAGTCGCGACAATCACTTTGTCGCGGTTGTCATTGTTCAAGCAAAGGATAATAACGGAATTCGGTCCCTGCGGCAGCACATCTGTTTTTCGCAACGTCTGTTCAAGGGCGCCAACTTCAGGCAGCACCAGACAAAAAAGTGGTGGTGAATTTACTTGCGGCAAAGACTGTATCTGCCTATGTGCACGATGTGTCAACCCTGACGCAACAGGAGTAATGTTTCACTTTCAGTGGACTCTCAGTTTGAAGGAAATGTAGTCTAATCAGCGGCAACGGAGAGTTTACGTCATGAATCAGATGTACCCACCCAAAAAGTAACTGCTGGGCCAGATCCCGGGCTCGACCCGGTCCGTGCCAAGGCGACGTCTCGTCCGACGCCCTTCATCATTATCATATTTGAAGTTTTCTTCAGCACAATGCTGACATTAGAAACGAATGACGACGAAGACTCGTGTTAAAGAAACATTTTTTACCTCGTATCGCGTGTCTTCGGGAGTCAAAAAGTGGATTTGTAGAAAAAGAGACCCTTTATGCTGCATTGGCGATTTGCGTCTTCATCAGCTACCAAAAATCTGACTCCACTGTGCGTCACAACTTCATATACTCCTAACTCGAGTCCGGTCAATCTCTGTTGTATGCAGGCACTTACCACGCAGGCAAAGCAAGAGGATCACCGATAGTTTCACCCTGGGATGATTTAGCAACATGACTGCGGTGGCCTCAAAGAAGATAAAGGAGGAGAAGGTGAACGAGACCGTAGAAGTGCGGCACAAATGTCAGATGTCGAGGTGGTCCCTCAGTATATAGGACGTTGTGGAACCCCCGTTTTGATCAAATCCAGTGAGCAAGATCCTTACTCTTAAGTTACCTATGACTAAGATAGAAGGATCACCACGACTGACGTTTTGAGTCAAAATACTCGGAGTCAGGCTGGACAATGTTCACCTTCTCCCACTTTATCTTCTTCGCTGAAGACCAGTGGAAGAGGGAATACCGAGGTACAAAACTGGTTTCAGAAAAAAATGGACCTGAGCGTGCAGAAGAACTTAAGGCAGTGCGATATGTGCATATCGAGTCAATTTGAAGTGTCGAAGAGGATGGTTGTGCTCCACACAGCTCCCTTTCCCTGAGCAACGAGTTCAGTCAGGAATCTCTCCTAATCTAATCTGACTAATCTCTAGCTTCACCGAAGTTAGGGTAAGAGTTATTACAGTTCCGCCTTCAATAAGGTTCATAAGTCAGGGATATGATGACTTCGACCGCTCATGTTCTAGGGCTTTAATGTCTACCCACGTCGATATCGAGGTGCTGTTTGAGGTATCAAGGGTGGATATGGGTCAACATTAACATCTGTGAAACATCGCACCGGTTTGTTTTGGCGAGGAGGCTTCTTGGACGCAACCACGTTATGAAGGCAACTCATACGTACAATTGTTGTCATCAGTAGAGCGGGACGACGTGGACTACATAGACCTGGGCTGCAGCTCGCGTATTCCCCCATGTCCTTCACTCGCTCCCACGGTACTTGGCGGTTCACGGGGACGTACGGTGGTCCTGAAGCAATGATCAATGTACAACATCAGTTCGTGTGTGCCTAGAACGAAGACGAGCTGCGGAAGAAAAGGAGGTGCAGCATGCGAGGCGGCGTCCATGATGGAGGTGCTGGTAGCTGCCGGTCCACTGGAGGTCCTTGTTCAAGTACTGAAGCTCGGGAATCTTGCTTACTCCTTCCCTGGAACTGTCGGTGTACTTCAGCGCGCTGTTCCCCTGCTGGCATCTGACTAAATTGCTGGAGGAAATGGCTGGAGGAAATTCAAATTACGTCCAGCTTTACGTCACGTCGCGGGCTCAATTCGCAAGTGAAGTCCTTCTTGACGCCGAATGCAATGTGACAGTTATGGAATATTCTCGGTGCGTCTTCAAACATCCGTCTGTACGGTGCTGAGCAGGAAAATGCGTTCGTGACCTCGGACGTCGCCGGCACCGCTAATTTAAATTTTCCGCCAAAGAAGTGTCACCTTCCCTTGGGCACTGGCTGAATTTAGACTAATTTGTGATGAAGAAGCTTTTGAGTTCGGTTATAACACATTTTTGGCTTAAACTTTACGCCGGATGGGAACATCTGTTGTCCAACTTAAGTTCTCAGTCGCCGGGGTCAACGAGGCCCGGACGCAGAAAGAATATGTACCCGCTTCTGAGCTGCTTATTCCTCAACTTTTCTTGCATTCACAGTAAATTTGAGGCATAAAAGCAATTGATATTTTTATATTTAAGTTCAGTTGTCCGTCAATACTGAATGGGGATAATTGTAGATAGTCTGATCCGCTGATCCCTGATGGTTTTTTTCTCCAGGTGTTGGCAGATTTTGCTATCAGCGGCGCAAACGAGCTATTTTTACAAAGCAACACTACCCAATACGCTTTGGGTCAGTGTGACAAGAAAATGCGATTCATTGTGTTCACTGTCACACTTCTGCAAGTTCCGAGAGGTTCTCATGCGTAGCCTCCAGCGTAGCAATAGTTGCGTACTGCCTGATCAAGGCCAAATGCTATCAGGGTTGACCATTGTTGCTGGTGTCTGGATACAGACTAGATGCTTGTTGGCTCAATCATTTTTGCAAGGGTTTAAAAGCTGGTCCTCTGCCAGAGGGAGGCATTCCTTCTATGGAAGAGCTGGAGTAGAGATCCGACTTGTCGATATTCCCTCGGCGGAAGTAAATCGTTATAATACACTAGCTGAACCTGCACCCGACTTACAGCTAGTATGAAATACTATTTATCAGCTACGTTGCTTGCATTGTATTTAATTGCAGTGACTGTGATTTTGGCAGAGGATTTGGATTGAACTGGACGACGTATCATGCTGAACCCTGGTCAGTGATGGGCTGGAGTTAAAATGTTCCTCGGGGACACTGATTTTCACTCTTCTGTGCTGAAAACACACAGAAGACAAATTCTTCAAACATCTGATCCTTCTCAGTTCCTTGGGCACCGACAATGATTCCGCCTGATGCCAAATTGGACAGTCGGCAGGATACATACAGAGGTTGCTGAGAACTGCCGCATTACCATAAATAACGTCAGAGTCCTAGGACTTAGTTCTTGCTGTTATGGCCAGATACTTTTGAGTGCTGTATGGTGGCGACCAAGATATGTTTAGTTCAAGAATAAAGGAAGTGGCCATTGATAGCCTATCAACTGTGGGTGCCATAAGGCTCCAAATGTTAGCATAATGATTGGCTACAGAGTTCCAAAGGTCACCTTCCTCCTGTGCCATCACCACCTGACCGGTAGATGAGAGACTAAGTAAAGGAGGAAGTGCTGCAGTGACTGTCCAGACTTGCTGCAGCTTTGTCTCACCATTGACTAACGCACACTTGAATTGGGATATCTTCATATATCCTGAAAAACATAAAACCACATCAATGCTGCAGTAGCAGCACTTCACTGCTTGCACTTGCCCAACACTTACCTTTGTCTAGACACGATTTTCAAGTATGAAGCGAATTGCGTCTTCATTACCAGTTCATTCGTGGATGCTTAGGAATTCTCTGCTTCCACATGTTCCAATTCCTCCCTGCACAATTCTGAAGACCCTCAGTAGGTGGAGAATGGAATTTCTTTGAATGGATCTGTTGCAACAGCCAAGGACACCCCCCTGGAAGTGCGTTCAAGTCTGACAGCTCAGGATTGTGTTTTCTCTCAGAGGCTCAACCAAGTTTAATACTTGCATACAAAATTGTCGAATCATGTCGGAGGTGTTGTTCTCGTTGTGTTCCTTTTTTTATGTTGGCTATTTTTATTATTTTCCTATGGCCCTTTATCATTAGGGTGACACAGATTTCAAGAGCACATTTGTAATTTAGTTGTAGAGAAATTTATTTCTTGTCTGTACAGTATTTGCTTGCATTCATTGTAATTTTGGCAGAGCAACCAGAAAATTCTATACAGTCATATGTCTCATCATGTCATTAACACGATGACTACAAAGAAGTTAGGTTGATGAGGGGATACTGATTCTCAATCTTCTCAGCAGTAAACACATGGAAGTCATGGGAGAACTCACTGGACGACCTGTTTTCGATGCTGACCATGACAGCTTCTCCATCTGATACCATGTTGCTAATAACATTATCATTGTAGAAGAGAACTCTAAAGGCACTGCATTTTCATCAAAGGATGACTTCAAATCTCCATTTTCAGTGTCAAATGCAATCAACAAATAGGGAGGAAAATCTGACTTCCTGCCCAATAGAAACTTGCCTACCATTTTGAGTTCACTTATGTGCAATCCAACTGCAATCCTCTCAATTAGTTTCTTTTCTTTCATTGAAATCTTCAATAGAAAGTGTCTTGCAGTAACCCAAAATTGGTCATTGTCCATGTCAGCATTGATTATTTCATATATCCTTTCATCTTGATCTAAATTGAATGATGCAATCTTGTCAATTGTATCCTCTCCTAGTGTGAATTGCTGAAGTGTTGTTCCTGAAGTTATTGTGAGAACACTGTTGACAAAGACGGATCCATATCTGTTGAAAGTACCCTCAAAAAGGGTGCTCTGTGCCTTAAGGTCAATGGCAGGCAAGTCCATTTGATATAAATAAAGTGTGGCATTACTGGTAACAACCATCCTGTTTGTTTCATCATCAATTGCAATGATTTCTGTGTCTCGAATCATATCATCGCTGAAGGTAAATGAATTGGGCAAAACTGCGAGCTCTCCTTCATCATGTGAGTCATCTGAGAAAACTCTTCTTCTAGAACCTCGTACAGGCACAGCAGGAAAGACAAAGACATTGACCCGATCTGCTGATATCTCTTGACCAGCAATATCACTGGCAACAGTTATGGCCACATACTTTGGAGTGATGTACGGTCGTGTGATTTCAAATTGTCGAGGTGAAATCCGAGTAAACTCCCATATCCATTGCACTTTGATTGCAGGTGCCAGAAGGTCCACAACTTCAAGATAATATTTTTCAGTGGAAAACCTCTTTTCTTCAAAGATGCTACGGACAACTGCCAACTGTCTATTGGGTGAAAGTCTAATTTTAGGCTCCCAAAAGGAGTTGAATGCCAAATCTGGATGGAGATTGACCCTCTCATAATTGATTTTTTTCTCAATTTCTTTGCTATTATTTTCGTTGATGTCTTTCTTCATTTTTTGGTCGATGTCTTTCTTCACTTTTTTGTTGATGTATTGAGGCTTTGTTACATATTCTGAAAAACAGAGCATGTCATGTACAGCACAAAGGTGATTTCAATATGACTGCTTTTCACCTTTGTCTAGACCTGATGTTTCAAATATGAAGTGCATGATGTCTTCATTGCTGGTGCGTACATAGATGCCTGGGAATACTCTGCTTCCACATTTGCTAATTCCTCCCTGTACAGTTCCCAGCTGGACATAGTAGGGGTCACCACCTTCTGTCACAAACCGGACAATGAGGCCTCCAGAATCACCAGGGCATGACCCAACACCTCCTACCTGCAATGATTCAAGTATTGAAGAAAGAAAATGTATCTTTTGACAAAAAAATGGCACAGCAATGAAGTTTTCATAACGTGTAACCTTATTTACAGGATAAGCATTTACAGGATAAGCAAGTTACCCCCCCCCCCCCTACACACACACAGAAGAGTGCTCATCTTGAGAGCGTGACCCATTACAGCGCCACCTTGTGCATTGCCGACACCATGTATAGCGTGGGTGTCAACAGAGCGTAGGGACTGAAGGAGCGCATCCGCAAAGGCGCCATGACCATTAGAGTGCAGGCATCAGTGCAGCACACTCACAGCAGCGGAAGTACTGTTTGAGTGCACTGGTTCTTTCCGTGGGCAGGGCAACAATGACCAGTTGGGCAAACTTGTCATTGACGCATGCATTTCATGCTTCTTCACTGTGACAAGCACTTACAGGGCATTGGTGGGGGACAAGTGCAGTCCCGGAAGAAATGGCTGAAGGAAGGCATTGTCACAACGTAATAATCACCCCAAAACACTGTTTCTCACACTCTCGCAGTTCTAGGGCACTTAACTAATACCTGCGCTCATCTGGGTGTGCTCAACTGGCCCCTGTGCTCTACTGGCTACCCTGTAGAGTCCTGTGGTTTAGCGCCTTGCACTGTAATGTCGTACGCTCTAGTAGCAGCACGCTCTACTGGCTTCGCTGAAAAGGGTTGCATTCTCGTGACCGGACACAACTCGCAAAATAACACGGGTTAATGAACTGTTAGAGGGTAAATAAACTACAACAGCAAAAATGTAACTTTTACTGTTTTGAATCAGCAATTGCAAAATACGGCACAGTGCCTCCCCCTTCGAGGATATATTTTGTCAGTACCATGATTTATTTTTTCAGCCTTAATTTCGAGCCTGTTTTCTAGGCACCATCAGAATTGATTTTGTTCGTTTTACAACATCATCAATACTCATTACCTTTGATTTAATGACTTATCCAGAAGTTTTGCAAAGATTGAAGAGGCACCAATAATTACGCATGGGTGATTATTCATATCTCAAGTCCAATTTAAGGTTGATGGACTGATCAAGCTACTAGGTTTTGCCACTTAATTTTACAAGTGACATGTAGCTGTAGATCCTAATGTGTAGAATTTATTGTTAGCCTCTCCTTTGTTTAGTATGGGCAACTCTTCTATTTGTGATTTGCACTTTTTGTACTGTTCTTTGGTTGATATATATGACTTGAATCTACAGCGACACATTCAGTTGCTCACTGGTAGCTGATCGCCAGCTGAGCATCAGCTACCAATGGGTGAGTTCTCCTTCTTCTCAGCTCTTTGCCTGGCATTCCCAACTGAAAACTTTGGCAAAAGATGCATCTTCCTTGTCTAGTGGTACCATCTCTTTATATGCAGGCAGTTCTTGCCAGGATTGATCACCCATCTCATGCACTGGCATTCTCACACAGGTCCTACCTCATAGCCTGCACAAAGCAGATCATCCTGGAACAGCCGAGGAATTGCATCCAGTGTCTTCTGTGCCAGGATGCCTCCTCCATCCAAGGAATGGGTCAGATTGCAGTAGCTACAAGTAGAGACCCAAATGCTTTTAATCCTGTCTGATGATGCTCAGTGATCAATGATGTACACACATTTGAGAAAAGATTCCAATTTTAGTTCTCTTCAAGTTCTTCTGTGCAGTGATATCAAGCCTGTCTTGCTTGCCCCATCCAGTTAGGGTGACAAAACGTCCTTCATTTTCATCAAGATCAACCACTGGGATGGTTGGGAGACACACAGGAAGGATAAAATCACTGAATGCGATTTTCTGAGGCAGCTTAAGCAGTCCTACATCAAAGTATGAGAAGGGGTCCACAAAGTTGGGATGAATAATGAAGTCTGCAACCTTCATTTCAACAGAACTGTGATCATCAATGTCTGACCACAGATCTGAATCACCTAGGCGAACAGAGAAGCTGGAAGAGAGAGAGAGAAGGTGAATGAAAATGGTTTTTGTGTGGAACATTCTTCATTACATTTTTCCTTTGTAGCAGTGTGCAGCAGTTAGGATAAACTCCTTGGAAATGACAGTTCCTCCACACAGATGCAGCCAAAAGCCATCTGATCTTCGGTCACCATAGGATGCCATCCAAGGCCAGGATCCTAGTGGATCAACAGCATCCTCTGCACTGACAGGTGTAGCAACTTTTGGAGCATCATTGATTCTTACTCGCCCACATATTTTATCAACTGAAAGAAGGGTTTAATTTATGTGAAAAGTTTTTTTGTGAACTGTCTACAACATACAGGAAGTTCTGACCAGGCTCTGCATTGAGGTCAAAGGTCCTTTTCTTCTTGCAGCAATATCGCTGACGCCCCTGTGAGTCAGGCACTCCACACTCTTTGGACTCCACAAACTCTCTGACTGTTTGCTTCACAATTTGAGATATCAACTGTGATCGTAGGACAATGACAATATCTTCAACTTCAGCACAGTTGGATACACATTCTTCTGTGTCTCGACGACAAATTGTTTGAGCAGTTGCAGCAAGAAAGAGACCTATAGATTGTAATAGATATTTAATTCATGTGAAATTGCCCTTTGACTGTTTTTTCTTATTGCAATGTTTTCTTTCTCTTCATTCTGATATTGCTGTATGACACAGGCATCCTGGAGTTATTCATGTAGAACTGGCAGGACCATTTTTTTGTCTTGGGCAATGTGATGTAGTTGATGCAAGGCTAATCTCAAATCAAATGGAATGAAAAAATTATGAAGTTTGGGGCCCCTCCCGGCCTTCAAAGTTTTTTGGGCACAGTGCAAAAGAATGTTAGGTCAACATTACTAATTTCATATGGACGGTCTTAGTTACCTTGCAGATGCTAAACTGAAGCACTGCTGCTTTTTTAAACTAGAAACAACGTGTCTTTTGCATTAACCCGCGGTCCTTAATATCTGAACATATTTACATGTGTTGGACTTACTCAATAACGCTTTATTGCAAGAGATGTTTTTTTCTAAAGATTAACTTCATTGTCGTCACCTTTTGGACTTTGGTTGCTACGCTAAGATCCACTCAGCAAATTTCCCTTGTTTTGTGCTTTGGTCCAGCCGAAGTTAGGGTGGATCCTCATATGCTTGTAAATAATCAACTGTGGTTCTTTGGAAACTAGAGACTTAAATGGAGCATAATTTCATTAGGTCCAGTCATCACCTATCAGTTTCAAGAATCAGTCGCGATAGCCTGCAACAGTGTGTGTGTGTGTGGGGGGGGGAGAAGGCATTTTATTTCAAGGGAGATGAACCAGCCATGCCTTAACCATTGCCAAGTGATGGATGTTGACAAGCACCAGGCAAGAAAACATTTTTCTATCCCACCAAACATTTCCACTATTGTGAACAAGTCATCATCCACCAAAGTTATGGAGACAAAAAGCCATCACCAAAAAGACAAAGCAGTACTAAGCAGGAAGATATAGTAAGTACAGTCGGATCTCGATTTAAGAGATCTCGATTTAAGGGAAAATCTCAATTCAAGGGATTTTTGCTTGCTGGCCGATTTTTCACTACATAAAAGGTCACGATTTAAGGGTTTTGCAATTACCGTGATTCGATTTATGGGATTGAGTGAATATACAGTGCACGCAGCATATGGTCACACTGAGTTTTTGCATCAGCTGCGCGAAACAAAAACAAAACAATTCTTCATATGATCTGTTGGGTGGCTGCAAAGAGAGAAAAAAGAGAAGGGGATTGGTGTGGAATAGCAAGATGGGACCCAAGAAGAAGGACAAAACATCTCGGGCTTCCTTCACCATCAAGGACATGATCTTGTGGATCGAGGAGGCAGAGAAGCCAGGTGTTTCCCAAGTGCAGGTTGCCGCCAAGTTTGGCATCAGGACCTCTACATTGCACAATGTTTTGAAGAAGAAAGCAGAAATCCTAGCTGTCGCAAGTACCTCTCAGAAGAGCAAGCACATCAAGCGAAGAAAGGAACAGGAACTGGAAGAGAAGGTCTATGATTGGTTCCTGAAGATGCGGTCCAAAGGCCTTGTCATAGACAGACCGCTATTGAGGAAGCAGGCCAAGAAAATGGCAGAGATGATGGAGCTGGACACAAGCCTAACCTTCTCAGCTGGGTGGCTCATTAAGTGGAGAAAGCATTATGGTATCGAGGCAAAGACTCAGCATGGGGAGCAGCTCGATGCCGACTTTGCCGCCAGTGAGAAGTGACTGAACGAAGTCCTCCCAGGCCTCCTGGAGCAGTACAATCCAGCCGACATCTTTAATGCAGATGAGATGGGAGTTTACTTCCGAGGCATGCCCAACAGGGGGGCTCTTTGGAGACCAAGAAAAGCCATTTGGAGCCAAAACCGCAAAGGACCGCTTCACAGTGCTCATGATGGCCAACATCACTGGGAGTGAAAAGCCAAAGCTCCTCGTGACTGGCAAAAGTGCCAGGCCAAGGAAGTGCCCTATCAAGCCTTCCCGTGAGGTATGAACACACCAAGAAAGCCTGGATGAACAGCCTCATTTGGGACAAGTTCCTGCGTGATTGGGACCGCAAGCTCCGAGCCACAAACAGAAAGGTGCTCCTCTTAATTGACAATGCTCCGTCAGACTCAGAGGTGGCCAACCTGACGCACATCCACGTGGAGAAGCTCCCCAAAAACACAAGCAGGCTCAATCAACCTTGCGATGGAGGAATCATCAAAAACCTGAAAGGTAAATTGCCCAAAAAATTGAATCTAACCTAGTTTAGAGCACCTGTCACATTTTTGCAGGCCATTACCGCTCGGCGCTGACAAACATGATTCTGGCAAGCTTGGAGTCGGACATCGCGAGCAGCAAGAATGCCAGCAACACAGCCAAGGAGATCGCTGTGTTGGATGCTGTACACATGCTAGCCGATGCCTGGAAGCTTGTCAAGCCCTCCACGATCGCCAACTGCTTCAGGAAGGCCTTCAACAGGGATGCAGATGTGCACATGGAGGTCCTTGCCGATATTCCAACCCCAGGAAACATGGATCGGGAGGAATTTGAAGCTCTGGTCGAGCAGGATGTTGATAATGGCAAGATCGAGGAAGAGGATGACGAGCAAAATGTGGTAGAGGACGAACCTGGTGAGGTGGAACAGGAGATGAAGCAGGAGACCAAGATCAGCTACAAGGAGTGCCTCGAGTGTGTGGCAAAGGTTCGGAACTATTGCCAAGAGAGAGAGAGAGAGAGGGGAACGTGGAGAGCTTCGTGTATGATGGCCTCACTTACATTCAAAATATGTGCCTTGTCGAGGCAAGAGAGAAGAAGAAGCAGGCTAGGATCACTGATTTCTATGTGAAAAAATGACGCTAAAATGCTGGAAATGTATGCCAGAAGCTAATAAAATGTAAAAAGTTCACCTGCAGCATTGCTTTTCTTCAGGTCTCGATTTAAGGGAAATCTCGATTTAAGGAATTTTTTCCTGCTGACCAAAAAATCCCTTAAATCGAAATCCGACTGTAATTGATGCAGTTTTTCATAATGCACCGAGGAGACCAGCCTGCAAGAGGAGGATTGTGACATTGATGATGAGCATTTATCCTCAAGGTCAGGTATGAATGGCTGTGACGGTGAAAAAGTCTATATGAATTGTGCAACACCAACCCTAATTTGGGCATTTTAAGCCTTCCTCATGCATGTTAAAATGCCAACATGTGTCACTAGTTTTTCACTGTCAATTATGTCGGGGACTGTAAACTAGGGTGGGCCCCTTTTTTTTCAAAATGCACACTCATCAGGAGTTGCAACTGATGTAGAAAGTCAGATCCCCACCCAATCAGACTGACATTGGTCCACACAAAAAGTCGCGCCAAGGCTGACAAGGTGTTGGACCAGGGGACCTTCCTGAAGGACATGGGTCAGTGCTATTGACACCACATGAAAGTTTTATTACGAAATGTGATGGTTCTGAGCAAAAAAGTACTAATGCACTTTTTTCAGAAATTTAATTTTAAGACTAAAATTAAATAGCGTGCTGTCAATACCATGCGACACGGGCATCATCGATGGCAAATGCGAGAGATCATTGAGGCTTCGGAAGATGATGTGACACCAAAGCTGTCAGTGATGCTGGCAATGAGGATGTCAAATGCGGCCTGGATGAGCGTCTCCGCTACGACGGTCAAGAACTGCAGGAAAAAGGGCGGTTTTCTGCAGGAGCCGCAGGAGGAGGAGGAGATCCCACCTCCGAGTGGAATGAACGAGGGTGAATTCAATGTCTATTGACACTGATGTGCCTGCCGTACTCGAGCTCTCGCTTGAGGAGGCAGACGCTGCTCTTCTCGAGGGTCTTGCGGCTGAAAGGCAGGGCGGCGAGGATAAGACGGAGGAGGAAGCAGAGGTTCAAAGTACTGAGAGGAGGCCATACGTGCCTTGGCCTGGAGAGGAGAGGGGCTTTGATGTGGAATAACATGTTCGAGGCCTTATGCAGCTAGGTTTCGTGCTGAGTCAGATCCACGTCACTGAAAAGGTCTTTGGAGCAGTCAAAAATCTCCGGCTTCCACTCTGAATAACTGCCACTGCCTAAGATTTACGTGCCGCTATGTAAATGACATGTTTTTGATGCGTCACTGCTGAAGTGAGGGAGCACTTTTGGATGAAGGATATAAGAATACAGGGTGCCAAGAAAGTTTTAGGACAGTGGTTTCAAACTCGAATAGCTAATTGTGTTTAAATTTGCGCGCCTTTACAATGATCCTAGCTTGTAGGCCATCCTTTTATTCACATTTGTTTACAAACAACCTTTTCACTGGCATCAATCAGAAGGGCTCCAGGGCCTCAAGATGGAGAC
>JAAUXU010146258.1_pt1 | contig 13422 bp, 20 predicted proteins | sample 7278151 | NCBI WGS metagenome assembly JAAUXU01 (sample SAMN14350113, study PRJNA611818) | marine sediment metagenome | isolation source: surface marine sediment (1.8m) | place: French Polynesia: Moorea | collected 2018-08 | reverse complement strand
GTCACTTCTATCTGAGAGCAGTTTTTTCCTGCTCTGTAGACACACACACGTCCCCACCTTGATAAAAGAAGAAGAATTTTGATTTGGACTTGAATCTGCAAGTGCAGAATGTGCCCAAGCAAAAATTTGGACAAGTGATTGCCCTCTTGCTGGTGATGACAGCCTGTTTTGTGCTGATCTTGTGACTGGACTGTCATGCACTGGTGCTCTCTTTGTATGATCATCGTAATTGTGCATTGTGGGGCCTCCAATGACATAAAGGTCAGAGAGCCTCAATGCCACTTTTCGGGCACTTCTGCAAACTAAAGATTCTAGCTCTCGATCGCAGTCCAACTTTTTAATGCAAATACCAAAGTATGATTGCATGCTCTGTCTGGAACATGAATGCAACATGTCTAGAATGGACTCTACATCTCTGTGTTGTGTCATCATTTAAACCAAGGACCTCCAGAGAATGCACATATAGATGTCTGATTACTCTTGAAGTCAGTGGCTCCTACTTCCCACGAGGGTTAAATACACATTTGTAAGCTTGTCATTGAACCAGAGATGAAAAGCAATGCTTTTGATTGACTCTACATGGGTGGTGTCTGCAACCTTTTGCTATCTGCTGGATGATGACATTTGGCTGGCAGTGACATGGTTGGACTTGCCCCAGGAAGACCACACAGGCACCCCAATCAAGTATCCTCAACCAGAACATCTTATCAGACCCTTAAAATTGTGCCCTGTCCAGCTCCACCTCAGGTTCTTGCAGGAGAAGAATGTGTCCAGACTGCTGGGAGTGTGCTTAGCAAAGGAAAGGAACGGGACTCCTTCAAAGAGCAGGAATTATCCTCTGGCAAGCAGTGAAAAGTATTCATGAAGTGCAGGAGAGTGCATGTCAAACATCCTTCTGTCACAGCACATAGTGTTGTATATTTCTTCCTACCCAACAAAGTGGCATAAGCACTAGTAAAACATAATTGTAACCACTTGACACATAATTGCCTAGACTGAATAACAGTGCAGTATTTTAGTCCCCTACTTTGAGGTTCTTCAAGACTTGCAAAGCTTGGCTTGATCAAAGATGTGCTTGAATTCTTCCACAGTGGTGTCATGTCTGATAGGAAGGTCAACATCAGCCAGCCAGTCATCCATCATGACCAGGTGCTTTGAGAGGATCTCACCATGCTTCTCCTGATCCTTCTTTCTGGCTGCTTCCAGTGGCCCAAAAACCTTCTCCTGGGAGTGTCCCTCCATTGCCTTCAGACCCAGCTCAACATAATCTTCAGATAGGCCCAAGGTCCGGAACAGCTTGAGAATCTCCACTCTGGGATCCGCAACCAAGTTCTCGTACAGGACGGTATACCCATACAGATCCTTGTGCTCAAAGTAGTTGGACATAACTGCCACATACATCATAATGCAGGCCTCCTCAGTGCTGATGTTCTGGTACCACGGACTGATCCTTGCCTCAAAGCCCAAATACCTTGGAGAGTAGGGGAAGCTCGCGCACAGGAAGAACATTTCTTGTCTCCAGGCAATGCCTAACCTCATGTTCAATGTGTTGTCAAACAGGCCAAAGAGCTTCTTGAACGACTTAAATGACGGCAGAGGATGCCTAGTGTTGAGGATCATAAGGATCTCAGGGAAGGCTTTGGCGACGATCTCGAACTGAGGAGCATTAGAAATAGACATCTTCATGAAGATGCGGTCAACCTCTGCTCCAGTTTCGACCTTGCAATGGAGGCGGATGGCACTGACCAGAAGCCTCTTGTTCTCTTCCTGACTGATCTGTCCAGTCTTAAAAGCATGATGAATGCTAATGGTAGCAAACGGTTCTGACATGGACCGGACCTTGGGCACTCTGGACATGATCTGTGAAAGAAGAGTCGAGCCGCATCGAGCAGTCATCTGGACCATGGCCACGGAGACTTTGGGATTGCCTGCATCTTCCGCCAGTCTGTGGAAGCTCCAAGTGGGGAGGATAACTAACTTCTGGGCAGCTGTGGCCTGTGCCATGTAGGTGAAGGGGAACTTCTTGATATCGTAGATGTCGACTGTCGGCTCAGTCTCACAGAACATGCTGTAGTCCTTATTCACAGCCATGAGGGTGACGTTCTTCTTACGTAGGATGTAGCGTGGGTGGACGTACTTTTCATGTTTGTACACGAAGTTTCCCAAGTGGAGCACATTGAATGCCGAGTTCCAACCCCTCAGATTGATAGAGACGACGTGCGCCGAGTTCTCGTACTGCTTGGACAGCTCGACCTCCTCCCTGCGCCCGCCAGTGTACGTCCATCCGAACAAAAGGTCAGTGACGAGGTCGACGCACCAGATCAGGGCTTTGATGGCAAGAAGGAGCCAATATTGCAAGACCTCGTCCATCCTACAAAAATGGGAGCCTCACGAGACACCTTTCCTCCCTTGTCCTCACACAGGGAACCCCAATAGTAGTGAGACTGACCTGGTACACAAGCACAACTGAAGCTAAAAGAGTATCAATTCCAATGTGCCTTCTTCCTCGTCAGGTATTCCTGGCACCAGGGAGATGTCAGGTGTTGCAAAACCACGACAAAGAACAAGACTGCACTCGAGGAAGAAGCACTCAGTGGCTTGAGACACTATCAAAGTTTTACTTTCCTCACACATTTATCTTTGTTGAAATTTTGAACACTTTCACGGAGGGAATCCAACCATCCATCAATGAGCTGACGTGACTACGCTTGTGCTGGTCCACATCCTTCAAGCCGAGGGCTGGAAGGTGTAAAGCTTTGTCTGTACCCACACGCTTCGTCTCACTACCATCAGCTACCCCTGTGCATGCTCGTCGTACCTTTTCTGTGGCCAGTGGTCCCGATGCCGAGCAACTGCGCGCGTTCACTCACCCGCTATCCGGTTTTATCTGACCAATGACTACACAAATGGCAGCTTGTACAGTCTGTACTGCGTGAACTTCGAGGTTACATAAGAGTAATAGCATCATGAAAGATTCACATGAATTCCCTCAGCACTCGGCCAACCTGAAACAAAACACAGGCAGATTATGGATTCGCAAGTCCTTGATGTGTTACTCCCAGCAACCAATGGTAACCTCACCTCAGGCTTTGCCAATTCAATGGGTGTCTTCTCCTCCTTGTTCTTCATACTCGTATCGGCCTTGGCCTCGACCAGCAACCTCGCTACCTCGACGTTGCCGTCCTCGCAAGCCAGGTGGAGCGGGCTGTTGCCCCACTTGTCCAGGCAGCTAAGCTCCAACTGGTTGGAGTATTCGAGCAAGAGGCGGATTATTCTGAAATGAAATTGACGCAATTCGTTGCACCCTTCTTCATGAACTTGAAGTCGTCAACGACTTACTTGACGTGGCCGCACGACGCCGCCCTGTGAAGGGGAGACGCTCCCAACTTGTCTTGCAGGTTGATGTCTGCGTGGTTCTGCAGTAGCATTCGGGCGATGGATTCGCGATTTCTGGAAATCAAGGCAGACGCATTGATCGTACACCTTGTCAGGTACAGCCAGTACAACGACATTTAACTTGTCACCTGGAACAAGCGTAGAGAAAGCTGGATCTCCCTTGGTCAGTACAGGCATCGACCTTCGCGCCGCGGCCGAGGAGGATCCTGGCCACATCTTCGTGTCCGGCGGAGCTGGCAATGATCAGTGGAGTCCATCTGAACGAAAAGTTGAAAGTTAACACATGCCGATGGAGTGTGTGGAGTTGCTCCTCTGGCACCTGGTGTCATCTCTGGCGTCCACGTCCGCACCCTGCTCCAGGAGCCACTGCGCCAGCTCTGTGCGCCCCCCGCTGGCGCACCAGTGCAGGAGGGTCCGCCCAGAATCGTCTTGCCGTGCCAAAGCTCTGCGAGGTCAAAGAGTGAAGGGAAACATGCACTCAGGCAGACTGGACAGGTCCAGACATAAGTCAGTCCTCACCTGTTGTCTTGTCCGACCACCACCTTGACGGCCTCGATGTCACCTCGGTAAGCGAGGTCGTGAAGCTTGGTGGAATCGCTCATGACCAGGGGACTTTTTTCCTTCTATTAACACCCGGATGAACCTTTGGCTTAGGGACGAGTTCTGATCAGCTCCAGTTCCAGTCAAGGGCACACCCGATCAGGGTCCAGTTCCGTCTCCAGCAGCCCTCCGGGTCCAGTACCGGCTCCAGGACAGACACAGAACCGCAGGATGACCAAGCTTTACGTGTTTTGTTGCTGCTTCGTCATCACGTCGTTGATGTCTGAAGCACCTTAGCAAAGCTAGAGATGTTAGCAACCACTTTGTACAGCAAGGTCTAAGGTGGAAGTTCGTCCTAAACTAAAGGTTAGTTTAGCTTCGGTTTAGATGCACAGGGTTAGTTAGGTTATGCAAGTGTTAAGGAAGGATGAGAGTTGTTCTTTGAGTTTGAGCTCGACGTCATTTGCCAACGTGTTGCGCCCCGAAGCCTGGCCGAAGTCGACAGACATCTGCGCTCGTAGGGTCTCCTCCAACCGGGCGCCGTTTTTAAAAATCGTCAACAACAGTAAAAGTAAGGTAACAAAATGAGTTGACCTTCCCGCCTTAAGTGGACAAAGATCAAACATGTCCACTTCGTCTTGTGGGGACCTCTTTGCCGACGACTCCATCCTCATCAACGCTGGTCCCAACGTGGTCGGCGTTCTGAACTCGGAGTTCTTGGGTCGGCAGTCCTCGTTGTCCACACCGGAGAGGTCCTCCTCGCAGGAGACGTAAGTGGTCAGCAGGGCCTTTTTGGCCGTGTCAAGTGCGCAGTTGCTTAGAAGAGAGTAACCTTTGTTGGGCTAGGCTAACATAATATAGGTTGTGTTAGGTCGTCTTACATCCTGTACAGGGACGAGAACTTTGCCTCTGCAGAACGTAGTGATGTAGCGAAATAGGAGAAAGCTTCTTGCATTACACCTACGCACGTGTCTCTCGCTCGTCCCGATCGCGCTGGTGTGCGCTGAGAACAACGCTGCTGAAAGGAGCAAAAGACACAAATGTTGATCGAGCCACTGAGCCAATGGATCTCGTCGGTCTCGGTCTGGTGGTCTTGTTTTATTCGTTGGTCCTGGCCCTCGGCGTCTACGCCGCCCGACTGAATAAGGCAGATAAGGACGACGTCGGCAACGACGATGCCGGAGGGCTGCTGTTGGCCGGCAGAGGCCTTGGCTTCGCCGCTGGACTCGCTACTCTGGTGGCCACTCAGGTCGGTGGCGCCTTCGTCAACGGCACGGCTGAAGAAGTGTACAAGCAGGGGATCCTCTGGTGCTTGGCCCCCATCGGTTATTCGCTCAGTATCACCGTGAACGCCTTCTTCTTCGCCGACAGACTCAGGGAGAAGCGTTGCGTCACGCTTGTGGACGTCTTGCAGGTACGTTGACAACAGATCTTGATCGCCGCCTCCAAGGACATGGTGCATATGTGCATGCATGCATGCATGAACATGTACATCGTGCTCAAGTCCAGTTCAGCCTGCCCCCTCTAGCTTTGTGCGTACCGAGAACCGACATCTTTTAGCTATTATTTCTGAATTTAAGCGAAATTTGGGAATGTGCGTTCCGTGACACTAAAAAAAAAAGGTCAAGCCAGGAAGAGAAAAAGTGAGATTTTAGCTTGCTCGAAGAGTCGGACGGTGACTGCTAAGAGAACACTTCGGAGCTTTAGTCGTCCACGATGGACAACGTTCGAAGGCACATTGAGCATTGCCAGGCCAGTACAAACGCGGCACTGGTGGACTTAGAAGCGGCACACTGGGCGCTTGTTATAGCGGCGGATGACGCTCTGAGGGACGCTCTCGTAGCGGAAGCTGAACTTGAAGCAACAACTGAGGAATGGGAGTCGGCTTCAGCCGAGCCGAGGATTGATGAGGATCTCGAGGGCCTCGGCGTGGCAAGCTCCGCTGTGGAAGTCGAGGCTGCAGAGGACAAGGAGTGGGCAGCTCGAAGGATGCCGGAAGCGGCCAAGGCCTAGACAGAAGAAGCACATAGACGACACGAAGACGCCCAGACCATGCTAAAGCGTCAAGAGAGAAGGCAGGAGGCAGCAGAAGGCAGGGAAATGAGGCAAATCGGGATTTAGCACAGTTCAAGGCCATGCAGAAAGCGGCCAAGAAAGGTGGGAAGCAGCCAAGACCAAGGAACATCAGTTACTCAAGATGAAGGTAGCGGCCCAGAACTTGGTGGACATACAAATGAGAACTTGGGAAGAAATCGAGGTTCAGAAGCGGCAAGTGACTCTGGAGGTGGCGAGGCCGCGAACTATGCATTAGAGGAAGACCATGGCCGCCATGGACAGGATGCAGTTTGCGAGCGCTACACGGTCCAGGCCTTGGTGGACAAAGCTGAGGACGTGTTGGAAGCAGCCAGGGTCGACGAGGAGAACGCGGATACGAACATTGCAGCAGCCAAGGCCGAGCTTGAAGCTGCGAAGAGTGTGAAATAGTCTACTGAATCATGAAGATCAATGCTGATGAGTGCAAGTTGAAAAACCACATGGGAATCTGTTCTCTTTTAAAAATAAACGATAAAAACTTTATTTGCTTAAAACTCACTACGCTATGAGGAGTCAGTTAAGCTTGTGCGCTCACACATGGTGTACATCCTGACGTCGTCCACAGGAGGCTTATGGTGACCGCTTAGGCTCCATCCTGTACCTGCCATCTTGTCTGGGCGACATCTGCTGGACCACCGCTGTCCTGTCTGCACTTGCTGGGACTCTTCAAGTAAGCAATCTGGCCGGAGGATGTCAAGCCCGGGGCCGACGAGAGAAATTCGAATTGAACAGGTACTTTTGTTTCACTTAGGTTTTCCTTGGCGTGGACAGGACGGCCACCGTGTTGGTCAGTGCTGCTGTGGCCATCTCGTACACCGTGCTCGGTGGCCTGCGCGCCGTCACATACACAGACGTGATCCAGGTAGTCTTCATCTTTGTGGGCCTCTGGTCAGCCTTGCCATTCGTGATCAACGCAGTGAATCTGAGCGACGCCACCGATATCACCGTCTGGACGGGCAAAGTGTCCGGGCACTCCTTGGTCACCTACTTAGACACCCTGGCCTACATCTTACTGGGTGGTATCCCATGGCAGCCGTACTACCAACGCGTATTGGCGCTCCAGTCCCCCACAGAGGTGCGCAAGCTCTCCGTGGCAGCCACGTTGCTCTGCTTGTCATGCGTGGTGCCTCCAGCAATCCTAGGGGTCTCGGCCAAGAAGGCTTTCTCTCCTGAAGAGGTGGAAGACCCTTCCTTGGTGCTGCCCTTGGTCGTGGTTGAGAACACGCCCTACGCAGTCGCAATGCTGTGCCTAGCGGCGGTGAGGTGAGGTCGCTGTCTTCATGATGTATGTCAGACATGCTGTCAGTGCTTCAAAAAGTGTTCTTATTCATGCATGATTTTCACTGTGCATTCATCCGTCAGTGCCGCTGTTATGTCCAGTGTGGACTCGTCTTTGCTGTCGGGCGCCACCTACTTGAGCCACAACCTCCTTGGCATGGCCAATGCTTTCACCTTCAGACTGACCACTCTCCTGCTCGGCTGTATCGCGGTCGGCCTCACCTTCACTTCGTCCTCGGTCTACGGCCTGTGGGCGCTGGCCGCAGACCTTGGCTACGCGCTGGTGTTCCCTCAGTTCTGCCTGGCCGTGCATGCAAAGGACAAGGTCAATGCCTTGGGCTCCGTGGCTTCGGCGGGGGTGGCCTTGGCGCTCAGAATCATGGTCGGCGAGCCTCTCATTGGGCTGCCACCCATTATCACCACACCCAAACATGAATCAGACGGTAGCGAAGTGCTCCCGGTGAAGTCCCTGATTATGTTAGCCAGCTTAGCCACTCTGGTGGGGACCTCAGCGCTTTGGAGAAGATTGCGAGCGCACAACTAGTGTAATTTTTTATTATAGTGTAGAGCTTTAAGCAAATAAACTCTTCATTGTGTACACTGTCTCTACGTACACTGTTCTAGCAAGCAGACATTCCCATGTGGTTGTTCAATTTGTAACTGCTTCATGATTCATGCTGTATTGATTCTTGGATATCTTTCAGGTCTGCTTGCTCAGAGCTGAAGAGTGACAGTTTTGAGGATCTCTTGCACAACGATGCAAAGTTGGACTCGCAATTGTATGATGAAGGTCCTGATACTGAAGCTCGAGATGACTTAGTAGAAGCCAGCTCGGGTCTGCCGGGTGACGTCGACGACGAGTCTTCCGACGTCAGAAAGACCGACACTGGTGACGTCCTCCGTCCAAAAGACTGTGATGAGCTACAAAAGAAGACCGTGAAGAGCAGAGATGATGGTACGAGCAGCAAAAAGCGGACGGACACTTTCAGGGTCCCCAAGCTCAAGGAAGCTCCGAGGGATGACGATGACCGAGCTACAACGGCCAAGGAGGACAAAACCAATCCCGAGGGTGCTGGCAAAGAGACGAGCCAAGCGGGACCCAAATACCGTCTTGGGCTGCCCAAGCGGCAGAAGCAGCCCAAGATCAGCGAAACCTTTAAGTCAGACGACACCGCTGAAGAAGTTGGGACGCTTTCGCCACTGCGGTGTTCTTCAAGAAACAGAGTCCCAACAGTGAGATTTGCTAGTCCGGAGAGGAAGTCCTTGAGGACCAAGGACAAGAGAAAGAAGATAGTAAGTGACAACTTTGATCTGGACACCGATGATGAAGAGAAGATCGCGGCTGTAAACTTCCAAAGAGCCCAGGAGGCAAAAAGGACATTCGGTAAGCATGTCTGGGACACATTGGAGAATGCCAAGTCAAGAGATGACGCCGAAAACAACAAAAGCCTTGGTGAGAAAGACTACGAGGACATTGTCAGTGAACATTTGGAAAAGAGTAGGAGGGACGACGCAGACAGGAAGCAGGTTGAACAAGTCGAGGCCGACGACGAGGACGTCAGCGCCAACGTTGCCAAGAAGATAAGTCCGAAAAAGGGTTCCGGACCCGGTGCCAAGAAGAGGAGCAAATGCGACCACGATGATGACTTTGGAGAAGAGTGGTCTACAACATCAAAGAATAATACACGGGAGAAGAAACAGACGCAGCAGCAGAAAAAGAAAAAGAAGAAAAATGACCAGAACAAGACCTCTGGCAAGAGGGGGCTCTTCTCCACGGCGATCCAGATGTCGGACGATCCCGCTCCCGACGGCAGTCGTGCTGAACGCAAAGTGACAGCAAAAACTGATGAAAAAGTTTCGAAGAAGGTTGTCAAGAAGTTCGTTTTCCCCACGTCAGCAGACATCTGCCATGATTCTTCAGAGGATGACAAATGCCAAGAAGAACTGATCAGTCCCAAGAAAGTGAAAGCCAGCGATGCCTTTGATGTGGACGAGATGCTGGAGACGGAGTTGAAGGCTCTGAAGAAGACCAAAAACCCGAAGGACGTTTCGAAACTGATCCGCCGGCAGGTGGAGGTCATCAAAAGAGTCCAAAGGAGGACTTCGAAGACTCCTGTGAAACGATCCAACAGGAGACTTCCTAAGAATAGTTCTGAAGAGTTTGTTTCTCCGGGAACTCCCAAAGGCAAGGGGAAGAAGAAAATTGCGCCTGCCAAAGATCAGAGGCTGATGACGTCGTTTCTGAAGAAGGATGGCGAAAAGACTGGGGAAGCTTCTGGAGACGATGCCAGCATGACCGTCGACCAGAGCAATGAACTTCTCGACGAGGAGATCATGGACTACCTCCCTACCATAGGTAAGACGGTCCCGCAACATGTGGACTTGATCGACTATAAAGTAGGCTCGATCAACTTTATTTTGCGTCTTTTCCAGACGAGGTCGCGGCCAGCCAGGATCTGGTGGCGACCACGAAGACTGTGGAAGAGTACCTGGAAAAGCTGAAAGCTATGAAACTTCAGCAGGAAGAGGAAGACAGAGAGGAGCACGAGAGAGACGAAGAGAGGCTGCAAAAGGAACTGCAGAGGAAGGAATTTCAGGCAAGAATCTTCGCGGGACGTCAGATGTCCTTTCTTTAAGATCTTTAGCCCCTTGTTTAAGTAGTAACTGTATTTTTTTATTCTGCTAGGCCGAGAACTCCAGAATGCAGACTCGCCTGCTCGAAGAACTGGACGAATCTCGCACACGGAGTCTCGTACGACGGAACTTCTCCTACTTGCAGAAGATCCTCGACGGGAACGAGGAGGTTGAGTCGGAGAGGGCACGCCTCTACGCCCGCGGCGGTCAGGCCCGGGAGGCCCTGCTCTACACCATGATCACCCACCCTTACAGCGACAACCAGCTGGAGTGGGTGGTGGACGAGTTGCAGGTGAGGGAAGGCACACACTGGTCTTCGGTTGCTCTCCTCACAACGTGGACTCTCGTTCGAGCCTTCTTGTCACACTAGCCCGTGTCATTTATACTGTTTAGTAGCTCCAAAGCAACTGAGACATGCGTGAAAGAGAGCAAATCCTTGATTTGTTCACGGACAAGTCGCACACCACCTTCATCCCCTTCAGAACGTTCATGCTGGTGTTAGTTGTCATAACTGCACCCTGAGTCACGACATGTTCAACGTCAATCCTCCTGACCATGTTGACATTGCCCCTTGGCCCTGATATGATGGTGGTACAGGTCACGGTCAGTGCCGCTCGTCAGAATTGTGTTGTTGTCACCAGCTGTTGTCTCTTAACCTCAGTGTGACCCCGACCTTTAACCAAACACGGTCTTGTTCTTGCAGAGCAAGTGCATGCCAAATGAGGATGACCGCGTGGAGGCGTCCAAGTTCTTGTGGCGGGTCCTCTTGGCCGAGGCTCTCATCAAGCTCTACATGGACCACTTCAGCATCGCCAGCAAGAAGGAGGCCGAGCGCAGGATCAGAGAGACACCTCTGCAGGATGACTTGCTGTCACGATCCTAACTTGCACTGTTTGAACACAGTGACGCAGTCGGCATTCATGACCTAGAGCAGAGCGTGCGTTGCTTCGCCTTGGATGTAATATCTAACCTATGCAAAATGCCAGTAGCGAAGAAGTCAGACTGTGATTTCCTAAAAATGTGGAAGCACCGATCTTTGCTTATACAGTGGAGTCCAATCTTTGAAAAGTCTTGATTTTTTTTTAAGAAAAAAAGTAGTTGTCGTGCAGATTTGTAGTGATATCGGCTGAAAGGAATACTCTTAATAAATAGCTTACAGAAGAGCTACCTGCTGGCTGAACGGCGCAGAATAATCGTTTGATTTGTATGCGAGGGAGAGAGAGGGAGGGAGTGCGGGCCGGCGGGCACGCCCACATGGGGTCGACGCACCCGATGTGGATCCTGATGCGGAAATTGACGTGACTCCGTGCACTGACGTACATGGTTGACAAGTGTCTTGAGTAGAGAGTCTCGGAGGGCTATTAGAAAAGCACTCGAGAAAGTTATGTCAGAGCGTTATTTTTAAATTAAAAAATTACACAAACAGCGCTTTTTATATTTTCCTTGCCAACGAAGAGTTTTGCCAAGGTTGGGTCAGGTTCCATAAGGTCATGACGAAGTGGAGGAGGAGACGCGGGGCACCTTGCAGGAAGAGTGGGAAGCACAGGCAACAAAGGAAGGTTGATGATGTTGTTGCTGCTGCTGCCCTTGCTGCCGCTGCTGCTGTGGATGCCTCTGCCAGGTGGAGGTGCCGACTGCAGGAGGTTCGTTTCTCCCTCCCTCTCTCTCAGCTGCGTTGTTCTGGGCACACAGCAACAAGTTGTTGGCGAGCACGAACGCGTTGTCGGCGGTCATGCCTGGAAAGTTGGTCGTCGGAGTCATCGCCGACTTCGTCAGAGAGAGTAAGTTCAAGGGAGAGGCGCTTGTCGACCTCCAACAGACCCAGCAAGTTGCTCATCTTCAGTGCAACAGCTCAGAAGCTACTACTTCCGGTTCTATCAAACAAGCGAGGGAGCTATAATGAAGTCTCATCCCTAAAAACTAATTCTTAAATTTAACTTTTACTTTCTTTTTTTTTAAAAAAAAAAACGTGAACAGCTGAGGGGGAGTACACCTGTCCAGTGTGCACCGTGTTCGGCCTCGAGGACGAGGAGGTCCAGGGTCTCATCAGAGCAGGCTTCAAGATGACCGACCACAACAAGGAGGACGAGGGGTACGAGGTCAAGAACTCCGCGTTCAAGGTACGGACGTTCCTCAAGACCGAATCTGTCATTTTTCCACTCGAACGAAGTCTCGTCTTTGCTGTTGACCCTATAGAAGTTGCTCCTCACCGAGTTGTTTCCTCTGTACGGTGCATTTAATCTACAGGTCCTAGTCAACTTTAAACGTTGGTGGCTTTCAAACTTTTGCTTTTCAAACTTTTACTTTTCAAACTTTGGCTCGTACTCTACTTTTGTGAGTAGGAACATAAGATTTGTGCAATGTGGTCTACAAGTCTGTAAGTAGGAATGGAAGTCACCAATCTTCAGATCTTACCGAGTTTCCACCGGGTTCCTTGAGGATACAGTCGGCAGTGCTGAACAGTAAATAAAGGTGCTCCGCTGTACCAATGCCTTAACTTCCCTAGTCTTTTCCCCTCAGCTCATGCGAGAACTCGGCCGCTCGTTCGGCTATGAACCCTCAGGAGACACCCAGTGCACCGAGGCGCCCGGAGGGAGGAAGACCTTCATGTGGACCCTGGTCAAGGACGCGTAAGCCGGCATGCCAAAAAGAAGAAGAAGAGCGAACATACTAAAACCTCACTTTGCTTCACTGCATTCACCTCATTGTAACTGACAATTTTCTGAAGTTAACCTTAATACAGTATGCACACTTTTCTGGCACATTTCTGGACGTGATATCTTTACCTTCTTGGTGAGTAAGGTCCAGGCAATGCAGAGTGACGATGACTGCAGCCTGTTCAACTTGATCCGCGCGAGGCCCTCATGTCCGTCCGTCAGCACATCCGCGGCACTCGACGAAGTGGGTGCGCTACCCACCTCGATGGCAATAGTAATGTTTAGCAACTTGTCCAATGTCGAGTTCCTGAGGACCAAGAAGCCGTTGCCTCTCCCCGTCCTTGCTACGCTTGGGCGACACAGCAGGAGCTTCACACGTCCACCTGGGACACAAAGGAGTGTCTTGAAGGGCATCCTTGGAGGTCCTTGGAGATCATAACAGAAATTGACATGCCTGTGGAACCTGACCGAGATGAAGAAAACGTGCCATGGGGAGTCCTATTTGTTCGCCACAGCCGTCGACAAGCCGTGGCTGGCCACAGCTGTCAAGGACTCATCGCCACCAACGAGCCGTAGCTCGCCCCTGACCATCACTGAGTCATGGTCTCACTCTGGCTACTCCGATGTACATCACTGGATGCGTTCTCCCCCCGCATTGCAAAATGGTGATATTTGTGACTTGGCATGGCAGGAACTGCATTGCAAGTCCAAGAAAGAAGTCCCTGAAGCCGAGTTCCTTGACCTGGGTGAATAATATGATGCTGCTCCTAAACACTGATCAGCATTTGGGATTCCAAGTCCACTGAGAACTGCGTCTGGGTCG
>JAAUXU010120285.1_pt1 | contig 13424 bp, 16 predicted proteins | sample 7278151 | NCBI WGS metagenome assembly JAAUXU01 (sample SAMN14350113, study PRJNA611818) | marine sediment metagenome | isolation source: surface marine sediment (1.8m) | place: French Polynesia: Moorea | collected 2018-08 | reverse complement strand
CGACAAGCGTACTCAGTGCGCGGACCATGCCGCCCTCGGTATCTCGGATAAACCTCGCGGCCCCCAGTACACTCGCTGTCGATATCAACAGCGCCGTGGGGTCCGGAATACAATTCACCAAAGGCGGGACCGCAGCCGAGCAAATAACCGCCTCTATCCCCTGAGCGTCAATCAGATTCGCCACCGGTACGACCACGTTGGTATAGAAAGTCGCCGGCGTTGCGCCGTCCGCACCGCCCACCGTAGTGTCATCGGTCCCCAGTGAAACCGTTATCCGGTTTGCCCCCAACCCCCGAGCGGTCACATAGTAATCCGCCGCCTGACCTGATAGCGCCACGTCGCTGTTGACTATCAACAGCACCTTGGCGGGGTCGATACCAATTAACGGCGCGGCAACCAGAAATTCATTCGCCAGTGGGTCAAAACCATCCGGAGCCGTGACCAGAAACTCGTTGGTCAGCGTGTCGAAACCATCCGGAGCTGTGATATTAAGGATCATGGACCCGTCACGAAGGTAAAATCGCCGATTGCCTGACCGCCTGGGTTAGTCGCGCCTTGACGCACGACAGAGCCCTGCTCCCAGGCTGCATTACGTCGAACGTGACCAAAACCATTTTGGGGGGCCTCCGGTATCCCGCCACCGGTGCCGGCGAATCCATAGGAGTCCGGCTCGATAAACACAAAACCATCGGCAAGCACCTTGCCGATATACTGCAGCTCCCCGCTATTAGTCGGGATAGTCGTGTCGATAACGCCGGAAGCCTGAAACAGTTTGTCCCCCGCGGCCCAGCCCCTGGAAACCGTATCGAATGCGTGATTGCCATAAACCGCGATAGTGACCTGCTGGCCTGCGCTCGCATTCGTGAGACCAAAACCAACCGCAGGCATGAATCCGCCAGCATCGTTTACGGCGATATTGAAAAACGGTCTTGAGTTAGTCGCATCCCAACCCACGACCGCCACACCGTTTCCTGCGTCAACCAAGCCACCGGCAGCCACTGTGCCCACGATGGTCTGCACGGAAAAATCTACCGCCGCATCCTTCGCCACCCACGACCGCACGCCCGCGACGGTAGAACTCAACACAAAACCGTCTTGTGCAGGAACGTCTAACCCTGGCTCGACCTGCCCTGCCCCCGTACCGACATCGCCGTTTGTATCCAGGTTTTCATAGGTCACGCCGCTGGCATCAATGGCGGTTACAGTTATATCAACCCTGTCCTGCGCTAAATTATCAGCGGCTTGTATCGTTGCGCCCGTGAAATTCAGGCTTGTGCGGTTTTCCGAATCCGCAATCCCTACACCTTCATCCTGAATGATGTGCCGAGATCCGCCACCACCACCCGTTGGCAGCGACGACCAGGGGACCCGCTTCTTAGCGCCCGCCGCCGCCGAATCCTCAATAACCAGAAGATCCGTGCCGGCAGGCGTGAGTTTCTCGGTCAGCCCCGCAAACTGGTTATCGACCGTCAAGGCGATAATGTCAGGCTCGGTCAGCGTGCCCTGCTTTATCAATTGACCAGTAACGCCGTCAAACAGCGTCAGCCGGCCATCAACCACCGTTCCGGGCCCCGTGACATCACCCACCGCAGACCAGCCCGTGTCCCAGTCGCTGTTAGTGTTTTTTACCAGCGCCTCGCCCGCTTGACCGCCTGCAGGCACTCGACTGCTCGGGTTGAGAACCTGAGTAGAGGTAACAGGCTCGCCCGCGCTCAGCGTGCCGCTACCGCCAGCTATCGGGGTCACTGGGACAGTAAACCAACCCGCGTTATCAACTATCGGGGCGGATACCGTATAAGAATTAAACGTCCCGTTTGTGTCATGCTGCAGGGTGGCGTAATCGCCCGGCTTCCAGGTAGACCAGATAGGCGCTGCACTGTTGCCGCTTCGGGTTGTTGCCGAAACCCGGATTTCGGTCGCCAGTTTGAAGTCCGGGTTGTTGCAACCGATATTCCCAGATCCAGGGTTACCGGACAGAGCCGCTACCCAGTTATAGCGCAGAAACAGCCCGCCAATCGGTGTTAGAGGCGATATCTCCCACGATGTGGTATCACCCCGGCGTGAGTACAGGCTTCCGGTCGGAGGCGCTTCTGGAAACTGTGAAAGGGCGTTAAGCTCCGACTGTATCTTGCTAGATGACCAGACGCTTGAGGTGGTCGTCGCACCGTCTTGTATCGTGAAATGAATCGAGGTGTTGTCGATATGCGAGCGCACCTGAGCCGCAGTCGAAGTGTTTACCCCGTCGCTTAGCGTCTCAGCGACATCGACCCGCCCGTCTCCACCTGAGTCGTAAACGCTCTTGGACATCCAGTCGGCATCAAGCTTAACCCAGTCCTTTAAGGTTGCGAAGGTCCAGCCAGAATCGACGTTGGCCGCGCTGGTAGCCCCGACAACCTCAGCACCGGTTATCTGCTCCTGATTCGCGCCTGGCGTACCCGTAACCAGCTCATTCGCCGCTTGTGCTTGTTTGTAGGTTGTATCAGCCATCTATGTCTCCAACTGCCACCGGCCCATATCCTCGACACGCCACTGACCAGCGTCTTCGCGAATCCAGTAATTTGCACCGAGCTCATTAATCACCGGCTGGTCCGTAAACTCAAAGCACTCCCGACCGTCTATTGACTCACACTCAATCCCGCCGTTTACCGAGTGCGTGTACGTAACCACATTCCCCGCGGTCGCCGCACTTGCAAGCGTCAATTCAACCGTGTTGCCGACTATGGCAATGTTGTTTATCACGACCGGGTTGGTATCGAATTCTACCCGCCAGGCTCCGGTGTCACCTGCAACACCTGGGGCAACCGGGAAAGTCACTTGCACGATATTATCCGCGATATTCCCGATTCTTGACTCAATCGGCCCGTAAACGTTGTTGGTTACAGCATAGTCATCGTAGGCCGGCAGAAGACATTCAGGCTCCGTCGACCCGAGCTTTTTACAGGTCCCCGGCACGTAATCGAAGGTCACAACGTCATCAGGAGAGACGCCGTTTGCCTCATCCTTGACTATCGACCAATACATCAGTGAGCCGGAAACGCCGAAGAAATTCTGCTGTTGCGGCGCCAGACCATTAACCAGAAACGTCCAACCAAGCGCATCACATGTGGCGTCCGCGTCCGTGTTGAAACGAATCGTTACAACCGTGGCGTCGCTGTCTAGCGGGGTATCGCCTATCGAGGCCGAAACGATAAAAAAGCAGGGCTGTTCGCCCCTCGTTATTGCTCGTCCGTGCTGACCGCCACCCAGATTCTGGGCATATGGCCCCTGTGCCTTTCGACCAAAGCGGATATAGGGATTGACTATCTGTTTACGTGTTTTGGGCATTGAACCGCACGTAATCGCCCTCGATAGTGTACAGCCCCCGAAAAGGTCGCCCCTTCTGATTAATCCATGAACCCGTTGGCTGGCCTTTGTTGGCTTCTCTCACCGTCGCCAGGGCGTCGGCATAGTAAGTGCCCCACATCTGAAGGCGCTGGTCGTCTCTCTGGTGCGGCACCCACTGCAGTGCACCCGCATACATATAGAGGTCTTCTGCCAGGCCGTACAGCCAATTTGATGTAGTCTCTGTCAGCGGCTCTAGTCGCTTGTAGTAGTACAGGTCCGCCTGCGTGTCTTCCGGCACACTTCCTACGGGAATCTTTTCGGGGCTCGCATAGCGCAGCACCCAGTCGTTCATCATAACGGTTCGCATACGCTGATAGTCCGCAGGCAACTGCAGACCCTGGGCGTTGGTCGTGCCCGAATAGTGCGCCATCAGCTGACGGGGCCTGTACTCACCGTCCGCTACAAGCTCGCGCTCCATCTTCAGCTCCGCCCGACGTATCAGCGTGTTTAGCTCTGCGTCTACGATAAAACTGTCATTAAGCAGAGTCCGCAAACCGTTTCGAGCTGCCGCTAATGTCATGCCTAAAACCTCTTCGCGTACGCAATCCCGGAAAGCTCCCTGCCCCAGTCCTGTTTGAGCGCCCACTTCCAAGCCTTTGTCCTTACCGTAGGGTCAGCGTCCATGCCCTCCCTGGCCCGGGCTTCCGGCACAAGATACTCGACTATCGCCACCTCAACGGGCCGCATCTCCCGCGTGAATAAATGGCCGTTTGCGCTGGCATTAGCGACCGCATCTTTATTCAAGCTTGCGGCGCGATTACGCAGCAACTGGATATTCGGCAGGTCGGCAAGGTATTCCTTTCTTAGGCGCTCGGGCACCTTGTGAAGCTGTGATTCAAGACCCAACTTGGTTTACTCCTCTGCGAAGTCTTGCCGGCGGTATCCTTATCCCCGCCTGCCCGTCCGTGAAGGTCGGCGTCCGTAACCGCCATTTCGGGATTTTTTGGGTTTCTTGCCTTTGTTGCATGGCATCGTCGTCTCCTTTGTGCGCTTTCATGTGCACACCCAGATTTTTGAATTCCTTACCGCATTTAGGACAGGTCTTCATGCGGGCACCGTCACACCCAGGACGCCACAACAGCCGGCATCGACAATCGGCCCTCCCGAGTACGAATCGGCCGCATTCCAGCCGTTATCCCACGCGGCCTTTTCCACCGGTCTGCTGGTCGTCGAGTACGGATTATCGGTTATCGGCGCCGCTATGGCGCTGCCCGTGGTCCGATACAGCATGCCCTCACAGAAAGCACGCGACTCCGGGACCATCGGCTGGTCGGTCGGTACGCCGTTACAGAATTTTCCTGGCATCTCTCCACCTCCAAAAAGGGGCTCCGAAGAGCCCCAGGTTGCTTACGGCACCATTGCTACCGTGTGATTTACATCACGCACCGCACCCGAAGCACGCTCATTGAGCGCACACAGGGTCTTGGAGGCGGACACCAGCCAGGACTCACCGTGCCCGTCTGCGCCCAGACGCTTGGCACGCGGGTCCCACTGCGTAGCGCAGGCCCAGTACCGGCTATCCACTATCGCAACATTGGTCCGCGTGGCCTCCTCCGCCTGCATGATCTGGTTGGCGATCACCTCCATGGCGCCGAAGTCAGACTCAAACATCTGAATCGAGGCGACCGCGGTCGCGCCACCGGACCCACCCTGCGTGGGCGTGTAGATTGCGCCGATTCGCGCGGATGAGGTCATCATGTACTGCGTAAACTGAGACTTCATCAACGGGATCATGTGCATCTGATCCGGTCGCCCGCCCTGCGTGTTGATTTCGGCCAACACTTCATGGATTTCCGACTCGGGCAGAGCGCGTGTTGCACCAGGAGTGGGTGCGGCAAAGATAGTGCCATTCCATCCGCCATCGGTGCCGTTGCTTCTGGTGTTGGTCGCCACACAGGCGAAGAAACCCGGAAGCTTACCGGCAGTCGTCCCGGATACCTGCAATTGACTGGCATTCTCGGACAGAGCGGCCGCCTCAATATCGCGGTAAAGCTCCTGCACCCTGAATTCTAACTGCGTGTCAAACTTCGTGATATTCGGCCCGTAGCCGTCAGACCCTTCGGCCTGGTCACCCAACTGGATGCCACGCTCCGGTAGCTGACAAGGACTCAGCCTGCGATCTCCCTGACTGGTATCGTAGTCCGCGATGGGCGCACCATCGATGGCGGCGTTGTTTTTATTTGGTGCGGCCAGTACGTGCTCGAAATACTCTTTGTAAGCACTGTCCGCGGATACCTGCTCCACACCCATCGTGAAGCGTGCATCGGTCGGGCTGATGTCATAAAAAGCCCGAATTACATCTTCCGGAACGTTACCGGCTGCATAGAAGTCTTGAAAATTACTCACTTTGATTTACCTGTTGGTCAACGCTCAAACGTCGCCTCTAGCCGTGCTTTTCGTCTTTCGGCGGGCGTTTTCGCTTGTCTTACCCGTGCGGCAACATCTTCCATCCTGTTCGATTTGGCGGGTCTTTTCGCTCCCGGCTTCAGAGTCTTTGAGAATTTCCTGATTCGATTTGCACCCTGGGTCGTCTCGGCATGCTGCTTTCTGACATTCCACAGATCACGAATCGCACGAATTGACCGCGGGTCATGGATAATCGACTCGACCTGCTCCGGGGGAAACCCATACGTGGTGCTCAGCATGTCGCGTATCGCCGCCACATCCGAGTTGTAGGTCTCCACCGAATTCCACTCAGGGATGAGCCGCAGCGTCTCCCGCCTTGCTTCCGCCTGATACTCCTGGCGGCGCTGGTTGGCTTCGACCTCAAACGCGTGCTGCTTTTCATAAGCCTGGCGCCGCGTTGCCTGAATGTTTCGGTCGTAGTCGATCTTAAGATCCGCCCGCTGTTCTTGCGGGATCTGACTCCAGTCAATCTGTCCGTACTGCTCCTCAAGAAAATCCGCCTTACTCATCAGCTTTTGAGCTTCCGGGCTTACCGTCTGCACTGCCGCCGCGTATTGGCTCTGCTGTGCTTTCTGCTGAAGTTGTTGACGCTCCTGATTCCACTGGTTTTGACTGCCGAGTAACGACTCGTAATCTTCGACGAGTTGCTTTGCAGACTTAGGCCCACTCTGGGTCTTGTATTCGATATTTTCGTATACTTCACGCGCCGTAATTCCTACTGCGTCCGCAAAGTCAAAGTTCGACATTCGCCAGTTTGTATCCACCTCCTGTGGCTCGTCTTGCGTCTCTTCGGGCTCGACGTCTTCCGATACAGGCTCATCCGCCTGCTGTGCCGCTTCGGGCACCTCTTCGCCGGGAGGCTCGGGCAGTGGATTCAGCTTCACGCCCTCGCCCGGCTCAATCTCAAAGTCTTTCTCTAGCCTTTCCGCTCTATCCATTATCCACCCCTGCCTTCGGCACTTGCGCTCTCTGCGCGTTTATCAATCTTGCTCTGGGCTTTCTTGCCCGTGGTGATTTCCTGAATAATCGTCTCTACTACATCATCCAGGACCGCCAGTTTCATGGCGGGTAAATTCGCATCCTGACCGCTTTTTGCCGCCGTTGCGCACTCTGCAACGTAGTCCATCTGCAAGGATGCAAATATGTCTTTCAGGGACTCAATCAGGTACTTCGCCCGCTCGCCCCGTCTGGCCTGCTCGTGCTCTTTGCTCATGGCGGATACCTTCGCGTCCTGATGTGTCTTCCGTACATTCCGCCGCCCAGGTGCACCGCATACGGCCCGCTCGAGGGGTACGTGAAGCTGTCAGTCCCGGGCATCATCAACGCTTGTACCGGCTCGGTCAGCAGGTCAGGCGACCCTGGCATGAGGTTCTCGGCAAGCTTTGCAAGCCGTGGTAACACGCCCTTTAGCTGAAACGCCCTTTTCTGGTCCTTATCGAGCTTTCGCCCCCTGACCGTAATCGCCTCAAGCAGCGACATCAGGCGCAGCCACTCGGGCGACCCGGGCCTGTAGATAGCTTTCAGCTTCACTGCACGACCTCGCCGTCACCAATGAGCACGCCGCCTTCAATGTCCTTATTGGTCTGCGCCTCGAGCTTAGTCATTTCAATGACGTATTTATTGAGCCGATCGAGGTGCTTACTCTGCTGCTCCATCGCATCCGATAGCCGTTTGGTCTCTTCCTGCATCGTAACGACCTGCATCTGGGCCTGAAGCATCATCTGCTGCTGTGCGGCCATCATTTCCTGCTCTTGGCGCACTGCATTGGCTTTCTGTATCCGAGCCAACTGCGCTTGCTCTGACTGCGGGTCGGTATACAGTTGTGTCGTGTCCGCCAGTCCCTGGGTATTCGCCTGCGCCGTTACCGTCTCGTAAATATTGGAGTCGTCGACCAAAACGCCGTCCTTACCTACCTGCTGAAGCTGCAGTTGCTTCATGAAATGCCCTTCATACGCATTCGCCCGGCGATACTTCTCGCCCTGGCTGAGTCCGAGCTTGACCGTAAACCTTTCCCTGTCCATCCAGGATCGAGGCTCGACAGACTGCCAGGTGTCGCCGTCCTGGAAATTCAAAGGCTCGCCAGCTAATTTCAACTGCTGGTGAAGTATGACAAATCCGTCACGTATCAGTGTGTTGGCCAGGTTTCGCGCCATCATGGCGGCCAGTTGCTCGGTTGCGGACATCATCCGCTCTGTGGTGTGCGCCGCGGCATTACCGGGCAGGAATCCAGGACCAGCCGTTTCGATAGCTGACCCTCCCCGCTCGCGTCTCATCTTGTCCATGTACTCAAGACCCATCAGGGTCTCTGAAAACATGGGCGTGTACTGAGTCTCCCCATATTCCGCTATGCCCTTGGTGCAACGGATATAGGCACCTATTTCCGTCTCCTCCACATCGTCAGGGTTTACCCCGGGGCCGATCAGAGGTCGTCTGTTGTTGGCAAGCTCAATATTATCCAGGCCCTGGCGCAGCAGACTGCGCTTGTAGTCCTCGACCGCTCTTTCTTTGTCGAAAAGACTACGGCCTGCATGCCTGTGGGAGACCTTCAGCGGGACACCGGAGGCAAACGGCACCAGCCGGACAATCTCATTCGCGTATTCGCCCGTCTCTTCCCACCTCAATACCTTGCGATTGGCGTAAAAGACTTTGTGCCGCTCAGCTATGCCGTCGCCGTCCATATCGACCAGGAAGTAAACCTCATAGATCGATATCCCGTCGCCACCGTCGTGGCTGCCTTTTGATCTCAGCCGGTTGGTATCGCTTCTTCGGGCCGTTTTTGTCTGCGTAGCGATAAAATCGTCAGGAGGAATTGACCAGATATCGTCCTGGCTAAATCCTAACGCTATCGCCTCGTTACGAGTCATCCATCTGCGCTGAGCGACGAATTTTGGCTCCTGTAGATTCTGCGTGCTGGCATCGCGGCTGATAAACATATCCTCCCTGGGAACTGCCTCCATCAGGATTTCGCGCCGCCTGGGGATAATCAGCACCTGGACCTCAACCAGCGCAGGCGCCATCTCAACGTCCGCATATATAGGTGTAACCCCGTCCACGTCCAGAGACTCAATCGTCGCTATCTGGGCTTCCTGCACGACCGTCTCGGACTGCACTCGGACCTCGCCCTGGTTGCCAAGCTGCACTAGCTCGGCGTCCACCTGCATCGGCGTGCCCTGCAGGGTTTCCTCATATGGAAGTTTGTACCCGTCCTCGTACCAGATTTTTAGGTAGGCATTGCGCAGCAGAAGCCCATCTTGCAGTGCATCATCGAGTTTTTCGAAACCGCGGCACCGCTCCCGCCAGTACCAGTTAAGCGCTTTAGTCTCAAGCTCTGCCCGCTCTACGTCATCTGCGCCCTCGGGCTGAATCTCAACCAACTGGTCGACGTCCAGCATTGGCTGAATTTCGGCCTGCACCGAGTCCACCATATCGGCCACATCGCCCGACTGAATCTGACTACGCCCTTCAACCTCATCGCCTTTCTGGCGATACAGCATGTAATCGTAGGCGGTCTCGGAATTAGTCTGCGCCTCCGAGCCCTGGCGGTTGTCGGAATTCGAAAGCTCCCACTGGATGAGACTTCCTAGCTCTTTGTCTGTGACGGCTTGGCCTTTCATACTCTCTTACGCTTGCGCTTTGGTGCTCTCATGGCCTGACCACTCCCGGCAATGGCGAAGGTCATGCAGAAAGCGTCTGCAAGGTCCGGGCTGATAACCCCGCGCTTCTTGATGTCGTCCTTGCCCTCGACCTTCAGTTTTCCACCACTGGTTATCTCGTATTTCGGCAGGGTCAGCTCTGCAATAAGCTCCTCATCGTCCGCTAGCCTGACATCCCGCTTGGCCAGCCACTCTCGGACCTCAAACCAGAGCTCGTCGCGCTGGCGCATGTACCTGTCCTTGATGGCCGGGGCCTCGGCTACATTCACCCCGACCGCTGGCAGCCCTAGCTCGGCTAGCCTGTCCACAACCCCGGCGCCGATGCCAATCACGTCGATACAGATGGAATCGGGCTTGTCTGCAATCGGGGTATCCTGCCACTGGCGGTAGATAATTCCGGATAACTGCATCGTGTCCTTCTGCCGCCAGGACTGGGTTTTCTCCAGTTGGTGATTTCCGCGGCGTTTCGCCAGTGCACTCCTATCGTCCCCGAATCTCGCCACATCAACGCCCCAGATGACGGGTGCCGACTGTATCAGGGCCACATCCCGCCCTTTCGCGGACTCGCACAGATCCAGGGGGATAACGGCATCGTCCTCAGTCGTGGGGAATTCGCCGAGTACCCTGACCTTGAAAACATTGGAATCCTTCCCGTATTTCGTCGCCATTTCCTCAATGTAGTCAGGCGATACCCGGTAAGACTGATCGCAAGGCACGTTTATGGTGTGCCACTTATGGCGCAGCCGATGGAAGGCATCATAAAAATACCCGCTGGTGCGGGTTGGGTTTGAGGTCATCAGCACCCGGGCATGCGGTGTGGAAAGAGCGCCCTGGGCCACCTCGAATATCGTATCCTCTACGCCGCTGGCCTCATCGATGACAAATAGTAGGTTGTTGGCGTGGAATCCCTGCAAAGCCTCTGGCTTTTCCTTCCGGGCTGTCCGAGCTACGGCGAAGCTTTCATCCTCGGCGTTTACCAGCTCTAAGCGCTCGGCCTTGTGGCTAAGGTGTTTCTGCCACTCTGCCGGCATCTTTCGCAGCCAGGTCGCTATCTCGGGCCAGAGCACATCCTGCAACTGGCTTGCACTTGGTGCAGTGCAGGGTGTTTTCTGTGGAAAAAACGAGCACATATGCCAGAGTACGGACCAGGCGAGAAGGGTTGTCTTGCCTACCCCGTGACCTGAGCGAATAGCTACCCTTCCGTCTGTGGATAACTTTTCGAGCGCCTCGACCTGGAAGTCTTCGAGCTCAACGTCCCACATATCCCTGACAAACCGCACTGCGTCGGTCTGCCACAGTTGAATTCGGTCAACTATCGCTGTTTGCTTGGCGGAGTGCTTCTGCAAGACTCTTACCTGCTTCGTGAGTATGTTCCTGCTTATCCGTCCAGCCGGCCCGGTTTTTCATGTAGAAAATCGCTGCCGCCGTCTGTCCATTCATGCCCTGCTCAAACAGTGCGTTGGCGATTTTCGCTATCCCTTTGGCTTGCCCCCTTTTTAAAGCTTCAGAAAATTCCGAGTATTTCTTTTTCCGCTGTATCAAAGTTTCCTGAGAGATACCAAGGGCATGCGCCACTTGGCCCTCGTTTAACCCACGCGCCGCGAGGTTTTCCACCTGCTGAAGATCGATTTGTATTTCGGGTCTTCCCGCTGGCATCAGGCCGCCTTAATGGAGCGCACAGGTCGGTGTTTCACCGCCGCTGTTCCGATGGTCTCGGTCATCGCATACTTTGTGCGCTTTGGGTAAGGTTTTGATAAATGTGCGATTTTCTCTCGCATTTCTTTGTCTAGCGGGTAAAGGTATCTGAATTTAGATGAGCCTTTCACAACCTTGACGTCTGGGTGCTTTTCCATGCCTTTGTGTAAATGCCGAAAAGACCTACCTTGCCATCGCTTGCCCTTATAAATATACTCGTCTGACGCTTGTGTACGCCCCGTATATATCCAGTTCCCAGCCTGATAGATCACGCCTAAATGATCTTGCTGTGGATCTGCAAAAGAAACAACAAGTCTTATCCCTGGAAATTCTTTTTTTAGCTTTTTCAGGGAAATGGCGACTATTTTTGTAACATGGTTTTCATGCTTACTGAGCGCCACCCTAACAAGCTCGCAGCATTCGGACATGTCAAGGCCGTACTGTTTGCCTAAACTGCTTGTTGCACCCACGCCGTAAATCACCGCGCCGATATAAACGCCGCTTTCCCATACGCCAACCTTTGCTAACTTTGATTTCGGTATCACTTTCGAATAATGCCACCGCTGGCATGCATATTTGGCTGCTTCGTGTGTCGCCCAGTCCAGTTTCAGGTCAGCTTTGTTCACGCAGATCAAATTCCTTTCCGCAGTGTGGGCAGTCAATGTACTTCGGTGCTAACTCGTCAAGTTTCCCCTGGTCGTCTTCGGTCCCTGGTCCAAAGTCAGGATCTCGCATGTATAGATTTAACTCGCCAGCGCTGAATCCTGTTAGATTTAGGTCAATACCAAGGTCGCCTAAGTCTGACAATTCGATACTTAGCAGATCCAAATCCCACTCTGCTTCCTGCCCTGACCGATTGTCCGCCAGTCGATAAGCTTTAATCTGCGCGTCTGTCAGACCTTCCGCTATGTGGGCTGGCACTTCCGCCATGCCTAGACGTTTTGCGGCCTGATATCGGGTGTGGCCAGCGATAATAACGCCGTCCGGGTCGACCACGATGGGCTGACGCCACCCGAATTCCTTGATCGACGCGGCCACTTTTTCTATGGCGTCGTCGTTTTTTCTCGGGTTGCGAGCGTAGGGAATAATGCTCTGGATGTCGCGTATTTCTACGTGCATGGCGGACCTGCTGGCATCACTCAGCCTCGCAATCGAATAATAGATGTTGCTTTGCCCTTTCCATGAGCAATAACTGTTCGCCTATTTCCGAGGTATGTGACGCGCAATAAATATGATCCGAGTCCTTCTCAAATCCAATTACCAGAATCCGCTCAAATTCTCTTTTTTGCAGCGCAGCAATAACTCTGTCGCAGGGAATATCCAGCGTGGTCTCTACGTCCAAAATATGGATGTTATCTAACATCCCGCGTATCTACTGGCTAAATCTGTGAGTAAGGACTAACTTACACTAGTTTAGCATATTTTGGTTCGGACAAAAAAAGACCGCCGGGGAGGGCGGTCGAAATCCCGTTAAAAAGGAGCAAAAAACCGAGCCGCACGCTCGATTCGGTTAGGTTAACTTGGCGTCGTATTCACTGCAAGCCTGCTGTCCGGGGTATGGCAGGGCCTGCTGCCTGTGAAGCTCAACCGTGCCCTTGTGGTAGACAATAGCGGATGTTTCACGGGAAACATTCCTACCGCAGACACCTATTCCCCCGTAGCCTTCGGAGTCTGGTGTGTAGTGGCGGCAGTCGGTGCAAATCACTGCCAACCTTTCTTTCCATTTTACCCCCACTTTTCGTGGTATGCCTGTATCTTGTCGGGCTCAATGCCCTCTAGTGCCTGTTTCCCAGCCATCCAGCCCGCCATCCATGCGTCACAGTCTTGTCTGCGTGACGGTCCGTAGACGTGCGGGTTTGACCAGAATGGGTTCCCAGCCTTCGCGGCCCGGTATCCATCGCAATACGCGCTCATCGTCTGCTGTAAACCTCATGTGTTATTGAGCCTTTGCTCAATATTAAAACTCAGTGTCGCTAAATCATTCTGGAAATTACGGTTAAACGCATTGACAAGGGCCTGCCCAGCGCCTTGCTCAACCACCTGCTTGACGATTATTAAAACCTCATCCTTATTCTCTTTTACCCAATTATCTGTAATGGTTTTTATTTTCTGATCCAGGGCATCTTTTACTATCTCATGGATTAATGGTGAAATCGTTTCTGTGTTGTACCTATTTTGTACTTTTCTTTCCTTGAAAAATACTTCATCCACGCCACGCTTTACTATTTTTGTCAGTTCATCATCGGTAATAAGGTCGCCTATTGATTCCTTTATTCGATCCTTCAT
>JAAUXU010119262.1_pt1 | contig 13427 bp, 25 predicted proteins | sample 7278151 | NCBI WGS metagenome assembly JAAUXU01 (sample SAMN14350113, study PRJNA611818) | marine sediment metagenome | isolation source: surface marine sediment (1.8m) | place: French Polynesia: Moorea | collected 2018-08 | reverse complement strand
TTTTTTTTCCCTTAAACAAACTTTGGGTTTCCCAACAACTTTTTTTTTGACGTATATAACACCGCCCAGGGGGGGGGGGGGCCCCCCCCCCCCCCAGCCGGAAAACCATCCCCCCCCCAGGCGGAAAATTTATGTACCACAGACCCCCCCCCCCAGCCAGATTTTGCCACCGAAGGCCTTTGTCCCCCCCCCCCCAGGCTGATGTTTTGGGACACCCCCCCCAGGGGCTGGAAAAACCGACCCCCCCCTGGAAAAAAATTGGGACCCCCCCCAAGACCTCCGGACCCTTGGGCATGTATGACTGAGATGAACCTGTCAAAACTTCAGGCTTTAGGTTTTATTCGACTTGCATTCTTGGCTTCACAACGTAAGATAGTCTGGGTGTAGTACGCAATTCTAAGCTGTTTCCTCCTCAGCCTCTTCACAGAAGTAAATTGACACACGCCACCACTCCCTTCCTCACAGCCCGAGCAGCCCTCCTGGCCTTCGCCCTCAGGCCAATCTTTTCGGTCAGAGCAACTTTCGCAGATTTGGCACTGTGGACGCTCTCTTCCTTCTCTACTTTCTCCTCGTCGACATCTAGGGCAGGCTGCAGTTGTTCCTCTTTCACATCGTCATCTTTGAGGGCGTCGTCCTTGCCGTCTACTCCGGGATTCGCCAATCTCCTCTCGCCCAGCACCCCTCTTTCCTCCAGCGCCGAGAGACGCTCGCACATCGCCTCATCGCGGCCATAAAGCAGAAAGTCGCAGTAGGAAGTGCCGCTCCTGAGAACAAAACGAATCATTCGTATAAACTTGAACGAATTAAGGGTCAGCTTTACCCGTGCGTTTTGAAAGGGCAAATAAAAAATGCTTTCTTAAATAGAAGTATGCAAAAGAAAAGTTTGTGGAAGCCTCCAAAACTGCTGGCCATATTTGCGACGAAACGAACCTATAGTCGCTGCCTGCAATCACCACCCCGTCCTCCGTGCAACAGACTGCCCTGTTGACGTGGCCCTTGTAGTTGTCCACCTTGCACAGGTCCTCGCTGACCTTGTCCATCACTGCCCTTGCGCTCGCCTTGGATTCGAGGAAGCGCCTGACGTCGATGACTGCGTGCGCGTGGCCGCGGGGCGCGCTGGGCTCTCTGTAGCTGGCGTGGACTTCGTGGACTGAAGTAGGCGGTCAATGAAAGTAATTTGCAAGAGCAAGTTCACGCGCTATTTCGCCTACCCTCCAGAACCAGCGCTTCCTTGCATGGGTACTCCAGCGAGAAAATGTGCTGTCGGCGACCGTCCGAAGTTTCCACGTCTTTGAGCCACTTTGGCAGCTCAAAGGAGACCCCGGATTCGTCGTCGTCTCCTGCGACGACCCGCTTGGCAAAATCAATGATGCACAGCTGGAGCGAGGTGGAGACCATCGCGACCAGGAATCCTTGGAAACTGACCAACAAGATGGCACCAAAGGAGGAATGCATGGTCCTGGTGGTAGGGGGAAAAGATGCGGCATATCTATCAACTTCGCAGTGCTGGATATTGCTTCGTTGAGCCCTACCTGACGAAGTCTCTCTGCCCCTGCTTAGGTTCCAGCTCTAGGAAGTGAACCCTGGCTTGGAATTCCCCTGAGGGACCTCGCACTTCGCAGGCGGCGAACAGGCAGGAGCCAAAGATCCGAAGCTGGTACACCTCTCCTTCCAGCTCGCGCTGAAACACGACCTGAAGGAATATATATTTTGTTTTTTGATTTTTTTTTCTCGAAATATGAAAGGGACGCTTGGCTCACCTCGTCATCTGCCAATGACCTGACTGTCACCATTGACTTGTCCTCCGCGTCCTGGACAACGCCTCCAACAGCGTAGAGTGGACCGCTGATGTCACAGTAGACGGGATTTTCCTTGGAGGCTTCTTTGAACACGGAGGAGGTCCTCTCCAGAACAAGCTCCAATCCCCTAAGGAACCGAAGCAAAATGTAAGGTGATTTCATAAACTGTAAAAAAAAACTTCCCAACCTGGTCGGTTCGTTAAAACTTTTGATGAAATCTGTCGCCGTCCTCACGAAGTTCCACACGATTCCCAAGGTGATATTTTCTGGGCAGTAGATTTCGACCTTCTCTTCGACGGAAATAGTATCCTTTCCAAGTATAATGAGATGGGACGGTTGATGCCATACTGGAAATGTAGGCGAGAAATATTAGGAAAGCCAGTCTTCAACCGCAGCTAAAGCAGCAACAGCAACAGCAACTACCTTAGTAGAAACAGCACAACAGTCACAGCTACAGCAGCAGCAGCAGCTCCAGTAGCAGAAACAGTTACAACAGCAGTAGCTACAGCAGTAGCTACAGCAGTTACAACAGCAGAAAGTACAGCAGTTACAAAAGCAGAAGGTACAGCAGCAGAAGGTACAGCAGCATCATCTTCAGCAGGCGCATCTTCAGCAGCAGCAGCTACAGAAGTAACTGCACCAAAAACTCTGATACACTTGAGAAACAAATTCCTGCTTCAGCTTAAGAGAAGCAGCAGTAGTAGTCAAGTAAAAGTAAAAGTAAAAGTAAAAGTAATAAGTAATAAGTGAGAGGCAGCAAATCCGCAAGCAAAAGAGTGCAACACAACTGCAGCAGCTCATAAATGTAAAACAACCAAGCGACAGCAGCAACAAGGAAACCCAAACCTGCTCAAGACAACCAATTTGCGCACTAGCAAACTTGAAGATGTAGATCTTGTCTTCCGTGAGCCACCCGCACGAGGTGGCCGTGACGCCCTTCTCCCTTCGAATGAGGCAGACTGTCTGGCGGTGGACAAAGTCGAGGAAGTGCATGATGAAGTCATCGAAGACCAGGAAGAGCACGAAGCGACCCTGGGAGTCGTACTCGTGCAAGACCAAAGGGGTTGTGTCCTGCACAATAAAGGAAACGGGTTTATTTTCTTGCAGAGAGAAGTTTCTTTTCCATATCTCATACGTCTCTTCCAGCCTTGAGTAGTTGCACCCTGACGGGAGTCTTGTTCGTGTTCCAGTCGTGCGCCCGGTCCCGCCTCACCCACCGCTCCCGCGAGCGGCCTCGCCCGAGGACAAAGGCACGGAGGGTGCGGGAGACTCGACCCAGGCGGCGGCGGGAGGGAGTGTCAAGGAGGTCCTGTCGAATTCACAGAGAAGCGTTATAAGGCAAAAAAAACGTTTATAATAATTGCGATTTCTGACACTCACCAACAGAGCGTCGTGTAGGTGAGGCAACGGGTGGAGGACGAAAAGCTCCAGAGGGCTGAGGTCTTCGTACATGCCGGCGGCCGTCATTGCGGTACCAAATGGACAATAACAAACAGACGTATTTTTTTGCTTCTTCCCCTGCCTCCTCCGCACATAAAACATGAGCGTGTTGCTGGTGCACTTCTCGGGAGGCGGGAGGAAGAGAGTCACGGGGACGGAGTCTTCGTCACCACTATTTTTTCCTGTTTCGGTCCTTGCGACGTGCGCGCGCGCGGATGGACTCTGGAACCTGTTTTGTTCTTTGCATATGCTGCTGCAGCAACAACCGCTCTAGAAGAGAGCCGTGCGAATTGCGACACACAGGACAAGGAATATTTCTTTGTGCGAAATTCCCCATCTCCCTTGCTCTTCCAGGAATCGGAAACGTTTCTGTGCAATGTGCATACCCTCGCAACAATTCGATTTAGAAAACGAGCTTGGTTGGAACCCTTCTCACCCTCAGAACCACCGATACCATGACCGGCAGCGAGGCCACGGCCCCAAAGGCAACGATCCATCCCACAGCATTGGATTGGCGCACATCTTGCTGGGAAATCACCTGGAATAATCGAAACTGTACTGCTCCGGTTATTGTTATTGGCGGACCACCATATTCGTTCAGGCTCTAGCCGTTGTTGGTCCGAAACTTCCGTTTCTGGCTTTTCCCTGATTTTGATGACTGTTTCTTCCGCTTATTCAGGTTCGTATTTTTTTGCTGCTGCGTCCGTCATTAGTTACTACAGATTTTGGTGTTGTTGTTGCTACTGCTTCTGTTGCTACTGCAGCTTTGTTGTTGCTGCTGCTTCTGTTACTACTGCAGCTTTTTTTGCTGCTACTGCGTTACTGAAGCTGCTCTTTTGTTGCTGCTGCTTCCGTTGATACATCAGGGTCAATTTATTCTGGCCTAGTATCTTTCTGCTGCTTCTTGTTGCTGGATGCGTGTTAATGTCGATTTTGCTTCAAAAGTGTATGTGCCACTCTGAGAGCACGTCTTTTCCCCGGATTCTGGTTTCTACATTTTACTGTAGGAGGGATAGATAGTACCTTGTAGCTCCTGCCGGTCATGTTGACTTTGACGGCGGTCGCGACGACGAGGAGGACGGCGACCGCGCACGGCGCAAGGCGGAGAAACACGTCCGTCCACAGCGGGAGGAAGAGGTAGTGGCGGGCGGCGGGACCCAGCTCGACAAAAGCTGCAAAATATGCGCGATGCAGTCTCTTTTTCGCAACTCCGCACTTAATAAATAGTTTTCCCCACGTTGAATCCTCGTTCCCATCCTGTCCTCGAACGCCAGCAGGGCGAAGACCGCCGCAGCCACCAGGAGCAAAAACTCCAGGATGAAAAAAGTCGCCTGCCAGCAGCACCCTAGGCGCCGGAGGGAGTTGTTGGCGTTGGCCAGTCTCTCAATAGCCATGAGGAGGACGGTGACGTTCACTGCTGCGGAGAGGCCAAGAGAGGAGCACTTGGAGTGGAGGGACACCTGGGGGAGGATCTCGCGGAAGTACCACTCAGAGAAGGCTGAGAGTGAAAAAATGACTTTGAAAAAAAGTTTTCCCTCCTCATGTAATCAATTACTTGGAATGGCGACTGTGAGCATGAGGCAGACCAGGATGGCCGAGTGGGAGGCGGCCATCACGGAGAAGGCAAAGTTCAGGAAAGGGGAGGAGATTCTCCTGAAGTTTAGAATGAAAGAAACTAAGTTGAATTATTTTCCAACACTTTTTCCCCAACTGAAACAAGGTTTGCTTGCCTGCAATGGCACAGACTGGATAGGTTGACCATAAGCCCGACTGGCACCAGGATGGCCACGATGACTCGGAGCGGGTTGGGCAAGTCCTGGAGCGAAAGCACTGCCTCGGTGAGCACGCTGGAGCCATTGCCGACTGACGCAACCCCGCCGGAGTTGTCGAAAGCCGGAGTGGCCGCAGGGGAGTGGAAGCTCGTGTGAGGAGGAGGAGGAGGCTGGAAGACCTCCACCTCTCCGTAGTCGTACGCATAGTCCTCTAGTTTCTGCCCTGACATATTGTCGTCTACTGAGTGAAGCTTTTTTAACCGCTGAAATATGTGTCACCGAATATACAGTACAGAGTGCAGACCGTTGGGGAATTCGTAGGTGTAAGCAGAGGACAGCGGCAGACAAGAACAAGTTTCTCATAATGTATACAAACATGGAAGGAACGGACGGGGAAAACCAATGCGTGTCGCAGTTAATATTTCTAATATTTTTCCGCCCACGCACAAATACATAGTTCACACTCGATCACTGTTTCCCCTGCCCGAATGCCATCTCGATCAGAGCTCGGTCCGTCGGTTCCATTTCATTCTGGTCGACGACAGCTCCCACTCTCTCGAATATCGTTCTCCCGACCGCCGTCGCTCGTCCGCTTCCCGTCTGGAGGCAGAAGGCAGCGAGCAAGGCCAGAGCAAGACACTTCTGCGCGGAGGTGACCGAGGCCGAGAAGAAGCTTCCTTCGTCCTCTTCCAGGGCGGCCTCTAGAACCTCTGCGGCCTCCGGACTCCTCGTCCTCGCCGCCAGGGACAGCGCCTCCAAGTGGAAGGGGGTGGCGCAGCCGGTGGCAAGCGCAGATGGGATGGAGGAAAACCAAGCTCTGAAAAGAAATTACCATTGAGTTTGAGACAGAGCAATGTTTGATTTAAGGAAGCAACCAACCTGCTGCTCTGTTGACGCAGTCCCCTCTGCCTGAAGACCTCCAGCATTAGCTCCGCCGTTGTCTCCCCTTCGATCGAAGAGACCTCCTCCACCACCTCCCAGAAGAGCTTCTCCAGCCGAGCCGCCTCCAGCCTCACCTCGCCGCTCCCTCCTAGCTGTCGCCGGAAGATGAGCAGTAGGAGAGACGGGGCCAGGGTGCGAGAGGAAGGATCTCTCACTACCAGACCTCCAGACTTGGCCACCTCGCCGAGGATCTCCTCCGTCCCCGCGAGGTCCCCGGCGTCAAGAGAGGAAAGACACACCCTTGCGCTCACCAGCCTCAGCTTAGGGACGAGCTCCCCCTGGACGTCGGAGGCAGAGGACCAGGCCAGGAAGGAGGAGGCCAGGCTGCCAAAGTTGCCGGTGCCTTGGATGAACGAGGAGCTGAACCAGGCCTGTTGGAAAAATAGACATTTCTAGGTACGTTCACCATTTGATTGTCCATAGGTTGCCAACCTTCTCTTCCTCGCTCTCAAGCATCCCGTGCAGTTTCTCCATAACTTCTGCCACCTTGAGCATGACATCGGCCTCCTCAGTCGTCATGGAACCCTTGCCGCCTCTCTTTTTCCTGCCTCCCTTGCGACCGCCCACTCCTCCAACCCCGTCAGAGACTTGGGATGATGTGTCCGGCATGGCTTCTCTCCAACAGTCTAGCAAGCGGGGAACCAACTTCTCCGAAAACTGCAAATAAAAGAGAGTAAAAGTATGCGGGGGAATATTAATTTGAGAAGGATATTCACCTTTCTGGCAAAGCTCATTCTGTCCCTGTCGGCAGCGAACCCCTCCCCTTCGCCCCGCACCCTCATGCTGTCCCAGGCCCTCCGCACGTCCTCCATCGAGACCTCCGCCGGCCTTAGCGACTGGTCCCGCCTCCGTCCAACCAGCAGCATGAGGTCGAGTATCCTCTTGAGCGCCGCCAGCCGCGACGCCGCCGCGGTCTTCTTCCCCCCCGAAGTGGCTGAGGCGGTGGACAGCTGTGAGACGCAGTGGGGCAGGATGGAGTCGTGGCACCGCACGGCCAGCGCGGGGGCCAGCTCTGAGGCGGCGTCTACGGCCAGCAGCGCGTCTGAGCGGACGCCGGCAGAGACGTGGGTCAGGGCGCTGCAGAGGTGCGCTCGTAGGAGCTCCCTGTGCGCCGGCCCCAGTGCGCGGCCGCCGCGAGGGAGGAGGCCTAGCAAGAGTCTGAACACCTCGTGGAAGAGGGTGCGCACCTGGTCGTCTGGGTCGATGGAGAGGGGCAAGGTGCGGCGGAGGACCTCCGACAGCTCGGCACGGGCGGCATCGGGGCAGTCATGCAAGATGTCCTTCAAGGTTCTGCGGAAAGTGGAAATATGCTGAACGCTACTTTTCCTTCGTAAGGATAAACTACTTACTTCAGCGCTTCCAGTCTGTTGAAATGGCTGTGGTGCTTCATTTTGTTGAGGATCTCCCGGAGAGGCCTAAGCAGTCGCTTGGGAGTCTGCAGCCTCTGTTCCTGCCGCTTCTTTTCATTTTGTCCATCTGACTTGTCCGTGGTCTTTCCGAAAACCTCCTTAATCGCCTCCAGCCTCTCCCTCCTCCCCACCGGTGCCAAGTCCTCCCTCATGGAGATCCCCTTGGTCTTAACCTCTGGTTTTACCTCGTTCAGACCCTTTGGTAGGCGAATGCCACTCTGGAAGGAAACAATAAAGCTTATCAACTAGAGTTTGCACAGTTTGCGGAAATGTTTTTGTCCCACCTGTCCTTTAACCTTCTTCTTTTTGTCCGCCTTTCCCGCCGCCTTCATGGAGGTCTTGAGCTGAGTCTTGGACTTTTCAGCCTTCTTCCTCTTCTGGCCGGACTTGGCCATCTTGGAAAAGTCTTTGGGAAGTTGCTGTTACGAGAGGAACCTTAGGCCTTGATGGGCTCCTTCTTGGGCGGCTCCTTGGCCTTGACCTCCTCGTCCTCAGGAGGCTCCTGCATGAAGTACGATCGTTACGTCACGGTGCCGCTATAGACAAGGCCGTTTTTAATCCTCCTCCTCACCGGTATGCTGTCCTCGTCGTAGATTACTCTGACGATGAGCGAGCAGCTTGGACAGGTGGCCACCTCCTCGCCGAACTCGAGCTCCTCGGGCGTGATCAGGAAGCGGTCTCCGCACGGACAAGGGTAGGTCCTGAAAAAGATCCCTTCAGCGCTGGCCCTCCAGACTCTTTTCCTGTATCTCATACCAGGCCTTCTCCTCCGCGTCCCACTCGAAGTCCTCCAGCTCGACCTCGTCGTGGAAGTTGAGGTCACCGCCGTCCGCCATGCCCGAGAACACCCACGAAGGGTCCACGTGAGCCCTCCTGTCAAAGTCAATCAACTTTGTTTGTTTTTTTGCCTGCGGTCAGCTGGGGGACAAGCCAAACAGGCCAAAAGGTTGCGTGAGTAAATTCGAGGGGGTTCCGCACTAGTGCGCATTGCGGCCGCCGCACTGGCGCAGGCGCACCACCGCAGGCAGGAAAAAAGAGAAAGAGAGAAGAGAACGAAGAGAACTAGAGAAGCAGACTCAGAGCAGCTGGCCGTCTACCTGGTGAGGCTGGTGTACCTGCTGTCTCTCGTCTACAACTTGTCCCTGTTGACCGTGTGCCTCTTGGAGCTCGTCATCCTAACCTCCATAGCCATCTTCCTGTTCTCCGGGAGCCGTAGAAGCAAAAGTCCCATCCACCTTTGGTCCAGGTTCCCGTCCCATCAGCCACTCCCAGACAGAGGAGCAACAGGTCCTCAGGAATCGAGATGCTGCCTCAGGCCAGCCCCAGGGGCCATCCGTCAGGGGCCTCCGCCTCCTCGTCCGCGCCGTCCTCCGGCCACCAGTCCGGCTCCTCCTCCATCGTCAACAAGCCCGCCCGCGGCTGGCTGCACCAGGACCACCTCTTCGCGCAGGACGGAATCAACTACGCAGTCAGGGTGAGTCAGGGACGGTGAAAAGCAATTGTTGTGGAAGAATTGCTGCATGGTTGTCGTTTCCGTTTTTCAGTACATCGGCTGCCTGGAGGTCAACACGTCCATGAAGGTGTTGGACTTTGACACCCGATCAGCCATCGCAAAGTGAGTTCAATGTGACGCGTTTCACCCATGTGTGCCATGTCACCACCTTTCTCTCTGTGTGTCCCTTTTAGGGAGTGTATCAACCGTGTGTGTGAGACGGCAGGGTTAAAGTCGGTGGACAAGCGGAGGAGGATCGACAAAAAGGTAGCTGAAAATAATAAGAAGATTCGGTAATTTAATTTGTTCGATTATCGACTACTGACTGTACTTATTCGCTTTCCAGATATCCTCAATGCTTGGCGAGCGTCCTCGCATGGACAAGGCCGGCGCCAACGTGCAGCTCACCATCACCAGCCTGTGGCTAAAGCTATCAGACTTGGACACAGGGCAGGTGAGAGGGATTTTTTGTATTACTTTGAAGTATGTCTTTTGAGTTCATTTGAATTTCCCGTATGCAGGCCATCTTCGTGCACGACATGCCGAACATCTCCTTCGCCTCTGGCGGCGACACCGACACCCTGGACTTTGTTGCCTACGTGGCCAAGGACCGTGCCGGCGTCAGGTCGTGCTTCGTGCTGGAGTGCGGGGGAGGACTGGCGCAGGACGTCATCACAACCGTCGGCCAGGCCTTTGAGCTCAGGTTCAAAGAATTCCTGAAGCGCACTCCCGGCCAAGGCGGAGGCAACCGCCCTCCTCCCCTCCAGATGGGCCCTTCCTCCTCCTCCTCCTCTGCTCCCCCGCCCGTGCGAGGGGCATCCTCCTCCACGTTTTCCCGGCACCCGACGCTGGCGCCGCACCCGCCCAGGCCGGAGGACGTGGAGTACTACAACGACCTGCCGGGAAAGAAGCCCCCACAGCCGCCGCACCAGACCGGAACGACCAAAAAAGGTGATTTTCTCGATTCCTTTTTTCTTGTCAAGAGAATTCATTTATATCCTTCATTACACCCTTTTGCAGAGTCCACCAGCAGCAACCTGATCGACTTCAGCACTGACCTGTCGAATTCTTCTCTGGCGTCCGGCAGCAGCACCCTCCCGTCTTTCCTCCCGCGAGCGTTCAACGCACCCGCCGCGGACAATGGTTCTTCCTCGTTCCCCCCGCCTACCTCCTCCGCCCTTCCCTCCTCTTCGTCCTCCGCCGCCCACGAGTACGTGAATGGAGACGTCACATCCAACAGGAAGAACTTCACCGCGGGCGGAGGCGGCGCGAATGTCCAGGGCAACAACAGCGCGGGCAGCAGGGATCCATTCGACATGAGTGAGTTTGTTGTGACGCTTTGCCATCGACGTTATATTTAACAAAAAACCTTTTCTTTTGATCAGGCCCTTTCGCCACCGCTCCTCCAGGAGGAGGAATCCCTTCTCCAAAGAGCTACCGCCAGGTACCCAGAAATGAAAGCGAATTCCTAACATTTTACTGTACTAAGTATCTTTGTTTTTCCTGCGCAGGGATTGCAAGAGAGCCTGAGGGCACAGCTCCTGAAAGAGGTGTGGTTTCATGGCCCGATTTCTAGGAGAGACGCCGAGGAACTGCTTCAATGTGTAAGATTTCCGATGTCATGAAAAGTCGAAAACGGGCATCAAGGACCTTTTTGTGCACTCACAGGATGGCGATTTCCTCGTGCGGGAAAGTCAAGGATCCGAGGGGCAGTACGTCCTGACGGGCATGCAAAGCAACTCCAAGAAGCACCTGCTGCTGGTTGATCCGGAAGGAGTGGTAAGTGGCCCAGAAGTCGGTGCTAGTTAGTATCATCGTGTTGATATTGATGTTATTTTTCCGAATATTTGTTTCCTTTCAGGTTCGTACCAAGGACCGCACGTTCGAGTCTGTGTCCCACCTTATCGACTACCACCGCGACAACAACCTGCCAATAATCTCGGCAGAGTCCGCGCTCAGGCTGGTCACCCCAGTGCACAAGGGCGGTATCAGGAGATGAACTTAAGAGTAGACAACATTGTCCCCTGAACAGTGGTGCTGATCAAAAGAATCAATCAACTACAAAGCTCCGAAACGCCGACAGCGAAAATGGAGAATCGAAGACTCAAAAAAGTTAGCAGAAGGCCAAAAGTACCTACCTACTCAGAAGAAAAAGCCCCGTATTATGCATTTTGCGCAAAAGTAACGCATTTATGTGCATTTCGTTCCAGAAAAGAAGGGAAACACACAAAAGCTTATCTATTTACGTACGCGTCGTGTCGTGACATATAGTGCTACAAAACTTTTGATTTTTTTTCCTTGTCGTCCGTTCCGTCCGCGCTTTCCGTGTACCGTCCTACTTACCTTCATACTTAACAACGTTGCGCTGTAAAGTCAATCAAGGTAGAAAGAAAGTATTCGATTCACCATTGATAAGTTTCGGAAGTAGACTGCTCTTTATTTATTTCGTATTCGTACCGCATTATATCGCGTTTTATCGCGTTTGTGTACGTAGATCTCTTCAACCATAGTGTCACCTTGCATGGAAACCAGACTCTTCATTCTTGTTGCCCCTTCTTGTTCCCTTCTCCAGCCCTGACCTGACCAGAGACCAGGCATTTCAACTCGTATCTGATCGTCGGAGTGTTGGCTTGGTTGCCTCCCGCCGCCCGTGAAAGGTCATTTACATACCGAACGTAGGCTTTTCCGTTACGTAACGAAGGAGAAGGGGAAAATGTTTCCTGCGAAGAAGATTTGGAGGAGGGAGGTAGGATGACCCCCGTCCATTCGTCTTTTCCCCTCCCGTTTGCGTGTGGGAAACGACACCGCCACACAAACCTTCTTCACAATAAAAGAGGAAGACGACGCAGTAGGGGAAGAGCCCTCCTTCGAAACAGGCCTATAACCACACGGGTTTTTATTGTTTAACCGGTATCACCTAAAGAGTGTCAAAGGAACAAACGCCCAAAAATGAAGACTGCCGGAACCCTTATCGCTGTCGGCTTATTCCTCGGAGGTAACAACAATTAATTTTCTAGTAATGCTAATTGCATTGATCTTAAATAAGAGTTATTCCTCCCTACAGCCGCCTCTGGTCAACAACAGGCGATCCCCCTTAACTACCCCGAGGACATCAACAACGGTTGCGACCCCGGCGTGTGCGGCGCCATCCCCGGCCTGGTCTACAACCCTTCCCTGGACCAGTGCGCCTGGCCGGACGAGGTCGGGTGCTCGCTCAGGGACCTCGGATACTCCTCCGGCCTCTGCGGGAACGACATCTTCGGGAGCGACGCCTTCGACCTCAAGGAGGCGGACTTCCAGGTGGAGCTGCCGGAGGGGAGGGCGCAGAACCAAGTGGGGAAAACGGATTATATTAATTCTCACACAAATTAATATTTTTTTCTATTATCAGTACTTCGTTGTGTGTGTCCCTGAAACGACCGAGACTGACCGCCTGGCGAGATCCCTCTTCGCCACCGGGCCGGTCGTGCCCAGGCTGCTAGGGTGCCCGGGAATGACGGTCAGAATTGAACACGTACAAAATAGCCCAATGCCATCAACATTTCATCCCCTTTTACAGGTGTTCAACCCCGAGACCAAGGTGTGCGAGTGAAGAACCAATCACGAAAAAATAACAAAACATACAAGAAATCGGAAAATAAACGATCGCCGAGAATTAAATTGAGGCGAAGTCTTCGAGTGGTGACTTCAACGAGCGGTGAAACGAGCCGATTCTTCAAAATTCTAACGGACGACAACAACGTTAATTCAGCAGTACATATGATTGCATACATTAATATAGACATACCCGCTCAATGTTTTGATTTTGAAGTAAGTGTAACTACCCGTAAAATTAAAAAAAATATTGATTATAGCTGGTTACCAGGCGTTGTATGCTGGGTCAATGCAGCAAAAGGTATCCTCTTCCTCGCTGCCAGCTATCTTCACGTTAGTCCTGCAGGCCTGTGGAAACAAATTTTAAATTTTGAATTGTCTTTTCGTACAGTGGAAAATTTAAATTTCATACCATGAGCGCCACCCCTGAGGAGGTCCACTTCTTCTCAGAGATGCAAAGCTTCTTGTCCGACATGACGCCGCGAAGGTTGCAGTAGCACTCTAAATACACCGGAAAGAGAATGTTGATTTGCGGGAAATTAAAATGATACAAAAATATATGCCTTTTAAAGGCAGGAAGGGTGCGCTTACTTGGGACGCATTTCATTGCTGCGGGGCAGTTGGAGGTGGTGGGGGGACGGGGGCGTGGAGGGCGGGAGGATGGGACCGCAGCTGGAGGATTGCTGTTGTTGTTGCTGCTGCTGCTGGCAGGAGCGACGGAGGCGCCAGGGGACGGGAAGATTGGCCTCGGCGGCCTCGGCGCCGCTACTGCGGGGGCGGGGGCGGATGCCGGAGCGGGGGCAGGTTCCTGTGGCGAGGGGGCCGGGTTGTCTTCTGATTCCTCCGAGGAGACTTCAACCTCTTCTTCTTCCCCCTCCTCTTCCTCCTCTTGCACGGCTGGGTAGGTGACCAGGTTGGGGACAGCGGCGGCTGGCGCGGATGGTTCGACGATGACGATCGTGGTACTCGGTCCCTAAAA
>JAAUXU010137828.1_pt1 | contig 13429 bp, 28 predicted proteins | sample 7278151 | NCBI WGS metagenome assembly JAAUXU01 (sample SAMN14350113, study PRJNA611818) | marine sediment metagenome | isolation source: surface marine sediment (1.8m) | place: French Polynesia: Moorea | collected 2018-08 | reverse complement strand
GATATAATGAAGGTATTACAAATGGAAAGGGCTTTTTTTATGGGAAATGAAAAAAGTTCTTGACATTCTATCTAAATTAAGGTAGACTGGTATTAATCACGAAACGAAAGGATTTTCAAATGTCAGACTCTTACAAATTGGATTATGGATTGCAGAAAAAAGATGGAAGTCATGACCATCGATCTAACAAGGGAGATGATAGAACTCCTGCTCAGAAGGAAGCAGACAAAAATCGAAGAAAATAAAAATGGAAAAGCAACTAAACTTTGTTAGGCCGAATACAACTCCAGACGATCTGGAGTTGTTTTTCGGGCCATTAGAAAAAGACGATACGTTCTGGTGGATCGAAGATCACTGGACTATGGCGCATCTTCTTCATGCCGCTGGCATCTTTCCGTCAGTTAGTCAAGCGAGAAAAAACGGAGGAGATAAGCCTATACCTCCAGGCTTTACTATCTTGACAAGAGGTAAGAGAGCCAGGAAGAAAGAGATATTTATATTCAATGAAGTCGAGTAGATTCTATCAGAATTGCATCCAAGTGGTTGGATCTATTTCGGAAGTAGTATTATTCTTAGGTGGATTCTATCTTGGTAAAGGTATGATTACTACCGCTGTAGCTTTACTCATTTTTCGTATGGCGCATAAGATACTCATATCTGAGCTAATGTATAGACGTTCTAAAGTCGTAGTAACTGAGGGGATAAGAGATGAGAAATCCTGACGTTGCAAAATATAAAAGACTTTTCGGTATTACTACTACACTCGTAGAATTCTGTCCTAAAGAATTAAAACGGAGATGGAGAGTTCTATGCCAGAAATATCATCCAGATCATAAACCTCATGGAAACAAAGATCATTTTGAATTTGTCCAAGAGGCATATGCTTATCTCAAAACGAAATGTAAAGGCATTACAAAAGAAGAGGAAGTAGAAGAGATCGAGAGCATACATGGGATCAGAGAGATAGTTGTCGAAGGCGAGAAATCTACTTGGTGTCTTTGGGATATCGGAGATCCAGACTTTAGAAAACAGCATGAGTTTTATGAGAAAACTGGTAAACGTAGTGTTATTATAGAAAAAGGAAAACGGTATAATGGATACTACTAACAAGTACATACGAGAATTTTTTGACTTGACTTGCTATCCTGATATCCTGGATATCCTCAATCCGATATCTGGTAGGAAAAAGGAAATCACTGAGGCTATGGCAGTAGTAAAGTATATTCGCAGACTGGCATTGAAGAATCCAGATCGAGAATATATCCTCTATGACTTCTGCGCTGGTAATGCTTTAACTTCCGCTATTACTGCTTTCCTGTATAAAAACTTCCGCTGTTATGCGATTGATAAAGCTATCAGGAATAGGGAATGGGATCGCATAAGAAATTTCAAGTATGTCCAGAGCGATATTCATAAAGAGAATTGGGTACATATGATTAGTCAAATGCAAGTGGTGTATCCCTTGACTGAGTTAGTAGTTATCGGAGTCCATCCATGCAGAGGACTAGCTAACCGAATAATCGATATCTACAATAGGTCAAAAGCTGGTCACTTGATTTTGATGCCGTGTTGCACTGGAGACAAATACAAGTATTCACTTCCTACCGTCATTAAAGAGAAGGTAGGTGATTATCTAACTTGGTGCGTTTACCTCCATAACCTTGTCGAAGGCAAAAAGCGAATGGTTGTGGATGAGAACGTACTTTCACCTAAAAACGCTTTGATCATAGGAGAAAAGGAATGAAGTACTTAGTCGTTATTGTAATCTTAATAGTGATTTTTCGTAGACCAATTATTACTTGTATAGAACACATTTTCGGAATGCAGGATGATAATTTTCCAGACGCATTTCATGAAGAGTGTTTTATGTGCAATCGAGGAAGCTGCATTGAGCCTATTATCTGTGAATTAATTGACTTCAAAGGAGTGACAGATGGACAAGAAGAAATTATCTAAAATTTTAAATGTAGTAATTTGGCTTTTTATAATAGGCATGATTTCATGGAGTGTGTTTACATTTATCTCAGATCCGCAAGGTGCATGGAATAGGTTCTTAATCAGAATACAAGATCCCTGGAGTTATGTGCCTTTTGGTTTTCTTGTCTTGATTCCTATAGTTGTCGGTATTGCTTTACTCTATGATAAATTTGTAAAGCAACCTAGAGTAGATCGCCTTGTAGAACAATGGAAAAAGAGAATGATAAAGAGTGCAGAAGAAAGCGATCTAATGAGAGAGAACGATGTGCCTGACGATGAGAGTATAGCCAAGTACTACAAGATGTATCTCAAAAAATGGGAACTAGATAATGAGGATACCTGGACTACTTGTACTCCCATGTCTTTCAAGGATTGGGAAAAAGATGCAAAGTCAGAACCAAAAGAATTCGGAAGAGTCCGTTGGCAATTCATGATTGCAATGACTAGTGACACTTTTATGGGTTTTCCAGGCTCTAATACTCATGTTATGATGAGACATAGAGACTATGAATCAATGATCGACTAAGAAAGGATAAGAAAAATGGATAAAAAAGATTGGGAGATGGAAACACTCAGAGCGCAAAAAGATGCAGAAGTAACGGAGAAGAATAGAATTAGTCCAGCTAAGTCAATCGTTGAAGGATTCAAAGTAAACGATAAGACCGTGGCTGCTAGAGCTACACTGGCAGCAGCTATGATTGAAGACGAAGTAGTTCGTGATTACTCTTATCGTAATTCCAGAGCTTATCTGGAGCGCATTGACGAGGAAGATAGCAGGACTCCGTTTTGGATGTTTGCTGTTCTTTACTTCATTTTGGGAATGCTCTTTATCATTACTGTCGATAACATTTCCTATGGTTGGGAAGACATGAGGATGATTTTCGAATACTTAAATTTTTCTAAATAGGAGTATGCCACTGTAGCTCTAACGGTAGAGCGCCTGATTTGTAATCAGAGGGTTGGAGGTTCGAATCCTCTCAGTGGCTCCATAAAATTATGATAGATCAGCAAGCAGTATATGAATGGATAACTAGTGGATCAAAGAAGTCTCCTAAGAAGAAAACTTCTTTTAAGAAAACGGAGATGTATCTTTGTCCTAAGTCAGAGATATGTGTTATGGATTGTCCTCATAAGGTGCCTCATACCTTCGATGACTTCTGTGATCCTGAGAGTAGAGTAAACATCGAAGCGCATAGAGGAGAGCCTTGTGAGTGTCCTAAATGCGTACCAGAACTAGCAGCAGATATAACTTTTTTCGAGGAGGACTTTGAGCTATGAGTAATTGCCAAAAATGTGAAAGCGATAAGATAATGTCTGTATCGGCAAAATGTGCTGATATGTTTTCTGCTAACTTTAAAGGACTTTGTTACGATGACTATGTTCCTGGTGACATAGGCATTGGTAGCGGTTGCGGTGACTACGTTGAATTCAAGTACTGCTTGAACTGTGGTCAGATCCAGGGAGAATTTCCGCTGGAGCCTGACTTCGATGAGGACTGGCATGGGAACTAAATCTTGCGTAAACTGTGTTCATTGGTTTAGAGATAATACTAGACATCCTCAATGCAAATTTCGGTATGCCGATACTAATTATTGTCGGGCGCATGGACACTGCTACCATCGGGAAAGACCTGAGTATATAGTGAATCCACCTGAATCATTCTGGAAAGTTGTCAATCTGAGAAAGGGAGAATTCATAAGCGAAGAGGAGATGAAGCTATGAGCAAGAAAAAATCTCTAAAAGAAAAAGGATTCCTAGTCAAAGATGTAGGAAACAAACTTGACTATGGTATCTTCCGTCAGAAGGTAAATGAAGGCAATACTCTTCTTGGTTGGATGAGAAAATTTTGTGTCAAACCAGAAGAATTAGAAGATGGAAAATTTAAAATCTGTTTGGATGATAATTTGAACTATGTCATCTCTTAAATGCCTACATTGCGGAGCCTGTTGTACTGTCGATACGGATATAGTCAAACCATCTGACGTAGAACGCTGGAAAGCCGAAGGAAGAAGAGATATCTTAAATAAGATAAAGATGGTAGGTGATTTTCCAGCAGGATTTAAGGAAGACAAGTGTCCTTTCTATGACAAAAATCTAGAGAAGGGATGTCTTATAGAAGATACGAAACCATTGGTTTGTAGAAACTTTCCATTAAATAAGAAACATGCAATGGGATACACGAAAGGAAAATGTGTAATTTTTGAAAAAAAATATAAATATCATTAGAGAAGTAAACTTATGTGCCTTGTGATAAAAATTAATCATATTTTATAGGAGGTACATAATTATGACTAGAGCAGAATTTGACGCTATTCAAGTAGTCGCTGATCCAACAGCCGCATTAGCCCTACCAGAGACAACCAAAGGTGGAGACAGAACTAAGTTCTTGTTCGCAGACTCAGTAGATAAATGGGGAAACCCAATTAATGAGAATAGTCAGCAAGGAAAAGGCGTTGGTGATCCAAACGCTAACAGAGTACATTATTTCGAGAGACTACCTCAAGAGAGATGCTGTGGAACTTTCGGAACTGTTCAGAATCCAGCATCAGCTTCATTCGGTTTAGATCGAGTTTATCCAGGGCCATATCCAGGCTACGGATATATGGGTTATGCTCCGATTCATACAGTTCTAACAGGATAAGGAGGTAGCTATGCAGTTTTCAGTTTTTAATTCCTTAACAGTGGTAGATTCTCCGTCAGCCGCACTAGCACTAGGAGTAGGTACTAACTTTCTATTCTCAGATATAGCTCCAGGAGTTAATAGTCAACAGGGTCGTAGTATTGGTGATCCTGGAGCAAACAGAGTACAGTACTGGACTAGAATAGCTAAAGATAAAGCTGGTGGGCCATATTCTCTACCTAGTAATATCGAACTAAACTTTACTCAACAGATCCAGCCTGTAACGGCTGGTGGGCCTTTTCCTCCATGCGCTGGAAGTTATGAAGTATACTCTTGGCAAGGAGGGGATAGTATTAAAAATCCTACAGTAGAGAATACAGATCCCACTACTCCAGTGCCATATACTAGTATAAATTTTCCAGACGATGGAGTTCTCAAAGGTCAAGGAGCAACAGGTTACGTTCCGATTTTTGATATCTTAGAATAAGTGTTTCTGCTAAAATAGTGACTTTTCAGAAATACCTCACATAATTATATAAATAACTATAGAATAATTATGTGAGGTATTTTTATGGCTATACGATATGATGACTATGTTAAAAGACCGAATGAGGAACTTGAATATGAACCTTGGATGATCGAAGAGTTAATGAAGTGTAAAGAAGATCCTCTTTACTTCTTCCAAAACTATATCAAGATCGTCACGTTGGATCATGGAGAAGTACTCTTTGATCCATATGAGTATCAGTTAGAAGCACTTAAATTACTAGTAGAGAACAGATTTTTTGTCGGATTATGGGCAAGACAGTCTGGTAAAACTACAATCGTTGCCGCCTATGCGCTCCACTATGCCATCTTTAACGCTGATAAGAATGTCGGTATAGTCTCCAACAAAGAAACCTCCGCAAAACGCATATTAGACACTATGAAGCGCATGTATGAAGCACTTCCTGTATGGTTGAAGCCTGGAGTAACAGAATATCAAAAAACCTCAGTACATTTCGATAACGGAACTAACTTAATCATTTCTGCCACAACTAGTGACGCTTTTCGTGGCTGGCCTATGAATGTCGTGATTTGTGACGAATTTGCATTCGTGCCTAGTAATCAAGCGGAAGAGTTTTGGGCTGCTAACTATCCTACAATCTCTTCTTCGAAGAAATCCAAGCTAATAATTATCTCTACTCCTAACGGTATGTTTAATATCTTCCATAGGATATGGGTACAGGCAATAGCAAAAGACAATGCCTTTACTCCGTTGAAAGTCATATGGGATAAGGTTCCTGGACGAGACAAGGAATGGGCGAAGCAAGAAATTGCTAACATGGGATTACAGGCATTCAATCAGGAATATGCATGTAAATTCTTAGGATCTACCAATACAGTTATACATCCAGAAGTATTACGTACATTACTCAGTATGTACGAAGATCCAGAGTTCTATGATTTACAAGATAGATTGAGACTATGGGAGAAACCAAAAGACGGAGCAAGGTATGTCTTAGGAGTCGATCCATCTAAAGGTACTGGTGAAAACTCTTCTGTAATACAGATTTTCAGAATAAATTCAGTCAATCCTATAGACATGGTACAGGTCGGAACTTTTGAAGATAACTTGACTGACGTTTATGAGTTCTCCCATATAATCAATAAACTCTCCTATTACTTCAATGATGCCTACATTATGTGCGAGAATAACGGAGAAGGAGCCGCTGTCATAAGTCAATTATGGTGGACATTTGAAAACGAAAACCTAGTCAACTCAGGTAGTAAAGAGAAGAGCCTTGGAGTTCGCTCACAGAAAGATACCAAACCTAAAGCAGTGATTCTAATGAAAAAACTGATAGAGGACGGTAGTGTAAGACTATACGATAAAGAGACTGTAGAACAACTAGGTTCATTCATAGAAGAAAAAGGGAAGTTCTTCGGTAAAGACAAACCAGATGATTGCGTAGATGCTTTAATGTGGGCTACTTATCTCTATAACATGAACATCCTGGATGAGGATTGGGAGTTTAGAGAAAGCAAGATGGACGAGAATGATGCATGGGGTATCTTATCGGATATAGAGGACGATATTGACGATTGGACTTGGTTGACAAAATCGAGTGTATTCGACTAAAAAAATATAAATAGTATTGAAGGACTATACTTTTTTTCGGAGGATTAATGGCGAAGTTAAAGAAATATCTTGAAGAAGGATACGGAGTCAGTAGATCTGGTTTCAGAAGTAAGAGATATAAAGAAAAACTTTACAACAGACCAGACTGGAGTAGAATAGAAGATTCCAATGAGAAGCAATTCGATGCTCTGAATAGTTTTCGAGGAAGTCTTGGAATTAAGAAGGGAGAAGAATTTTTTACATCTGTTGGAGGTTTCGGAAAAATATCTGACAAGCAATTAGCCGCTGCTAAGAATATCCTTCTATCAACTCCGCAAATGAAAAGACTAGTCAAAATGGCGAAGGAAATGACTTGGCAAGAGGCTTCCGAAATACATATGGAGAAGGTAAAGAAGCGAGAAATGAAAACCGCTGCTATCTACTCATGGTTATCTTCTCCGAGACATAATGAATATCTAAGGAGTCTGTAATGGATAAGGTAGAAAAATATTTGTCAGAAAACGATATGGTTAAAGCAGAGGAAAAAAGAGCCAAGCTAATTGTTTTCTTAACTCAATCCATACAAAGTCATTTGGATGTCATAAGACAACACATGACAGGTAGTAATCCAGATTTTAATCGCTCTGGTCAGAAGTACACAAAAGAAATAAAACCTATGTTTGACAAACTAGGAAAAGCGATAAAGTCAGATCCGAGAAGGAGATTATAATGTCAATAGATATAAGACAACCAAAATCCGACTTAGCAGAGAGAATCAAAAGAAGGCTAGGTCATCCAGTAGTAAAAGTAGAATTAGATCCAAAACAGATCTACGATGCTATTGACTATGCAAGAGACAAATGGGTTAAATGGGCTGTAGGTCAGGCAACATCCGAAACATTTTTTACAGTTCTACTTTCCGCTGGACAAAATTTTTATGACTTACCTGTTGGAGTAGTTGAAGTAATAGACTACATGGATCAAGGTGCAACGTGGGGAATCAATACTCTTTTCACTGTAGACAATTTTCTGTTTTCCAGGGGCGTGTACGATCCGCTGATATGGACTGGAGGTTACGCCTATTCCCTTGTATCTTATCATATAGCGAGAGACTTTCTACGGACGGTGGATAGGTATACTCCGTCAGTCTATAACTACAAGTATCATCCGTTTACTAATCAACTTGAGGTACATCCTTCTCCTCCATGTAATAATGCTTTAGAGGTTCCTGTAAGTGGTAGGGAATGTGACGGTACTCTTGTAACTACTACCGTTGACTCTCCAGGACATATATTACTCCGTACATTTATGATGGAAGGTAGTCATTACTCAGGTATGGAGACAGATAATCAGCAAGCATCTCCCTGGAAACGTAGAACTGGAGACAGACATACAGGTACTAGAAACGATCACTTTTTTGTTTCTGACTGGATCTTCGATTATGCTCTCGCTGAGTGCAAAATAACTCTAGGCATGATACGGAGAAAATTTACTGGTTTTACTTCTATCGGTAATGAAGGTATTACTATGGACGGTGAAACATTAGTGGCAGAAGGAAAAGAAGAGAAGACCGCTCTTGAAGAGAATTTAAGACTGGAAGAAGTGTACGAAGGATACCCAATTTTTTGGGGCTAGGAGGAAATATGACCGATTTAATAGATAAATACTTAGGAGAGAGTTATCCAGCAGACTTGGCTTATAGTAATTGGCAGCCTAGTGACGAAAAGCAAATGATCAAGTTATACCTTAAATATAAGGACTCCGATAAATTTCGTGATGAGGCATTTAAGCTGGTAGGGAAGTATTTCAAAGATCCAGATGACGTTGAAACAGCTATAGACAGATGGATATCCGAATACCAAGCAATGAAGCAGAGAGGAAAAGGGCCGAAGTCTTGGGGTGGAGCATTAGCGAGAACACATAGGAGATAAGGAGGACTATAAAATGTCAGAACATAGTAAAATTTTAGCGAAGTATGAAAAAATGTTTGAAGACGGATCTGCTTATAAACCGATCAAACTCAATCAACCCATGCCTAATATGGCAGAAGCAATGGGTGGTAACAATGCTCAAGTTACTACAGAAGAGGATTTAAAATCAGAGATTCCTCTAGGTGAACAAAGAGAAGTATTTACAGAAGATCCTCATACGGATTACTCTAATTTCGATAAACATATGGAAGAGAGAATCAATAATATGAGACAAGGTAACTCTTTTTCGCACAATAACACTCAGAATGTTAATGAGCAAAATGGTAGTGATCGACATGCGAAGCTGGAGAAGAGAGTAGCAATACTTGAGAAAGCCTTAGAACTAGTAATGGCAACTCAAACCAAAATGATAAAAGAAGGAAAATGACTCTAATACGACCAAAATGGGATCTACATCATTTAGAAAATAATCCAGAGCATGATTTATTCCAGTCTGTTATTACAGAGTACACTGATATCTCAGGTATAGTGTGTGCTTATTATATAAGAGATGAGAGCATTAAAAAGGATTACTTCTATGGTGAGTCAGATCGCACAAGATATCTTGAGCCAAAGATGACAAGGCTTATCTATGAACCTACGGAGGAGCCTACTCTTACTACTGGTTTCGGTATCAACTCAGAAGAAGTAATTTCTTTTGCGTCCATACCTAAGTTTACTTTGACTAGAGATGTCAGTGCTGGATATCATCCGAAGCCTGGAGATGCTATTGTTACTCGATGGAATGATAGAGCTTATGAGATAGCAGATGTAGGAGAAGAAGAAAAAATATTTCAGCTAAAAAAATTGGTTTGGAATTTTGTACTAAGACCTTACCGTTTCAGTGAGGAGTCTGAATCAGCAGAACGCATTAGTAGATTTAATCGAGAGCCGAGTCCTCTGCTTAGTACGGATAGAGATGTATTAGAAAGCGATCTAAATGATAATACAATTCCTCATACAAATACAGGAACATTAACTACTCCGTTAACAGCCTATGGAGATAATGAAGAACTAGAAGACGAAAGTGATGAAATTTTTGACTATAAAGACATAGATACAAGCATCTATGGATATTAAACAAGGAGAGTAAACCATGAGATTTAGAGAATATTTAACAGAAGCCGCTGGTGGTCAAGCCGCTGGTAAACTAGAGATCGATTCTACTCCGTTAGAGAAAGCAAGAAAGTTTGCTGAGAACGATGGTAACTTTAACCTGGATCAAGAACTTCCTGACTTCAACGAGAACTATAAAACTGCTCAGAAGGTAGCTAGGACAGGGAAGACTCAGAGAAAGGATATGCCTGTTATCACTGACGATGACATTGCTAAATTTAAAGTTAGATTAGCAAAGGGAACTCTAGATATCAACAAACCTTTCGCCAAAGATCCAGCAGTAAAAGGAAATCCATTTCCAGAAGGACTTACTGGAATGAAGGCTAAGAAGTGGTTGGATCAAGGGCTTAGAGATGGATCGAAAACAGACGATCAGATTGACGTGCGAATTGCTAAAGTCAAAGTCAAGGATCTCAAACCGATTCAGAGACAGATTTACTATGATAAGTCAATGGCTGGTATCCAGCAGTTTGGAGTGAAAGGCTCCAAAGACTTTATCTTCAATAAGTCATTCTTTGTCGTGAGTGCTGATAACTACGTCATCGATGGTCATCATAGAATGCTGTCAGCATTGATCTTAGATCCTAATCGCAGTGTCAATGTTTTGAAGATCGCTCTACCGATCAAGAAACTTCTACCAATGGCTACAGCTTACGGTGACGCTATCGGTAACAAGAGAAATGCCTAATGGATCTAGTAGACAAATATCTAGGTGAGTACTCTGGTGGTACTATGGTTCCTCAGACTATGTACGGAGCCACTGGTAGTGCTATGAGGAGAGCAGCAAAGACAGGCAAGAGCCGTGACTTCACTAGAGGTTATGGTAAGAATACTTCTGGAGTTGCTGCTCCTATAGAAGTATATAACGATCCGTTAGATCCACGTTACGTGAAGAGAAAAACCAAGAGAATACTTTGGGGTAGGGAAGCATGAAGTTCAAAACATACTTAAAAGAAGATAAACTAAATCTCCAAAAAGAAGTAAAGAGTTTTATTAAAGATAATGAATTTTACAAATACTATAAAACTCCAGAGGACTTTGTAGGTACTTGTGACGGTGTATCATCTGACTTGTATAAATATCTGAAAGACAAAGGGTATGATGTAGAATTAATAGAAGGTATAGGGGCTAAGTTTCCTTTACCAGAAACTCATCCTCATGTTAATATACCAGAGTACGTAACTCATATAGTTTTAAAAGCAGGAAATAAAGTAGCAGATTTAACTGGCAGACAATTTGGATTTGATAAAGTAAGAGTAATGTCTTTATCTCAATTCAAAAAAGAATTTAAGAAGATAAAACCTTTCGAGGCATGGAAGAGGTAGCATGAAGAATTATTTCTTTTTCAATGTGTTTAGAAAAACTTTGATCCAATTTCTGGATGCCTTCAATGATCTTAAAATTGCTAGGTATACTCCAGATGGACAATCAATAGAGAAGTACGTCAATGTGCCTATAAAGCTGGCGATCAAGGAAAAGGTTTACTACTGGCTTAATGAGAGAAAAGATGACGAAATGCTTCCTATGATTACTGCCTGGATTACTTCAATCGATTGGGCCGCTGACAGAGCGGTGAATAGCAGTTTCGAGATATGTAAAGGAGCCAGTACAGATACGCTTGAGTACCAGAAGTATTTACATCCTATTCCCTATAATCTCACAGTTACAATGCAGATATGGACTCTCCATATGGTAGATATAGACCAGATTATGGAACAGATTCTACCGTTCTTCGCTCCGCATATCTACATACGAGTAGCTATAGAAGAATTAGGAATAGAGTATGATGTCAAAACTATTTTCAGAAGTGCTACTCCAGAAGTAACTACGGAGATAGCCGATGAGGAATACCGAGTTATTAACTATACTCTTGATTTTGAGTTACAGGCATGGTTTTTCAAACCAGTACAGACAAGCAAAATGATTGGTCAGATTATTGCGCCTATGTATACAGACGCAGATGCATTCTGCGAAGGGATCACATCGAACTCTACTCTGTCGAGTGGGGCTTCTGGTGGTGGGCCAGTGATAGACTTGAGAGGAAAGATTGAGGACGGAGAGCTTGTAGTCAAATACAATCTCTTTGAGCCATGACAGACGAGCAATCCACTTCTCTAGGAAGAGAAGCAAATAGGAGGAAACATAGGAGGAAACATGGATTTAGTAAAAAAATATCTAGGTGAAGGTAAAAACTCTATCGTCCAGAAAGGCAAAGGTAAAGGACAACCACGATGGCACTATTTTGATAGCCGTGGAGTAGAGCATTTTGGTTGGGTAGAGAAGTTCTCTGATAGAGGAGGAACTGACGTTACCTATTTTTTCAGAGATGAGGATACCGATGAGCTTTCTGTTGTTTCAGGAAGCATTCTAAAAAAAGCAAATAGGATATGGAAATAAAATGATTACTTGTGGACAATCAGGATTAACGAGCATCGACAAGATGACTCCGACAAATTTTCAGTTGATCTTTCCTAAGTTACCTACGGAGGAGAGTATTTCAGCTAACAATCCGTTAGTTATGAATATCTTCTCCGCAGTTATACCTAGTGTGTCATTAGCAGAAGAAGAACATCGTTGGCAGAGTAATAAAACCAAACATGCGCTTGAGCCTATGGAGTTTGACTCCTGGCTGGTGAGCTATGTAGTTGACGCTGAGATGAGAAACTGGAGTCTTCTGTTCAAGTGGATGTCCTATATCAATGAGAATATACAGAAGCACGAAGAGCATAAAAATTATGCGGTGGACTCCAGTCTTATAGTCACTTCAAATTATCGAGTACCTTTAGTAGAACTCCGTTTCAGAGATATCTGGCCGAGTACATTAGGAGAAGTTTCATTCAGTACAAGAGAAGGTGACGTACAACTCGAAAGTACTGTTAACTTTACATATGATTACTTCACTGTAAATGAGAGAGTTACTACCTCATAAAACCTTATTTTTTCTTCAAAATCATAAAAAAAATATAAATAGTATTAGAGAAGGTAATTCTCATCCGTATAAATCTATGGAAGAGAAGTATATCTAATTATTCAGAGAAGCTATCGGTAAAATACCGATATGAAGGAGGAGGAGATTATGACACAATACTTATCACCATTAGTAGACGTTAATGAGATAGACCTTACGACTACTATTCCAGCAGTAGCAACCTCCATAGGTGTGAGTGTGTTGAGGAATACTTGGAAAGGGCCAGAGTTAAAAAGGCAACTAGTCAATACAATTGATGAGTTGACTGAGAAATTTGGAACTCCAGAAGATGACAGTTACGAAGATATCATGTCTGCCGCTGGATTCCTAACATTCGGAAACAATCTTTATTGTACGAGAGTACTAGCTCCAAGTGCAACCTTCGCTGGTGCATATGGAACCGTCCTATCAGGAAGTGAATGGGATCAGTCAGTAGACGGAGGAGTATATACTCAAACAAATGCTTTTCAACTTTCAGACTTTGCTTCCGAAGATCCAGACGAATTTGCCAACGAGGATTTACCGTTTAATCCTGGAAGGCCCGAAGCAGGATCGCAGATGGCTTTTATTGCTCAGAGTCGAGGAGAGTGGGGAAATTTCGTGCAGATCGCAATCATAGGAAGAGATACCTACAATGGAATCAGAAGAGGAGATACAGCCGCTTCACTAGGTCTCTC